>JAEEGG010006310.1_pt1 | contig 27841 bp, 23 predicted proteins | sample 9134161 | NCBI WGS metagenome assembly JAEEGG01 (sample SAMN16246543, study PRJNA631951) | gut metagenome | biome: gut microbiome; feature: rumen; material: CR-attached | host: Bos | place: Iran: Karaj | collected 2018-10 | reverse complement strand
GTCGGGGCGCTCTATTTTTATATACACCGAAAAAATCGAAACTATCGTGGTCTTCCGAACTCGTCATAGTTATTCTTTAGTGCCCTTTCAGTCTGGAAGATCGTGGCTATCAATAGAATCGTCTGAATACCCAAGACAATCAATCCTGCCACACTGATAACTTGCTGACTTTTCCCAAGCACTAACAGAATTGGAACAAGTGAAATCGGGAGACTCACGAGGCCGCATACAAGCCATAATTTTCCGCAATAGTAATGAGCAAAATCCCATGTATCCTGATTCTTCATGGACCTTTTCGTCCTGTATCCATAGAAGGAATTAATGCTTTTGGGTGGATTTTTCATGAATAACATGCCAAAGCCTACCATTATCAGTGGAATTATGAGCATCACAAGGAGCATTATTAATCCAAAGGACATGATCAAATACCGTTTTATCGAATTGTAAAGTTAGACAAAACTGCTCATAAATCAACCAAGAATGACTGCTGCTGATATTGGCTCCGATAGCCGGTCTCACGGTCAAGCAGGATGAATCGGGCGTGTACTTGGTATTCCTGCAGATCGAGGCACCAGCTGCTCGGATCAACGACGACGTTTACCGGCGATGGTCCACACGGACGATCAGCCAGAACAGTCCGCATCTTGCCTGAGTTGCGCCCCTTCCCCGGCGAGGTCAGTTGAATCTTTGCCAGCAGCCAGAACCGCTCCGGATTGAATACCTGGTCGATGACCACGTTCACCGACAGAGCAACCATCCCCTCCACGAGCGACGCTCCACCCACCTCAACAGCAAACGGAGGGAATGACTCGAAGGCATGCGGCTCCGGAACATGCTCATTCCCGAGCCGGGCAAACCCGTGATAGGCGCTGACGAAAAGATTGTGGCCGGTGATGTGTGACGTATGGTCGAACGGCGGACGATGCGGCTCGACAGTCTTGGCCAGTCGATGCCATTCCCCCTGTACATCGTGATCCAGGGTACGCCATGCGGCCAATGCCCGACGATGAACATCCAGTTGAGCCAACTGCGCATCGGTACCGGCAAACACCAGCCGCGTGCGATTCTTGTAATAGCACCCACCCTTCCAATGGAAGAAGGTCACGTCTCCTACGGATCCGTAGCAGTCGTTGATGATGACAGATGGTGTAAACCTGGGCATTTCGGCGAGTAATCTATTACGGATGCTAAGTTACTGAAAATTCGGCACAATACCTAAGCATTGAGGTACCACAAGGGGGTAGAAACTCTTGAACTCATAGGTAGCTCGAAGGTACTTCGGAACAATATAATGTCGGCAATCAGCGCTCCACCCAAAACGACCGCCACCTATTAAGAAAACCGCAGCGGCGGCGGAGCCGCTGTTGCTTCCGATGGCGAGTTTGTTTCTCGGAACTGGCCCGGAGGCGGAGTGCCTGGCGGTCGAGGTTGTGCCGTACGGAGATCAGCGAATCAGAGCACGGCCTTGGCGGGGACGGGTTGTGCGGGGGCGACGAGGCAGTGACGGTGACTCACCGCCAAGGAAGGCGCGGCGCGGCAGAGTGGTCGCAGATGGTTGGAGGTTCATCGCCGCGCCACCTGGGGGCGCGAGGCTGGCGGTGGAAGGTTGCCGTCGGGTGTTCGGGGTGATGGACAGTCGCATCGCGTAGCGGGAGCGGTCGATAGACGGCTCCCGCGTTGGTCGCGGCTTGATCCAGGTCTTTCGGTGCTGGGTTCGGCCCAGAGGGACGAACGCTGCATCCGACGTGGCTGACGGTCGCATCGCAGCCGGACGCCGGAGGCGGACGGACAAACACAAAAATACCGAGCTGCGATGGGGACTACACGCTTGGGACGGCCTTGGACGGCCTAAGGGTGTAGGCCACGAGAGCAGCCCTGCCGTAGGCCGGAAGACTGCTGCCGTCGCTTGTGGTAGAAAAGTTCGCAGCTTGCGCCGCCATAGCGGCGCGGCCTGCAGCGAAGGGCCAGGGCCCCGGGAAGGCCCTGGAGCGAAGGCCCCTTGTGCGCAGCAGTCGACTCGAACGGCCCACTCACTGAAACTCGCTCAAAGAGCCGCGGCGCTGCTTACACATAATCGTTATTGTAGCAGCGACCCCCAGGGCGGTGCTACAATATACCTTCGATTATGTTAAGCAGCTTATATACTTGACGTCAGGTCGCTCAAAGAGAGGATGGGCCGGGCGATAGTCACCCTTGAGGGCCGGGGTGATAACAGATGCGGCTGTGCGCCTGGGGCGCTCTGCCGCACCCCATTGGCCCTGATCAACGGAACGCTTCGGAAGCGCCCGCGGCGCTGTAGAAGGGTTCCACCCAAATGGACGAAGGTCTGTGGCGGCTATCGCCCAAGCCGACACTGGCCTTCGGCCTTCCGCTTTCATGCGCCACCCACCCAAACCCATGGGCCGTAGTGACTGCTGGACAACGAAGGCCCCGGCAGGATGGTCGCAAGGCACCGGACGGTTTCATCTCCCAAAATGATCATGATGATTACAAGGTTATGCGCCCTCCCCTATAGAGAGTGCTACGACACGTATAGGATTAGAGAGAGAGTATAGACCACTGATACTGACTCAAGCCACGGACCGGCCCTGGTTATACCGCGGGTATAAGAAAAGACTGCGCACGCAATCAACAATTGGAGCATTAGACTGCTGCCGCAGAAAGAAGACTGCTGCCCGCAAACCGCAGCAGTCATTACCATCACCACGATCAATCACACTACCGCCGTGCGGTCGTGCGCGTAGCGCTCGACCATGCCAATGGCGTAGCGCTGGCGCAGCCGGCGCGGAGCTCCGGCCGTAGGCCGGACAAACAAAAGTGCCGCGCTGCCGGAAGGCGGTTTCTGTTTGGAGGGCCTTCGGCCCGACAATCAGAAACAGACTGGAGGTGGCCCTGCCGAAGGCTCCGAGGCCCGCTTACGGGACCGGGACTCCCCTTGGGGATGGGGGTAACAACAGATGTGGAAGGGTTGCGGGTGGGCCTTGGACCAACCCGCAAGGCTTCCACACCGAGCTATACTTGTGTGACAAGCGTAAAATGACTATCTTCGCACTATGAGCGAAGAACCATCAGAGGGCAACAATAGCGGCGTCTGGAAAGTCGTCATAGGTCTTATCGTGATTGCGGTCGGCTTTGCACTGGCCATCATCAAAGATGAAGATCTGTGGGCTTTTGGATCATGCATTCTTATCGGCATCTTATCCAGCATTCACTGGGATGAAGATGATAAGCGGGAAATCAAAGCCGGAAGCGGACTTGTGACCGCCTTGTCGCTTTTCTTCCTTTGGATGGCCGTCAAATTCATCATAGCTTCAGCCTAATTCCTATTATGCACAATATTCACGTCACACCTCCACCCGTAAAAGAAAAAAAGCAGACGCTGACGATCGATGAGGTTGTAATGGTCCTTCGCGAGAACGGCATTACACCGATTAGCGTCGATACCGATGGCCCTGTACGAGTTGATTTTACCTACGATGATGTTTATTATATGATAAGCCTGGGGGGTTCCCCGTTCATTTCTATCACCTTGCCTAACCTTCTTTATTCAGAAGAACAAAACGTTGAACTCATGAAGGATGCGGCACTATATGTTTCCTCACGTATTGATGGTCCTTGTGTATTTATTCTCCCTGAAGATCATTTGTGGGTGGTAGAATACGATTATTTAGTAGACTCCCGTCGTTGCCTCCAAAAGCATCTTCTGTATATTTTGGACACGTTGAATGATGTCGGAAAGTACTTCTTTGAGTATTATCTGAAACTCCAATCAAAGAGTGACGAACCCGATCCCAAAGATTTCAACAATAATTTGTCAGAGGAAGAAGCATCGTAATACAACACATACTACAATTCTCCGAGAAGTTTCATTTTTGCGGAATGTAGAGAAGCTCTATTCTTACATTCCTCCAAAAGGGACTCGGCTCGCCCCCGGGGCAAACTCAGTTGCATTTTATAAATCAAATCATTAAGATATTCTCTAAACAACGAAGAGCAGTTTACCAGGTATTCATAATCAGAACCTACTGGAGGAAATCCGCTTCCTGAGTTACCTGTGTTAAGAGAGATTGTATAGGTATTCTTATTATACGTTATGCTAAAAGTACGTGAGCCATAAAGTAGTTTAGTGCTTGTCTTAAAGAAATAACGATTTTCCAGAACATTAACATGCTGCCTTAACCCCTGAACCACCCTTATGAAATCAATACACTCCGAAAGAACAATAGGCCATTTCTCCAAATTCTGAGGTGCTTCAAACTTGATCCTTTTATCAGTCATTGTCCACATCAGGGAAATAGTATCTTCAGGAGTGTCCCATAGAATAATGTCACCGACTGCGGTATCTGCCAACCCAATGGTTGTAAGTATCTCATCCTCTTTCTCACCCCACGGAATAATCCCAACGTCGACCACTTGCGGTGTTCCACCTTTCAGCAATGTCACTTTTTTTGTTATACTCTTGACCCTTCCACCCCGCCAAATCAATTCTTTTACTCTCGCCTCCATGTTTCCCAATCCAAACCAGCCAGGCATTATAGGGTTTCCGTAAGCATCTTTGAGCAGAAAATAATTGAGACATATCCAAGAAATACTCTTTTTCCCATCACGAATTTTTTCACATGCGGCATAATAATTATACCCGCTGTTACTCCTGTTCTTTTGCTTCTTAATTATCGTGCGGGAATAAAAAATATATTCCTCATTTGCCCTAATACAATAAGTACCAGGATACTCACATACTATTTCCTCGTCCGGCAAGGCTCTTAATTCATCTTCTCCAACCAAAAAGGCCGGATTATTGTGCTCTCCGAAGAGCGGGACAACGTTATTCTCTGTTATTCGAACGATATTTTTCATGGGAGTATTGTATTGAGGGATTCATTCTCTGCCAGCCACTTTTTCGCCTCGCCCCAGGTGCCACTGAACTCACTGCCGCCTTTGATGATGATATCCACCTCTTCGTCATCGGAGCGGTTTTCATCTTCCATGCTCGCACCCTTCACTTTCCGCTCGAACCAGCCGCATTTGAACGGTCGCTTTCCACTCAACTCATCATTGATTTCTGTTACGGCTTTAACATATATATCCCCCAGACAGCGGTCAATCTGGCTGGATTCAGGCGGGGTTTGAGTTGTATTCTTTTCGTCCATAGTGGATAGCTTTACGGAATATCAAAATCTAACGAGCACAGGCCGACCATTCTCAATGCACGGTCTTTTTCGTCTTCGGTCAAGTCTTCTATGCTCTTGTTCAGTTCCTTGGCCAACTTCTCACGGCCTTCCTGAATGATTGCTTCGGGATCTATAGTAGTATACATGGCGCTTACGCTCTCTGTGCAATTGCAAATTTACAAAAAACTGCGTACCTTCGTGATAATCGTAAGTCACTATCATGGAAGTTACTATCTTCAAGAATCTTCATGCTGCGAAGCCTCAACGGACTCCGCTGGAGAAGATTGTGGAGATGATCAAGACGAGTCCTTTGCTGAAGGAATACACACTGGAGGCCAGGCGTCTGTATGCGGCCGGCGAAAAAGAGAAGGGAGATTCCATCAAGAAGAACCTGTTGCCGGCATTCGCGCCTGCCGGATATCTGCTGGACGGTAAAGGCCGTGACAATCTTATTGGCCTGACGGGACTCTGCTTCATTGACATCGACCATGTGGATGAAGACCATGTAAAGACATCGATGGCCTTGCTAAGAGAAGATGAGCATGTCCTGCTGGCTGCCCGGTCTATTTCCGGCAAGGGCCTGCATATTCTGGTGCCATATTCCCTATGGAAAGAAGACCCGACCGCCCCTCTTCCTGCAACACCCGGCAAGATGAACCAGACCTACGGGTCGGTATTCAAGTCAACGGCGACACGATATCGAGAATTGCTGGGCCTTCCGATAGACAAGGTCGCAGGGAACGCCGAGCGCCTGTGTCTGGTTTCTTATGACGCTGATGCCTGGTATAACCCGACGGCCATCCCCATCGTTTACCAATACGTGTTTCAGAAATCTGGGAAGAAACCAAAAAGCTATGCTGTGCATGAGGGATAGCGGCCAACGGCCCTTCCCTAAAAACATTTGAGATAACCCCGGACGTTTCTACCAGATATTCTCCGTAAAATCAATCTGCTCGCCCCTGGCCTCAATCTCTCTCATCTCCTGCAGAAGGTGCCGTTCGTAGTCGTTCTGCGGGATGCGAGAACCAGCATGCAGTTTCAGCATCACGGTATAGTAGTCCAGATCCGGCGAATTGCAGTAGGCTTCGTAGGATTCATAGACTTTGCCGTCGACATCGGTATAAGGACCTTTTCTCATATCAAATCTTCTTATCGGGTTCTATTTCCGGCAAAACTTGAAGTGGATCACGAGCCAAATGGTCCTCTGCTTCATAAGCTGCACTCAGATTTTTCGTTTACTGAGATGATGGAATCCTTGCAGAATTCCGAATAACTGTCTTCACCGACGCGGTACGGCGGGCAGCCAACGGCAAATGTATCAGGACTTTCACTCAACTCCTTCATGAACTCTTCATGCCATGGCACATCGTTCCTGAACATGAATACGTACCCTTTCTCACCACTAAAATCGCTTTTCTGAACAGGGACATTATAGCGGCGGAATATGTCCAGTACGGACTCTAGCGAACCTGTCAAGATAAATGAGCAACGGTTATAGAGCGGATAATGCCCCTCCGGAACTTTGTCCCTATTGATCAAGTCACAGTCTTCCGGGCGTTCATCCATCGACCAATACTTGTAGCCGTCCAGGTAGAAATAGTAGTAGGTCTTGCCGTAGAATTGGCCTGGTGTGCTGTGTTCCTTGATGTACCGGGCGAACCATAAGAAGTCCTCCACATCGCCCTTATCCTTCCGGAGACAATACCAATGGGGAATTTGCGGCATTGTCTTCGCGAAATGCCATTCGTGCGTGTCGATAAAGGCACGGACGCGGGCAAGGTCATGGGCGGTTTCTGGTGTGGATGGAACGGGCATGATGTGTAACTATTGGTATCAAGTCAACTGCTTCATGAAACATTGTCGAGGACTTCCTCCTGCAACGATGAAACAGCTTCCAAGAGTTGTTTTTCGTGCATGCTCATTTGGGAGCGAAAATCGTCGTAATTTGCAACGGCATGAGCTACAGGGAGGCTAATCAGGAACATTTCTCCGCCGTAGCCATGCAGTGTTTCCCTTTCAATGGTCACGGCGGAACCGCCGGGCACGAGGAAGCCACCCGTGTTGAGCTTGCGGATGTACATATAGGAAATGACCTGGGCCAGATCTTCTCTGCTAATGCCGGTAAGGCTGCATTCATTATAGCGCTTATACTTGGCATCGAGGACCATGTGATCGTTGTAGAAGTCGGGGTATCGCGGTGCCCGGCGTGGTGTGAAGAGGTGGATGGCGCCCCGGCTCAGCTTGTTTTCCGGGTGGTTGAAACCCAATCCGCCAAGGAGTGTGTTCAAGTATTCTTCCCAAAGCCATGAGCCGTCGAAAAGGACGCCATATACGGTGTCATCGTCTTCGCCATATTTGATTTCCTCCTGCCGCAGAATCTGGATGCAGAGCCTCCTCAACGGCTCATACTCCGAGTAGTATGGGTGTATTTTGGCGCGAAGGTTCTTGTTGATGATTCTTTCGCGGTCGCGCTTCTCGTAAGCCGGTGTGGCGTCGATCACAAGCGAGACATCGGCTTTGGTTTCTTCGTCACGAGAAAGGATGCCTGGGCCGAATTCCTTTGTCCGGATGTATTCGATTGTGTGACGGACTATCTCCATGAGGGCATTGTCAGCCGTGTGTTCCCTGGTTTTATACGCCACGTTGCCAGTGAAGGGAATGTTGAGGCGGATGTGCCTGGACAAATCCAATACGCCACGTATTTTGTCGTCGTTGTGGCTTTGCGTGACGTACTCTTTATACAGACCTTGGGACAAGGCTCTTTTCAGGAAGAACGGGAACAGGAAAAGGACGAAGTCGAATACCGATTCGGCATCCGTGCTGTGGGGCAGGTCGAACAGGTTTACCGAAAAGACTTTCTCCAGCAGGTAGTGCATGAAATAGTCGTCCTCCCCCTCATCGAAGCGTGAACGGATGCGGAGGTTTGTTCCTCGGCATCCAACAAAGCCCATCAAGTTGCCTGTCGATACTTTTCTGTCCTGAATATCCAAGATCGTGCTGTCGCCAATCTTGTCGCCATACAAGTCCAGACTATCCGGAAACACCAAGAGAGACATGCCTCCTTCATCCCGGTCACAGAGATTCTTGACTGTATGACCGGCAATCAATGAGAGGTCGTCCCACTGCTCGTCGGTGAGCGTGAGTCGTTTCTCCCGGGCATTGTCTGGTATGATAACGGGGGCGGACATTTGCGATTACGCTTCCTTGTATTGGTCGAACGCTTCTTTGAGCATGGCAAGTTTCTCTTCGATGCCACGGGTACCACGGAGATACTCCGTCAAGATGCCCAGAATATGGTACTCCCATAGTTGCTCGAAATCTCCGTCGTATTGTTCCAGTTTCAGGAAGTAGGCCGGTCCGATGTCGTAGGCGCTGGTAAGTCCGATATGCTTGTCCTTCAGGGCGGCATTCAACGCAGACATGCAACGTTTGGCAGCATCGCTCCACTGAGGGACCTTAGCTTCAAGCATGGCGATACGGTCTTCTGCTTTTACCTCAACCCAAGCAAAACGGCGACGGATGGCAAAATCCATGCTTTCCACGCCCCGGTCGATGTCGTTCATGGTGCCGATGACATAGACATTTTCGGGGACGAAGAAACCTTTGTAGAAAGGATCGCCCGGCTCGACCATATTCTGGTACTGGGTCTTGACACGGCCCTTCTCGCCGCGATAATTTGGCTCGATGGCGAAGAAAAGCTCACCGAAGATCTTGGACAATTCACCGCGGTTGATTTCATCGATGATGAAGACGCGATTCTTTGGACCAGCTACTTTCCCTTCTACATAGCCATACTCTTTTTTCAATAGATTCTTGACGCCCACATAGTAGCCTTTCCAATATATCTGATTGTCACAGTCAAGGATGCGCTCCTTCGTCAGCGTGCCGGTCTTTTTATATTCTGGCGCATCGGGATTCATTGTAGGCATGTCAGTCTCAAGCTCCCGGGGGCTTGTATAAAGGTCGAGGTTGCCTTTACTGTTGACCATGATACCGAAAGAGGCGGAATCAACGATGCCCGACTTGATGATACGGGGCTCCGTGTAGGCAGAGAGGTCCTGGATCAGCTTTTCGTATGCAGCATCGAACGAGCTCGCGTCAACAGAGGTGAGTGCATCTGCGCAGAACTGCTTGAAAACGCCGTTCACCCTTTCGAACGTGCTGTCATCGGTCGGACGAAGGCCCTCAACGAAGTCGGTGTAATCGTAGGAAGGATGGAATTGGACGAAGCCCGGATTATCGTCACCCAATGCTTCTGCTATTTTCTTGGCAAGATAGGTTTTCCCTGTTCCCGGCGCTCCGGTCAGAACGAGATTATGATTGGCGAGAAGAAGGGTTGTATATTTATCCATGTTGTCGTTGTTTTCGTTGAGGTTGAGGTTTTCATATAGGTACCAGGCGAGAAGGCCTTGATGCAATGGTTCTTTGAACGCTACTTTCTCTTTGAAATAGGCCATCAGGGCCATGTTGTCTTCAAGCCAATGGCCTGTAGATTCTGGTAAGCTCTGGTCAACAGACCTGACCCTTTCGTACAGGTCTTTGAACTTGCTATCGGTTATGGTTGTCGTGAGCAACTGCGGGAAAAGGGCTGCCCATAATCGGTGAAAAGCAGCAGGATGATTCTTGGTCAAGGCTGATTGCATCAGCTGCCTCATCGCATCATAATCTTCACGGGATATGCTTCCATCGGCGATGTTACGCTGGAAGATTTCATACATCTGCGGCCAAAGCGGAAGGATCTTCTCATATTCCGAGTTTGAGTATTTTCCTTGAAGATTGGAGGAGATTCCATTCTCGTATGCCCGGATGAAATAGTCTTTGGTTTCCTCATCGACATCCTCGGCCGTCATACCCTCTGAAAACATTCCCAGGAATCTTTCGACACTTTTCTTGTATTCGGGATACCATCTCTCGTACACCCAGTGCTTTGACCTGATTGCCTCATCGTAGATTCGCTGGAGCCAGTTTTTGGGATGACTATTCTTCATGTACTCAGACATCTGCCATAAAACATCCTGGGCGTTTAATAGCGAGCTCCAAAAATACGGGGCCGTCTCCTGATGAAGCTTATTCTGCAGCTCAGAGTCTGCTTCTTCTAACGGTGTAATGGCTTTCAGCAGGTCTAAGAAATGAGGATATTTCTGGCCAGTATATTTGGTGGGTATTCCCAAATACTTGCAATATGCTTCGTAGATGGTGCTGGTATAAGGAGTATATGTTTGAGGGTCGCAACACGCAAGGAATGCAGCCGCCGTACGTTCGTTGCCGAAAGATGATAAGCCTTTGGGGGTGATGTCCTGGGCGGCTGAGATAAACTCTTGGACTCTGACATCCAGGGACTTTTCCTGACGCAACAGGTCGAACACCCCGAAAACCTTTTCAGGAGCGCTATCAAGCAAGGAAACCAATGTGGCACCGACATGCGCCCTCTCCAGAAAATTACATTCCTTCGTCACCAGTTTCCGTACAATAATTTCTGTACTTTGCCCCTGTACGGATGAGATTAGTTTCCACTTGTAGAGCTCATCGCTACGTGAATTGTCGAGGCCTTCTGAGAGTACCGGCCCGCGATAGGCGGCCAGCAATTTGCTGATAAGAAAACGACGAAGGGCAGCTATCAACTCCGGCCGCAAGTTCCACTCGAAGCGTCCACCTCTCAACTGACGCCCGGTCATGGTGATTGGCCAATAGGAATCGTCGGAACTGTTATCAGATTCGATGCGGAAATCCTTTCCGGAGAACTTCTGTGCGAATTTTCCCAAATGCTGGACAAGCATATTGACGGCACTGTCGCTCATCGAATACTCCTTGCCGATCTGGCTGCAGGTTGCCTTATTCCCCGGTTGAGTGAGGAACATCCGCAGTACATCCAACTGCCGGCGGCGTTGAGGAACATCGAGTGCCTGGATGACTGCAAGCCATTCCTCCTCCGTCAGGATCGGTTCGGTGAAGTATCTGTCGCCTTCTTTTTGTAGTTTGTAGGTTGTCATTCTAAACTATTTCATCAACAACCAGATCTTTCCAAGATACGCCCCAAAGTATAGTCTACTTGCGCAACCGTAAACTCGATATCTGAAGCTTCGTCATACATGATAATCTCGTTTCCTTCGTCATCCAGGGGCGTAAAAATCTTGGCATCGAGGACTTCTACGACTATGTAAGGGCGCGTTCCCTTGTATGCACCCGTAAGAAACTTAATGGCATCATACTTAACAGGAACTGGCGTAACATCGCCCGGCTCTTCCTCTTCTGACGGAAGGTCATTCTCCTTATATTCTTTTCCGTTAAGAACGTACCTGATGAACCGGTCGTTGTACCCAGGATAGAGGTCCCGGTATTCGTGCGTTTTGGTTCCAGCAAGGATCTCATCGAAATAGATCTGTTTCAAATTGAGGGTGAGCGTTTTCATATAACAGTGTATTACAAGTATTCAAGATTGTCGAGCATGCGGGTGATGAGGGCGCGGAAACTGGCTTTGAAGGTTTCGTTCTGCTGATACTCGCGATATAGGGACATATCGCCACGTCGCTTATTCCGGACTACGCGGTCAATGATTGTCGCCATAGCGTCTTCCACAGCTTGCTGATCGGGATTACCGACAACGAGTTCATTATAATCCTGGTCCTCAGCAACAGCCTTTGTGATGCTGACCAGCTTGGCCTTCTGGTCTTCTGGAGTGGCTTCCCACCCCTTGAACCAATGCTCGTTAAACTCACGGATAATTTCATCGAGCGGGTTAATCACAGGGCCTTCGGTTGGACCAGCGTTCACCATTGTCGGTTTCAGCGGATCTACGGTCGCATCTCCAGCATCAAGCGTAATTGTCTCGTTGAGCGCTGTGCGACGAAGGCCATAGGTGTTGAGATCTACAGAATCGAGAAGATCTTTGATGTCCTCAACGTCAGGGCCGGTGACGATGAGCTGCGGTATGAGCAGACGCAGGAACCAGAAGAGTTTCTCCCAGTCGGGGACCTCGTAATCCATGATAGCAGCTACACGTGAATAGATCTTGACGAACTGCTTGCTCTTCATCTTGAAATCAGCCTTGCCGTTCTCTGGCCACTCTATCTCGTTATTGAAACGGTTTGCCGCTTGATCAATAATGGGCGCGAATTGATCGGCGGGCGCACCGTGCAGGAACAACTCTATGAAGCGGTTGACTTCATCCATATCAAATACTCCGACAGAAAGGAGCGTCGCCTTTAACTGATGAAGGATATTGACGTCAGTTGCTTCTGACAGCGTGGTCGCAGTATAGAAAGGATCGAATGCGTCCTTAATGCTTTCCTTGGTATTGTAGAAGTCGAGGATGAAGAGATCTTCGCTCAATTTTCCAAGTTCGGGCGCTGAACGATTGAGTCGAGACAGGCACTGCACCGCAAGAACACCATCGAGTGGCTTGTCTACATACATGGCGGCAAGCTTGGGCTGGTCGAAGCCGGTGATGTATTTGTTGGCCACCACAAGAATGCGGTTTTCATCCTTTTCGAACTCTTCAGCCGTTTTGGTGTCCTTGAAACCATTCATCTGTGCTTCTGTGTATTCACGGCCATCTACGACCTTTGAACCCGAGAACGCGATCAGAATGCCGAAAGGAAGTCTCTTTTCCTGCTTGATCTCACACAACGCCTGATAGTAACGAATGGCACACTCGATATCTTTCGTTACCACCAGTGCCTTTGCATACCCCTTGAGTTTATGGTTCCGAAACATCTTGGCGTCGAAATGAGAAAGCATCACTTCCGCCTTGGCCCGAATGGTCTTCGGCTCTTTTTCCACATATCGGCGTAGCATCTTTTGAGCACGCTCAGAATCGTATTCAGGATTATCCTCAATACTTTTAGTGAGCTCATAATAGCTATGGTAGGTGGTATAGTTGGTGAGTACATCAAGGATAAAGCCTTCCTCGATGGCCTGCTTCATGCTATAGAGGTGGAAGGGATGGAACTTACCGTTTTCATCCTCTGTTCCGAAACGTTCAAGGGTTTCCTTCTTGGGTGTTGCCGTGAAGGCGAAGTAGGAGCAGTTTTTGCTCATTTTGCGGTCCTTCATCAACTTCTCCAGGAGGGCATCGGTATCTCCTCCGTCCTGGTCAGCGTCTTTCTGAATGGAGGCGTTCATCTTGTCGGCAGCTACTCCCGACTGAGAGGAATGCGCCTCATCGATGATGATGGCGAAGTTATGGTCGCTGACATCCGCGATGGTGTCACAGATATACGGGAACTTCTGAATAGTCGTGATAATAATGCGTTTGCCGTTTTCAATGGCAGACTTGAGCTCCTTTGAGGAGTCTGCGTGGGCGACAATTTTGTTGCTCTTGCCAAAGGCCTTGATATTGCTCGTAATCTGTTTATCGAGCAAGCGGCGGTCGGTAACGACAAGGACTGAATCGAATAGCGTCAGGTCAAGCGCCTTTGCGCGAACGGCATCCATCGAAGAGGGGCATAGCCCGATGAGTTTGTAAGCCAGCCAGGTGATGGAATTGGATTTGCCAGACCCGGCGGAGTGCTCGATGAGATAGGTCTTGCCGACGCCCAAGGTGGACACGTCAGTATTCAGTTTGGTGACAACATCCAACTGATGGTAACGCGGGAAAATGAGCTTCTTGGCATTTTTCAGGACATGTGGTACCACCTTGTTTGACTTAGCTTCCCCATAGTCGAACATCACGTAGTTCATCAGGATGTCGGCGACGGTATCCTTCTGCAGGAAATATTTCCACATGTAGGATGTCTTGTAGGAACCGTCTTCACTTACGGGATTGCCAGCGCCCTGCCCGTTAGGCAGACCCTTGTTGAAGGGCATGAAGTAGGTTTCCTTACCAGCCAGTCTGGTAGTGAAATATACTTCGTCTTTGTCCATGGTGAAGTGCGCCAAGCAACGGCCAAAGTTCATGAGAGGCTCCTTGGGGTTGCGATCTTCCTTGTACTGCTTCTGGCCGTTGTACTTGGCTGTCTGGTAGGTCCAAGGATTCTTGAGTTCAAAGGTAAAGATGGGCAGGCCATTGATGAATACAACCATGTCGATCTCAAGACCGGGATTCAACAGGGAGAATGTCTGCTGACGAGTAACCGAGAACTGGTTCTTAGCATATTTGGCATGACTGGCCTGGCTGTCGGAAGGAGAAGGTTTCGGATAAAACAAGGTAAGGTGGATATTCTCCACATCCACACCTTCTCGGATAAGCTTGACGACACCAAAAGTATTGATGTCGTTGAAAATCTGACGTTCGACAGATGCTTTGAGGTCTTTGCCACGATACTCTGCGAGCGCACTCCCCTGGGAGGATGCCAAGAAAGACCAGAGGCGGCGCTGGTCGATGGCCAATTTGCTGGGCATATCTTTGGGGCGACCCCAGTAGTACTGGTCCGCGCCCGGGTTCTGGGTATCTATGTCTTCGATGCCGGCGGCTTTCCGTTCCTCAACGGTGCTGCCCACCAGCGCTTTTTCTATCAGGTATTCGAATGCCTGCTCGTTGGTCTGTGATAAACTCATACTACCTTGACTTTACCTGTGACTACATTATTGATAATAATCTGCTTACGTTCCTCTAGCAAAGCCACCATTTCCATTTGTTGGTTAATAGCGAGCTCAATCTTATCGACTTTGGGTGTTATCGCATTCACTATTGCTATTTGTTCTTCTATTGGTGGAATCGGAAGTTTTACAGCATTGAGGTTTGCTTGACTTAATTTCGGCTGTGCCGATCCAGTAATAGACAACGTATAGTCAGCAGCCTCAAGAACCATTGCCATAAAATCGTAGTCATTCCTTTTGGGTTTGAGAATATGCGCATGGTTGTTCACCCAGAATTTACCTTCCGCTTTGTACACAAGAGGAAGGTTACGAAGAACGAGGTTTGCTCCGTCTTCTGCAATTAACAAAACCTTGTCGTCTACGTTGTAATGATCGATTTTATCGATAACGCCAGAAGCTCCATAATAATCATATTGAGGATTTGTGCGTTCGCGCTGATCTGCGGTTATAGGTCGCCTCAGATTATCATGGTTTGTAACAGTATGACGTAGTTGAATTAGCCTCCAATGCTCAGGGATAGTACCTATCCAGTCTATGCTTGTTTCTTTTTGCTTTACTCGAGGATTCAACCCCTTCGTTACAGCGTGATTGATAACTATCTTTTTACGTTCTTTAAGGAGACTAATAATTTGATGCTGCTGAGCGATGGCCTCATCTATCTTTGAAGTGGCGGCATCAAGATATGGGACAATTCTCAGCTGTTCATCGATCGGAGGAAGGACAAACGGAATATCCTTCATTGAACTGGGGTCTAAATCCCATTGATCCACACGGATTCCCTTTGAATATTGCATAAAGAATCCTATGTAGGCTTTACTCCTTATCGCTCGCGAGAAAAAATGCGGGTCAACACCTCTTAACTTACACGTGAAATAAGCAGGACTAACAATCCCTTCGTAATCAGAAACACCATACGAACCCTGCCAGGACTTCATTTTATTAATCACAAAGTCGCCAGGATACAGGTGTTTGTATCCGTTTAAATCATCAGGGACAAAATTATGATTTTCTTCTTTATCGTCCTTATTCCGAAGTATAACTCCCTTTTCTCGGGTAACGGAGAGTAATTGAGAATGCCCGAAACCTTTCTCAGAGAAAAGAGTGAGGAAGTTACGGAGATGCTTCAATTCCCAATGGCTTGGAATGTCTCCCAGCCATTTGACACCGCTATCCTTGTATGAACTATACTTCTCCATCATCTACAGCTGTTCAAACAACGACTTGATAAAGCCCTGACTCTTCTGGTCAAGGTCAATGATGTCAGCCTGATTCTCCTCCAAAGTGCGTAGCGGAACGGGCTTGTAGAAATACTTGTTGAAGGAAATCTCGCAGCCAATCTTGGTGGGAGCGATATTGATCCACGCATCATCCACATAAGGACGAACCTCGCGCTGGAAGTATTCATATATGTCTTCCTTCACGGGAATCTTTTCCGTATCGCGCAGGTCAGAATCCGGCTCGTATTCTATGTACTTACCCTTTGCCGCCTGGTGGTAGCCATAATCGACAAAACGCTCCCGGGGAACCTTGAAGGTGCTTTCCAGTGCTTCAAGGTCTTTTGCATCGGCCTTAAGTTCCTTCTTCACCACGGGCTGCGCCGCAGGATCGGTGACAGACATGGCGCGAGCGATTGTCTTCAGTGCAGACGCTGACAGTTCCAGTTTCAGTTTCTTAGCGGCAGCGGCAATCTTACTGGCGAAGACAGCATAATCCATATACTCATCGTTCCCCACTTCCTTATGCAGCACTTTCGCAGCTTTCATCAGGGCCTTGCGATCTTTCCACTTGGTAGCGGATACCAGGTTCGCCAGTTTCTTGTCCGTAACCTTGATTTCGTTCTCCTGTAGGTATTCCTTGATGTCGGCCATCACGGATTCCAGGCCAGTGAACACCATATCCTTGTAGGTGTCGTACAGCCACTTGGACAGTTCCAGGTTGCCCTTGTCGAACAAGAGTTCATCTATCCTGATGGCGTTGAACTGACTGCGGAGACGGAGCGGGCGTTCTATAGTTACGCTATAGTAGCGGAAGTCATCACCGTCGAAAACCTTGGACACAACCTTATGTTCGTCCTCAACGATTTCTTCATTCGTGAAATTCCGGTGGGCACGGAGAATCATATTGCGCGCCTTGGGGTCGATGGTGCAATTACGGCTGCCTTGGTTCTTCCGAAGTTTCTCAAAGGCCTGGGATGCATCAATAAGCTGAATCTTATCCCTATGCTCCCAGTCTTTTTTGTTCGTGAGGAGCCACACATAGGTTGAGATGCCCGTGTTGTAGAATATGTTGTTCGGCAGCTGGATAATGGCCTCCACCAAGTCGTTTTCCACCAGATAGCGGCGGATGTTACTCTCACCACTGCCGGCATCTCCCGTGAAGAGGGATGATCCGTTATGGATGGAGGCGATACGGCTTCCCTGAGGCTGTGCTTCGAGGTCTTTCATTTTATTGACCTCTTCCATAATGAAAAGAAGCTGACCGTCTGACGTTCGCGGCGTAGAGTCGAGGACTTCGACTCCGCCAGAAAAATTAGGCAAAGTCAAAAGGAAACGGAAGTCCCTTAACTCCTTCTCAAAATATATCTTCTTTTTGTCTTCTCTCCAGGACTTGCCATAGGGCGGATTTGTAATCATGTAGCCAAATGACTGGCCGGAAAAATGATTTTCTACAATTGTATTCCCCTGATGTATACCAGAAGGATCGACACCTTTGATAATGAGATCTGATTTGCAAATCGCGTATGTTTCCGGGTTGATTTCCGTACCGGAAAGGCGAATCGCATTTGAACGGATGCCCAACCCCAACAGGTATTCGCGCCCCTCTGTCAACATGCCGCCTGAACCACATGCGGGGTCATACAGAGAAATAATCTTGGGAAGGTTATCTTTGACAGGCTCGAAGACGAGGTGAGCAAGTAGCGTTATCGCATCGCGGGGCGTAAAGTGCTCACCGGCCTCTTCGTTGTTCTCTTCATTGAAACGGCGCAGGAGCTCTTCAAAAACAGTCCCCATTCCGATATTGTCGAGCGCCGGTATTTTCAATCCGTCGGGGCCCTTCACTTCTTTATCGGTCAAGTTGATGCGCGGATCTGTAATCCGCTCGATAATGGACAATAGCCGGTCGTTGTCAGCCAACTTCTTTGCCTTGGTGTAATAATCAAAGCTCTTCAGAACGTCCTTGACATTCTCGCTGTAACCGTTAAGGTATTCGGCAAAATTGTCGTAGAGTATATCGTTATTATCTGGCGCTTGCGACTTGATGCGATTCAATGTCCATTTGCTGGTGTTGAAATAACTGAGGCCTGTAATATCTTTGATAGCTTCCTCGTCGATATAATCCAGCTTCATGTCTCTCTGCGCCTGGACTTCTTCGTCGACAGCGATTTTTGTCGGTTCGAGAAGGGCGTCAAGGCGGCGAAGCACAACCATCGGAAGAATGACGTCACGGTACTGGCCACGAAGGAACACATCGCGGAGAACGTCGTCCGCAATGTTCCAAATCAGGCTCACCATCTGACTATGGGAACTATCCATATAATGCAGTAATTAAGCAGTTCTAAGTGTATATCGTACAAATTTAACTTTTTTTTGCCTTTTTTAAAAAAAGAAACTTCCACCAGCCCGGCGAGCTGATGGAAGCAACTAAAAGACGGATTTATAACGAGTTGAATGATAATGCTCTATCGTCAGACCTTTAGACCTAAAAAGTAATTGATAATCCCCTCCACATGCAGTGCGACGATGGCTTTTTTGCCGGCGTCGGACTCCAGGAAGGACAGCGAAAGTTCATTGTCCATGAAGCCGTTTTCCGTCAAAACTGCTGCCGCATACGTATCCTTGAGAATGTAGAACGGCGCCTCGATATCGGGGTCGCCATCGGAATAGTCCGTCCGCAGTTTATGCCCCGGAAGGTGCTTCTTGGCGGCCTCGTACAGGCAGGTCGCCAAGCGGTCGGAATCGGAATGCCCGTAGTATGTGTAAGCACTCCACCCGGTGGCGCTCATCCATTTGCTGCCATTGCCGGCTGCATTGACATGGATGGAAACCACGATGGTCTCCTGCACCGGATGCCCCAGGCGGCAGGTAATCTGGTTGGCCCGGCGAACCCGCTCCCGGAGGGGAATGTCTTCCTCTTCAGGAACGAGCAGGACGGCGTCGAAGCCGCGGAGCTGAAGATGCTCCACGACGGCGCGTGCGATTTCACGATTGAAGCGGTACTCCCGGAAACGACGGTCGGGAGAGCATTTGCCAAGGGTATCGACCCCATGGCCGTTGTCGATGATGATAGTCATGATGTTATGATTTTTTATGATACTTTCCGTAGCCTTGGCGCTCGACGAGCCCCATCTTGCCGCAGAACTTGGCTACATATCCTTCTGCGGTGCGTTCATTGATGCCGAGCTTCTTCGCTGCTGCGATGTAGTCCTGACGGCCGAAGTCTTCAGGCAGTGAATCGAGCAGGCTCTGCTCGGCGGAAGAGGAAAGACGCTTCTGCTGCTTCTCGTCGAAGAGTTCGCAGAAAACCTTCGTGGAATGGCTCAGCAAAGCGCGGGAGATGGTCATCGCCGTGTGGAAATCTGCGTCGGAACAGACCACATCTTCGTAGAAGTTGCCGTTCTCCATGAGACGGAGTCCCGACAGGACCATGGCGATGCGGAAGGCAATGACCGCAAGACGACGAACCGTTGCCAGGATACCGTCGCCAAAGTCAATGAAGAGGTCGGTCTGGGTCTCGGAGAAGAAGTCGAGAAACTCCTGCTGCTGCCCGTTCGTGAACGAGAACTCCAGGGGTTCGGGCAAAGCCTTGAGCACATGGTAGAATGTCAGGTAATCTTCACCCAGCTTTGTAAAATACTCGTTGAGTGACTGGCCGGCCGAGCGCTTGAACACGTTCTTGAATTCGAGGTTGGACTCCAGGTAATAGAACGCGAAGCGCGAAAACAAGCCGTTTTCCGGCGTGCGGATGAGCGTCTTGATCTGCTCGGGCGTGCCAGATAGAACGGCCGAGAGCTTCGGGACCTCAACCTCAACGTGCTCATCGTCTCCCCGGCGGTGAAAGCCGAAGGGCTCGTGATGGAACGCGCTGCGGAAGTTCTCGGAGTAGTCGCCGTAGTCGGACTTGAAGGAGCTGGCCAGGACGTCACCCTCGGTCTCGAAGATGAGGCCGGTGCCATCGTTGTCGTGCATGATCTGCGTGACGGCCGTGGCACTGGTGTTGCCCGGGATCAGCAGCATCCGCTGCTTGGGCTTCTCGGGCTTGACGATACCCTTCTTCGTCTTGTCTCGCTTGTCGCGGTCAAACTGGATCATGTCGCTGTCGTACTCTGCCTTGAGGTTCTTGAACTCGGAGCGAAGCTCATCGTGGATGGGCTTGACCAGGTAGCGACAGAGCGCCAGGCGTCCTTTTCCGGAGGAAGCGCGGGCCGTGAGGTAATAGCAGAGGTTGGCGTAGATGGTCATCTCATCGTAGACTGCAAAGTAGTTGGGCAAAACGGCAGACACGCAAGCGATGGAACCAAGAATCAGGATGTCGGCTTCCTTGGGGTTATCGGCCTTGCCGGCGACCTTCTGGAGGAATTCAGGAAGGTCGTGGAAGACCGTTTCGGAGAAGGATGGAGCCGGCAGGCTCACGGCTTCTTCAGTGGAGGATTCCGTGAATTCCGCAGATTCCGCAGGTACGGAATTTACGGAATTACGGAATCTGGGCTGCGCCGTTGCGATGTCGATGCCGCAGGTTTTGGCCCGGTGAAAGAACGACGAAAGCGTAATACCTGTGCGCTTGCCGTTGAGGCAGGCCGTGTACTGCTTGTCGCATTCCGTCGGGTCATAGTCCGGGTTAAAGCGGCTGACGCGGTGATAAAAATCGCGTCCTGCCTCTCCCAACTCTGCGCTGAGCGCAAAGCCAATGTCGCGCCAATTGTCGTAGCCGACAGTGATGTCGAGAGCGGCGGCTTCGATGCGCGAAACCACCTTTTCGACATCTGCGGCCCGGTCTGCAGCATGAGCGGCAGGCACCGACCTTGCGGGTGGTGCAACATCGGGAGATGAGTCCGGCGTTGACGCTGGTGTTGGTGCGGACGGAGTCTCGATCCAGTCCGCAGGATTGAATGTTTTCTTGGTCATTTCTGCTCTTCTTTCGGACTTGACTGGTACTTGGGGTTAAGGTAGGCCTGCGGGTCGTACGGCAGGAAACAGGCACGAGATACGTCGCGGCCGGACTGATCGATGAGGATGCCGTAGGTCTTGTGGATGTAGCCGGAGATTCCTTCAAAGAACTTCGCGTGCGTGAAGCCGTTCAAGTCGACAGGGACGATCCACTTGATGCCGTCGCCACTGGGGCTGCGGAACGCAAGGGCCGTGTCGAAGTAGTCATCGGCCAGAAGGCGTGCGAACAGGGCCTCAACATCGGGTACATGGTCGAAATCGACGGTCATCAGGCCACTATGCCGGACGAGTGCGCTGTCCTTGCGGACGGAGAAGACACCGGCAGCGGTGATGTAGTCGAAGTTGACCGACTTGAACTGGCGGGCCTTCTTCTGGTCGGTAAAAGCACGAAGACGTGCAGTCCGTTCGCGGGCCTGGTTGCCTACGATATACTCGTACACCTCTTCCAGCGTAACCTCCTTCTCGGGGGTCACGTTGGAGATGGGTGCACGGAAAAAGGACATGTGCGGCTGGTGCTCTGCGGATTCCTGCGCCTCTTTTCGTGCAGGCGCACCGTAGGGATTCCACTCGGGCTCCAGGTGGAGGTGCAGCTCGCTGTTGAGGTGGTCGAGGAGTTCCTGGCCACTGAGGCCATAGAGCTGCTCGGCAAAATCGAAGCAGTCGCCGTCGGGGATGGTGCCGGATTCGTCGTGATGACGGGCGATGCGGTCGTGCAGACGCTGTTCGGACGGGAGCTTTTCAATCCACACATGGAGGGTTTTTGCGCCGTCGGCGGAGAGCGGATTGCGGATGCAGCCACAATCGTCACCGGTGATCGTCATCGCGGTCTCGCCGGGCCAGCGCTCGTGGACGGGCTGGCTGTAGATGCGGGTGCCGTAGTGGGTACGGGCCAGGATGGAGGGTTTGTCGATCATGGCTACTTGCTCCTTCCTTGCTCGATGTTACGAATCTCAGCTTCGAGGTAGTAGACAGTGCGACCGACCTTGATCGGATGAAGCATGCCGGCCTTTTCCCAACGGTACAAGGTCGACAAGTCTTTTTTTAGGCGTTCAGAAGCGACGTTGCGATTGATCTTGGCGTTCTTTTGTGCTTCTTCCCGAGCGATACGTTCCTGCTCTTTCTGGTCGAGCACGTCGGATAGCACTCTCCTGAATGCATTTTCAAGATCGGCTGAGGAGATGACAACGAGATGATGTTCAGAGGATGGCATAAAGAAGTCTTCCATTTTAAAAAGGGTTTAAAACGGTTAGAAAATCCCGGCATGTTTGGCCCCGCTGTCCGGACGGGACACGCCGTACCAATCTCGAGTGGACAACCTCTGTTTGGCAATGCAATGTTATGCATAAAAAATTTGAAACTCCCTGACAAATAGAGAGTTTCAAATTATTCAAGATATTCAAGCCTTGAACGGCCTAAACGTTCAAAATATTCAAGAAATTCAAAGCATTTTGAACGCGTTTTTCAATTTCGTTCAAAATCGTTCAAAGACGTCATGAAGCGTTATTCTCGTCGGGTACAAGGTAATGCTTGAGTTCTAACTCGAAATCATCTTTGATTTCTTCCATGAGCTTCTTTTTTTCGTCACTCACATTCACCATCAAACTACCTTTCGTCGTGCTCAAGGCCGAGCTTATCGTACTCTTCTTCCCTTCATATTTTGGAAACTCGGCTACAATTTGTTTCGGAGTCGGCAAGCTTATATATCCTTTTTTGTAGAGAACGGCAATGTAGATGAGCTCATCAACCCCAGGCTTATAGCCGATATGCTTATGGAGATATTCGATGATCAATGGCCTTTTCTTCATCGTAGCATAACAGCCAAAGGGCAGATGCGTTTCAACCTGTTCTCCTTCCACGGCTTCCTCTTTTTCAGGGGAAGGCCCGGAGTCCTGAACAGGATCATCCTCACCGGAAGAACACTCTTCATCGGGTTCATCGTCCATCCATTGGTGTTCTGCCCAGCCGACATTGGAATCATCAAAAACATTGTCGGGCAAGTAGCAGAAGTTGTCTCTGTGCAACTCGGAGTTGTCTTCGATGAAAGCTGAAAGCATCTTGCTCAGGACCATAAGACAGCAGTCCAGGTAGAAATACTCATAGGCATCCCGCACTTCTTCCTTCATGTATGGCCGCATGCGGGCTGGTCCTATCTGATCGACCAGCTGGGTTCGCATGATGTGCATTGTCTCCATTATCCAATCCAAGCCGGTATTCGCACGTTCGTCTTCGGACGGGATATGGGGATCAATGCGGAGCATGTAATCATAGAACAGGTTCTGCAGCATCTTCGACGTGGATTCCTTGACATTATCGCTTAAATAGGGATAGGAGTCCGGATTCATCTCGAAATCGCTTATGAAGTTATCACATATAGACTTGATCTGCTCTTTGAAATAATCTCGGTTAGGGTTCAGGTAAACTTTTGCCCGATTCTCTGAGGTCAAACCCACCTTGCCGTAATACTTCTCAAAATCTTCTTCGTAAGTATCAGGCCAAAAATTATAATGGACCACGCTCCGGAACCGATCCGGGGCTTCGCCGTATAACCGTTTCCGATGCGCGTCGAACGCCGCGAATGCAGAACTGACCAGGCCGTTCCTGAGAAATTCCGTACTGATAAATGGCGGGGTCTCGTCGGGTTTTACATATTGACGCCCGTCAATGAAATCGAAACGGTCATAAGCCTTTTCTATGTGCTCCAAAGTCTTCCTGAGCCAATATGCCAAACAATCAGCCTTGTACAGGAAAGTCCACTCACGCTGGCTCTTCTCCAGACGGGCAACGTAATCATCGTACAGTTTCTTAATACTGCCACATGCCTTACCGATCTTCGAATGATTGGGTATCATCATCCCCGACTTGGGGCTATAGGAGTAGCAAGTATTGAATGTAAAAAACAGCCATACCTGGAAATAGTAGTGATTCTCATCATCAGACGTGGCATAGCCCGGATAGATTTCCAAATCGAGATCGTGGAAATGCTCGAGGCCCAAGATGTTCGGGTTATAACACAATTCCGAATCGTCACTCCAGTCGGAAGACAAGACGTCTTCGGGAACCCCCAGCGGCTCCTCTGAAGGGAGCGCAGCACACTCCGCTTCTACGGGGGGAACAACGGATTCAACCGCAGACGTTTGGGAAGATTCAGCTTCCTGTATCAGAGATTGAATCAAACTCTCTGTGGAATCGTACATATACTTTTTTTCTTGCCTTTCAAAAGGCGAGAAATCGTACTTCTCCAAATTGTTCAGCAGGGATTCGAGAAATGAAATGCGGGCCTGGAGATCTTCGAACTGCAGAGCACCACGCTTGATGTCGCCCGGATTGAAACGCGCATAGAAATCGGTGGACGCTTCATCGCAACTATACATGCTCCATCCTAAACCCGTATCACGAGTAGTAATTTCCGTGGCCAACATATTATGCAAATGGCCAAAGCTCTGATCGCTTTCCAGGACTGTATAGAGAGCATACAGGAAGACCAGGCTATTCAGCGCCACGGTGTCGGAAGCTGACGGTTCTTCATGATGAGCGGCCTGGCCTTCTTTCTTCTGAGAAGGCCATAAATGATATTTCTTATTGAAGAGCGTCCGGGTTTTCCGCTTATTGAGCCGCAAGGGCTTGAACTCATCCAATGCAGCACGAATTTTCTCGGCCACATAGTCTTCCTGCGCCTCAGTCAAGGCGACGCCTTCAATTAATTCATAATCGTCGATTCTTTCGTACGCGTCCATAGAAAGCAAAAATCTTCATTGCAAAAACCAGTTGGTGGGATGTGTGTTAATGCAAAGTTATGCAATCGTATGCGAACCGATATAGGAATCCCGGGAAAGTTTATCAACACGTAATAAACAATCCCCGCCAGACCGTGTCCGGCAGGGAGTTAAGCAGAGATAAATTGTAACAGAAATGTTTACGCAAACACTTCTACAGACGAATTTTAGATAGATTTTCTCCCTCTTTCCAACAAAAACCTCTCGTTCAAGCTATCCCTGATATTCATGCAGCATTCAAGCTCTCACTCATCCCACTCGTCCCAGATGATGGTGTCAGATTCCCGCTCCAGAGAGTTGCGGAATAAAGATAATAATCCTATCTTTGCCTTGATTTCGTGTAAAAACAAGGGGTCGGCCAAGCTTGATTCCGTGTAAATTTTAGAAAAGCGAAAGTTTGATTTCGTGATGAAAAGAAAGATTTACGACCAGCTGCTGCTTTGGAAAACCAAGCGTAAAGGCAAGTCTGCCATGATGATAGAAGGTGCCCGTCGTGTGGGTAAGAGCTACATCGTGAGAGAGTTTGCCCAGAAGGAATACAAGAGCTATATCCTGATTGACTTCTTCAAGGTCGGCGATGACATCAAGGACCTTTTCAAGAATTACAAGGACAATCTTGACATGCTCTTCACTTACCTGAGCACCTACTTCTCCACCAAACTCTATCCCCGGGAGTCCATCATCGTCTTTGACGAGATTGAATTCTGCCCGGCGGCCCGTGCTGCTGTCAAGTATCTAGTGGAAGATGGAAGATTCGACTATCTGGAGACAGGCTCCCTGCTCGGCATGAAAATGAGCACGAAGAAGAAGCTGAAGAAGGGCGAGAAGAAGGAGGACTACCTTGTACCTTCGGAGGAAGAGAAAATCGTGATGCACCCCATGGACTTCGAGGAGTTCCTCTGGGCCATGGGCGAAGAATCCCTGATGGACTTCGTCCGGATGAAATTCGCCGCCCAGGAACCTGTCGGCCAGTCCATGCACCGCAAACTCATGGACTACTTCCGCCTTTACATGATCATCGGCGGCATGCCACAGGCCATCCTGGAATACCTGGACACCAAGAACTTCGAGGACGTAGACCGCGTAAAGCGCCAGATTCTCAACCTCTATTACAACTGCATCGAGAATTACGCCGGCGTGCATACGGCCAAGGTGAGGGCCATCTACGAAGCCATCCCGGGCCAGCTTCAGTTACACGAGCACAAGTTCCAACTGGCTGACCTCAACAAAGACGCCCGCTTCCGGGACTATGACAGCTCTTTCTTCTGGCTGCGCGATGCCAATATGGTCAACCTCGCGTTCAACACCACGGAACCCAGCATCGGCCTCGGGCTCAAGCAGAAGGACAACTCCCTCAAATGCTATATGAATGACACCGGCCTGATGATCAGCCACGCTTTCGATGAGCGCGGAATCGTGTCGGAGCAACTATACCAGAAGATCCTGAAGGACAAGTTGGAGGTGAATGCGGGGATGCTTATGGAAAACATCGTGGCCCAAATGCTCACGGCCATCGGGTGCAAGCTGTTCTTCTACTCAAATTCTTCCAGGGAGAACAAGGATGACCGGATGGAGATCGATTTTCTCATCTCGAAGAAGACAATTACCAGCCGGCATAACATTTCCCCCATCGAGGTAAAGTCTTCGCCTGGTTTTACTACCACATCGTTGGAGAAATGCAAAAAAAAATACGCCACGCACCTGGCACAGGCTTACATCATCCATACCGGAGACGTAGAGAAGGACGGTGATTACCTCTACATTCCGTTGTATATGACACCCTGCCTTTGATTATTTCAATACATCAAGCTTTGCATTGACCTTGTACGCCTTTTCACCGAACGCAGCATTGATGAGCTTGAACCGGTCTTTCAGTTCCATGGCCGTGTAGCGGTTGACGGCACTGCTGCCTTGCTTGTGCAGGCCGGCAGCATAGAGGTCGACCTGGACCTTCGACATCATGTCGACGTGAGTCTTGCGCGCGAGCTTGCTGCTGCCCAGCTCGTAGATGGGCTTGTACTCGTTGGTCTTCGCCTCCTCGTTGTAGATGGGCACCGTGCGCGTGATGTCGCATTCCTTCAGGAGGGACTTGATCAGGACATTGTAGCCATTGCGGCCGTAGACGTTGCGAACGATGGGAAAGTTGAAGCCGGTGCGCTTGATGATGTCGAAGGCGAAGCGGACGACGGGCGTCTCGATCTCGGTGTTGAGGTCCTGTTCCCCGGCAGTCTTCTGCGGCAGGTAATGCACATACGGGATGCCGTCGGGCGAGACGGAAATGTTGTAGATGGTCATGGCCTGGAAGTCGGCGATACGGCAGCCAAAGGCGCACTGCACCAGGAAGGCGTCACGGACGGGCTCGAGGCAGGCAGGGAGTTTGGCCTTGCGCACTCGCTGGAACTCGTCGGCACGCAGGAAGACAGGTGCGTCGTACATGGTTTTCATGACGGTTTTGCGGTGCTCCTTGCTCAGGGAACGGAAGGGCGAGCGCTCGATGTCGCGGTTGAATTCGAGGTCGTTGAAGAAGGTCTGGAGCATCTTGAGCTGGCTGACTACCGTATTGGAGGAAAGGCGCTTCTCGGGGAGGTTCTGGGGCTTTATGTCTTTGTAGAGCTTGGGGTACTTGTCGACGTACTCGTACTCGTTGTACAGGAAGTTTCGGAACTGGAGCAGCATGTCGTGGTCGAATTCGGGCGCGGTGAGATGCGAGAGGCCCTTGATGGCAAGGAAGCGCTCCAGCTTGTCGCAGACCACGGCGATATGGGCTCCGCGTCGCGTGCCGACAACTCCGATTTCCTTTGCGTTGTCGATGTATTTGTGGAACTGGGAGATGAGGGTCTTGGCGTTGCGGCGGCGCGTGGGCGTGGGGTTGCGCAGTTCCTCAATGGTGGCGTCCATCACGTCGGAGAGCATATCCATGCCTTTCTCTTGCATCTTTTCGTAGGCCTTGCGCATCAGGTCGATCTCCTGGTTGATGGCGTCGTAGAGGTCGCGGTTGTAGACGGAGATGCGGGGTTGGAGTTCGCCGTATGGCGTGAACTTGTCCAGGTCCTCTTTGGTGGCCTTGATGTCGGATTTGTGGGAGATGTCGGCTTTTCTTCCGTCGCGCAAACGGAAACGAACGGAATACTCTTCGGGATTTTCCTTTCGTGACTTGGCAATAAAAAAGATTCTCAACATAGTAGCAGCTCGATTA
>JAEEGG010006309.1_pt1 | contig 27842 bp, 30 predicted proteins | sample 9134161 | NCBI WGS metagenome assembly JAEEGG01 (sample SAMN16246543, study PRJNA631951) | gut metagenome | biome: gut microbiome; feature: rumen; material: CR-attached | host: Bos | place: Iran: Karaj | collected 2018-10 | reverse complement strand
ACCCCTCTGTGTTCGCCCTTATCATGGCAAAGCGTTACGCTACCGTCAATGAGGAGCTCAGCGCAGTGACCATCACGGACGGCGAGTACACCAAGACCGTGGAGTTCGTGTTCAACGCACGTCCTCTCATCGACGGTCAGGAAGACCCCGAGTTCAGCGGATCTACGGATTCAGGGAACGGCGGATCTACGGGTGGTAATAGCGGCAGTGCAGAGACCGTACGTCTCACCGTAAGCGCAGGCAACGGCGGTAAGGTGAAGATCGGCGACGGCGAGTACGGCGCAGGTGCCAACACAGACGTGGCACCCGGTACGAGTGTCAGCATCGCTGCTCAGCCCAACGCAGGCTACAGCTTCTCGCAGTGGAGCGACGGCAACACAAGTGCTTCCCGTAGTGTAACCGTGAACGCAGCTATGACGTTGACTGCTTCCTTCACCCTCAATGGTGGTGGTAGCAGCGACGGACCAGGCGAGTGAGAAATGGCTTAGTGCTATTTAGAAAAAAACAATAAAAACCGCCTCTGTCGAGGAAAAACCTAAAAAACCAAATTAAGGAAAATTTCGTCTCATAGTGTAATTTTAGAAAAGGAAAATATTTGGTTTATGGCGAGAGCTTTGCTCTCCTTGTCGGCAGACATTTTGGCGAGATCGAAAACAAGCTTTCATCGTCGCCCAAAGTCTCCCACCAGCCATTGCATGGCATCGCCATAATCCAAATTGAAAATCGCCTTTCGGCGTAAAATCGCTTTCAAACATCCGTTTTCAGCGTAAAATGATTATTCCCATCAGGACTAGCCACATGACAATAGAAACTTATTTTATGCGCACATTTTCGTTGAGCGAATGTGAGGTACGAACTGAGCAGAAAATGAAGCAATTTTATGCTGAATGTAATGAGGCAATTTTCAATTTTATCACAGCGGGCCTGCAAAGCAGGTGGTTTTCGGCGAATTGCCTGCTTTTGTAAACAAGCTTCCATCGCAGGCTTCTCGCCAAAACCACCTGCTTTGCAGGCTCGCTGTGATTCAATCGAAATGCCTTTGACTCTTGCTCTTGCCCTAGATTTAGACAAATGAAAGATGGTTTTTTAGTGAGTGAAGCGAACGGGGTTTTTCTCTCGCAAGTATGTAAAAGACTCTGTAAGAGGCTGAGATGTGAGGCATGGATTTTTATCTGGAAGCTTGTTTACAAGGAAAAATATATGCCTTGCATCGCAAAGGGCTGAAAGCACTTACATACTGGAGAGAGTGTTTTCTCGGTTTTTGTTGAAATAAAATCTTTCCGTGCTTTCCGTGATATCTGTGTGAGATTAAATTTCAATAACCAATAACCAATAAACTATAACCATTCATGAACTTAACCGAACACTTTACTTTGGAAGAGATGCTCCGCTCAGAGACAGCGACAAAGAAGGGCATCGAGAACCGCATCAACGCGGAAGAAGTGAACAACCTCCAGAAGCTCTGCCAGAAGGTGCTTGAACCTCTGCGTCAGCATTTCGGCAAGCCGATAAGGATAAACAGCGGTTTCAGGTGCAAGGCATTGAACGATGCCGTAGGAGGCGCAAAGAACAGCTATCACACAAAAGGCAGAGCCGTCGATATCCCCTTCGTTCCCGGCCACTACGCCTTCCTGCGCGACAACGTGAAAACAACGGAACTCATCAACGAGGGCTCGTGGCTACACGTTGCCCTCTAAATGAAAAATGATAAAGTTAGAGCGCTGAAAATTCTCAGCGCTCTTTCTTGTTTCGGACAATCGGACTAAAGCATTCTGTCCATGCTTTCGAATATTTTGCGTATTTACGCATGTTTTTCGAATGCAAAGGTAAGCAAAATATTTGAAACGCCAAGGCTTCCATCTGATTTTTTTGCGTATTTACGCATATTTTTCGGAAATAATTTTTGCCTTTCGGACAATCGGACAAAAGGCGACTGGGGTCTTTAGAGCGGCCACTGAATGTGGCTGCGGCCCCACTAAGGGGAGAGAGTCCCCACTCTCGACGGAGGGCAAATCCATGAATTTTGTGTATTTATTTCCCCTTGCGGAACTCGCGCGGGGTGATGCCCGTCTCGCGCTTGAAGAATCTCGAAAAAGACGAATAGTCGGGAAAATGCAACTGCTCCGCTATCTCGTAGGTTGTTAGTTCGGTGGTGGTCAAAAGCACTTTGGCATGAAGACTGACAGCACGGTTAATCCACTGCATAACAGTGAGTCCACTGGCTTGTTTGACAACTTTTGAGAGATAATCGGATGTAAGACACATTTTGGCAGCGTAGAATAAAACGTTGCGTTCGTTATCGGCGTTTTCATTTACAAGTTCTCTGAATTTTCTTAATATTTGCTCTTCGTTGGAGATATTCTTGTTGGGTTGCTGCTGTCGTTGCTCTAGGGCTATTTCATAGATATTGGAAACAATAGCCGTCACCATTGCCATCACGGTATTCCTACGAAAAGGTTTGTGGCGGGCAATATCCCAAAGCGTATGTGCCATTTGCAGAAACTCGTGCTGTTCCGTTTGTTTTACATGTAAAATGATATTCTCTTTTACCTGATTGCTGTCTTCGAAATCCAAAGCAATCATATTGAAATCTTCACTCGTAGATTTCTTTTCCTGTATCGTGTTTGGCTTGATTAATATGATGTCACCTGCGCGCCAAGTGAAATCCTCCATATCAATTGCTGTCTCTATGCTGCCACTCGTCACAAAGACTACGGAGGCCTGTTGGCGAAGATAGACAATCTCGTCATCCATAATGTCAGACAGCGCATCTCCGCTCATTACCATGCAGAAATGCTTGTCGACAACGATACGATCTTGATATCGTTCCTCACTATAGGTTTGCACGACATCACTCAGCGTGACATCATTCAGTTTTTTCCGGATACCTGTCTTCGTCGGCATATTGATTAATTTGTTCGCAAAATTAATAATATTTTTGAAAACAGATGAATACCTCCGCTAATTTCCCCTGAATCTGTCACATTTAAGACGGAATTTGACATGTAAATATCAAAAATATCGTCATACCTTTGCACCGGAAATTCATTTAAACTCTTTTTTAACATATAAAATTATTATTAAAATTATGAAAAAGAAGTTCATTTTTATTTCGATGGCAGCGTTTCTTGCCATCACCACATTCAGCGCTTGCAGCAATGATGTAGAGGACAGTATTCCCGTTCCTGCTCAGGAGGAGGAAACCGTCATCAATGACAATCCCTATGCCGTCACTATTGACGAGGCAGAGAAAACCCTTGAGCAGATTCTCGCCAACGAGAACGAACAAATAACAAAGGGCGGAGGTGTGGCCCACCAACGTCGCATCAAGAGTCGCTACACCACAGGAGGGAATAGTACTGTGACACGTTCGGCAAGCGGTGAAGAGATTGTTGAGGAGCATCCCGTAGTACATATCTTCAACTTTGAGAACAACGAGGGATTTGCTGTCATGGGTGGTGACAAGCGAGGTGCTCCAATGCTTGCTCTAACGGAAAGTGGCGAACTCACTCCCGGCATGACAATAGACAATCCCGGTGTTGTGATTTCCCTTGCACTTGCCGAGGCTGCTTATCGCCAGATGATTATCGAGTCCGGTATTGATACAACATATATTACTAACGGAGTGGTTGTTAGCGCAATCGTCCGAGACAGTCTTACCGTAAATAAGAATGGTCAATGCCAAGTAAATTGGGATCAAAATGATCCATTTAATCTTCTATGTCCTGGATTTGCCCCAGCAGGATGTGATGCTGTAGCCGTTGCTCAACTTATGTCAATTTACAAATATCCTTCTTCTTATGGTGGATATAGTTTTGATTGGGATGAGATGCTTGTCAATAATGAGAGTCTTGACATTGCACGTCTTATGAAGCAGTTGGGATTGCCGGAGAATTTAGACATACAATATTCTTCATCGGGGTCTGGCGCATATCTATCGAATGCTCCAAGAACATTTCAGAATTTTGGATATTCATCACCTGGCACGTATGCAAGTTACAATGCAACCACAATTATGAATAATGTCATGACGGGAAAACCTGTGCTCATAGGCGGACAGAAAACTAGATATATATACATGTTAAATCCATTAAATACAATGGTATTTGTTGGTTGCGAATTTAAAGGTCATGCATGGTTGGGTGATGGAGGTAAAATAATCACGACGACAACTCATGTGTATAATCTTCAGACAGGAGCATATACAGTATTAGGGCCAACGACAAACAAGTACATTCATTGTAATTTCGGATGGAAGGGTCGATTTAATGGTCTGTACTTATGTGACAATATAGATGCGCCAGATACTACAAGTGGTCCACATATAATCTCAGGTAATACTTATTATTATGCTGATGATAATTATTTCCAGTACAGCCTTGAAATGGTAACAGGAATATCTAATCAGTAATTATAATATTACACCATACATTACAAATCTTGATTTTTTTTATTATATTTGCATCAAAATATAATTAATAAAGTAAAATAGTAAGACTAAACTATGAAAAAATTAATGTTTTTATTCGTGTCCTTGCTGACACTCACGATGACAAGTTGTGGAGATGACGAAGACGAACCCACTCCAGTTTTGCCTGTGATAGATGAGTATAGTAATCCCAGTCCCGTATTGACAGTTATCCCGGCAGAGGGTGGAACTGTGGCAATTAGTTGGCCAACAATCTATAACAATTGGACATTCTATACAACTACATGGTCGGTTAGGGAAGGCCATGAAGAGGATTACAAGGAAAAAATAAGCGAGGATCCAGGAAACTGGTTGCTTGTAATGGATTCTGAAGCTCCCCGGTGTGAGATTGAGGTAGAGAGAGAAGGCAACGTAATGACGGGTGAATGGTTTACTGCTGAAAGCTACAGCACGGGTACCATGCACATGGGTACAAAAGAGGTTCCAAGCGGCATGTGGACAAAGGTGACACTTTCAGCCAACACTACGGGAACCAAGAGGAGCCTGACGATTATTACCGGACGTTCTGACATTGGTGCCGCCTACATCTTCCAAGACTGCGAAGAGACGGAGGAATAAAAGCCAAGACTGCGGGCTTCGCCCTAATTGACAATTGATAATTGACAATTGACAATTGATAAAGTTAGAGCGCTGAAAATTCTCAGCGCTCTTTCTTATTTCGGACAATCGGACTGAAGATGTAAGAAAGATGTAAGATGTATGAGGGTTTACTGTTTACCGTTTATGGCCTCAACAGATTGATCGGAGCCACAAACACACCATCCTCTCGCTTGTATGCACCACCAACGGCAGTCAGCACCAGCAGGAACGACGGTGCCTTTTCATCACTCTTCTCCACAATCTTGTCGCGCAAGGTTAACAGCGATGATGCTCCGTCTTCAATAAGGTCTTCGCCACCCAATTTAATCTCAACACCACCCCAGCGACCGTCTTCCAGTTTCACCACAGCATCACACTCCAGTCCGGCATTGTCGCGATAGTGTTTCAATGTGCCACCCAGCGTGTCTGCATACACTCTGAGGTCTCTTACGGCAAAGTCCTCATAGAACAGGCCAAAGCTGTTCAGGTCCTTCATCAAGTCTGCCGGACTCACCCCCAAACTGCGACACGCTATCGACGTATCCACAAAATGCCTAGTAGGTGTGCTTCTGATGGACGTCTTCGACCTGATGTTCGGATTCCATGCCTCCATATCCTCAATGATATACAGGTCTTTCAGCGCCTCCATGTAGTCATCATACGTCTTGGTGTCCATTGTGCGCTCGTTGCTCTGACGTATATCAGAGACAATAGTCGATACAGCAGCTTCCGACGAGATATTCCTTGCATAGCTCCTCAGAATCATCCTCAGCACTTCCGGCTTCTTGTTGCGGAATCGTTCATTCTCGCTGTCTTCAAACACGAACAGGCCGTTATAATAGTTCTTCGTGACTTCCAGTGCTATCTCCCTTGGGGCCAGCACCGACACAGGCCATCCGCCACGACAGAGCAGGAATGCCACATCATCCAGCGTAAAGTCCTGATTCATGTCCCACGGGAAGTTCTTTCCACCTTCAAACAAGTCCTTCAACGACACAGTACCCTTCGACTCCTTTGATTCCCACAGCGTCATCGGGCGCATGGCCAACGGAGTGATTCTTCCCGCTCCGCTATGATGCACCTCTGTTTTGTCTGCCGGGGTCGAACTGCCAGTAAGTAGGTATTTACCAAACTCGTAGTTAAAGTCCAGGTCGTCTTTCACTTGGTTCCAGATGTCTGGGGCCTTTTGCCATTCATCTATTAAACGCGGTTTCTCACCTTCAAGCACAGCTTTGGGATTCATCCTAGCCATCATAATAGACTGTTTCGTGTTCAGTTTCACGAGACTCTTCTGGTAGAGCATGCACGTCGTTGTCTTGCCGCAGAACTTTGGGCCGGCCACAACTACTGCACCAGATGTCTTCAATTTTAGTGCAATCGCATCTTCTATAAGTCTTTGATAATACATAACCAACTCTGGCATTAGTTCTTTCCGGGCACAAAGATACAAAAATCCCCAAGATTTTCAATCAAAAATTCCCAAGATTTTCAACTTGCGGTCAAGTTTTTGCCTGATAATGTGAAAAAGTAGCGAAAAAAGTTCCTTGTCTATGCTGGATTATCGTTTCAGCCGGGCTTTTTATTTCGGACAAACGGGCAAAAGAGGTAAGAGGGAAGAAGTAAGAGGGAAGAAGTAAGAGGGAAGAAGTAAGATGTGGAGAAGTAAGAAGTAAGAGGTATGAGGGCTGATGTATGACGACCAATCCGAATAAAAGCTCAATGTTAAAAATTGCAAAATCCGTTAATCTGACAAGTTTATCCAATAATTTGACAAGTGATTATCGAAAAATACGTCGTACTTTTGCAGCGGAAAAACATTATTAACCAATAAAAAAATAAAACTATGAAGAAACTGATGTTCTTATTTGTGTCGCTTTTGACACTTACAATGACAAGTTGCGGAGATGATGACCCCGAACTTGTAGGGGATAAGTTCAATCTTTGCAACAAAGCCGCATCTTATGTACCAGCTGAGGGTGGCACTATTACACTTGGATGGAATGAAGGCATCATCATGAAGGGCAACGCCTTTACAAAATCTTGGTCACCCAAAGAAGGATTTGAAGACAGTTATAAAGATTATTTAAATAGTTATTCTGGACATTATGGTGGATGGACATATGCCATCGATGCAGAAGACGGAGCCAAGCCAGATGCGCATAACATAGCAGAAACGAAAGCTGAAGGCAATGTCATGTACGGCGACTGGTTTACAATAACGTTTATTGACAGTCCTGTAGAAGGGTTAATTGTGCCCTATAAAAAACTTTATGGTGTGGTTTTCAAGAACTATTGGGGTGTAACCGTTACTATTTCACCCAATACCACCGGAGCAAGAAGGTATCTGATGCTTGATTTCTCCAGCGGAACGGTAAATGTCTTTAGTGAAGATGCAATTATCTTCCAGGACTGCGAAGAGCCCGAAGAGTAAAAGCCAAGAGTCAAGGGTCGAGAGTCTAAGGACTTGTAATTGAACAATTAGACAATTTACAATTTACGGCTAGTAAAAGTGAAGGGCACTCATTGAGCGCCCTTCACTTATTCCCGGGACATCCGGGACATCCGAGACACGAATATTTTGTGGCCCCAAGAGACTATTTTGCGGCAGTTGAAGATGAAAAAACGGGGGAAAGGGTGGTGGTTTAGAGAAAAATTTCTATATTTGTAGCGAATAAATACAAAATGTGCAATATATGAAGATAAGAAATCTTTTTATCATGGGTGTGATGGCCTTTGCGGTAAGTGCGATAACCTCTTGCGAAGGTAGTAACAGTAACGACATTCCTACAGACGGCATCTTGGGCGAACTGCCTTCTCTGAACGAGAAGTACCTTGCCGAACAGGAAAATATGCGTGCCAAAATCGAAGCCGAGGAAAACGATGACAAGCTCACGAAGCTGAAGGCTGAATTCAAAGAATGGCAAAAGGCCCGCGAGGACAAGCTCAACGAGATAGAAGATGCCCTCGACGGCAAGGAAATCCCGACAGAAGTGGCAGACGGAGCACAGTTTACCATAGACGGCAATATGAAACTGAAAAAGACGAGCATTACCGCCTATCGCAGCGCACAGATAGTATATGCCACTGTTGCAGCACAGACCACAACAGACCTCCCGGGCATAATGGAGATACCCGAATACTGCGGCGTAGCATACGACATCGACGGTAATGTCATCGACGTATGTCCCGGGTCAAGGCTGACGAGAGATATCGGCAGCTACAGAGACGGCGTTCCGGCCGGTGCAATATCCGACGTCCAGATTTCTCTCTGCAGGGACAACCAGGAAAGATGGGCAAAGCTGGCAAAGATTGTCATCATTGACGGCCGTAGCGATGCCTACAACCAGATAAAGGAGCAAGTACAGAAGTAAATTCTGCGTTTTATTTCCCTGCCATTTCCAGAAGGGCGTTCTTGAGCATGTCGTACTGCCGGTAGAGGTCGTTGACGGGACGCTCGCCCGAGCGGTAGTCGTGCATGGGAGCCTTGAGGAAGAAGGAGAGGAAACGCTGCGTGCCGTAGCGGCCTGCACGCGCAGCAAGGTCGGAGAGCAGGCAGAGGTCGAGCAGCACAGGGGCGGCAAGGATGGAATCGCGGCAGAGGAAATTGATTTTCACCTGCATGGGATAGTTCATCCAGCCGAAGATGTCGATATTGTCCCACGACTCCTTGGCGTCGCCGCGAGGAGGGTAGTAGTTGATGCGCACCTTGTGGTAGTAGTCCTCGTAGAGCTCGGGATACTCCTCGCCGTCGAGGATGGTCTCGAGGGTGGAGAGCTTGGAGACCTCCTTCGTGTGGAAGTTCTGAGGGTCGTCGAGCACAAGGCCGTCGCGGTTGCCCAGGATGTTGGTGGAGAACCAGCCCCTCAGTCCCAGACAGCGCGTGCGCAGCATGGGAGCAAAGCCGCTCTTGACGAGCGTCTGTCCCGTCTTGAAGTCCTTGCCGGCGATGGGCTGGCGGGTCTTCTCGGCGAGTTCCCACATGGCGGGGATGTCGACGGTGGTGTTGGGGGCTCCCATGATAAAGGGGCATCCCTCGAGCAGCGCAGCCATGGCGTAGCACATGGAGGGAGCGACGCGGTCGCGGTCGTCGGCCTTCATGGCAGCCTCCAGAGCGGCAAGGGAGCCGTGCACGCTCTCGTCGGGCTTCACGTATATCTCAGTGGACGCGGCCCATGCCACCACGATGCGCTGCACACCGGTGGTGCGGCGGAAGTCCTGAATATCCTTGCGAACAGCCTCCATCATCTCCCAGCGTGTCATGTCGGGCTTGACATTGGTGCCGTCGAGACGCTTGGCATAGTTGCGGTCGAAGGCAGCGGCCATGGGACGTATCTGCTCCAGCTCGTCGCGCACGGGCATGATATCCTTCTCGTCGAGCACCTCGGCGTAGAGGGCGCTCTGCAGGGCATTGGCGGGATAGACATCCCACGCACCGAAGACGATGTCGTCGAGATGTGCCATCGGTACGATACGGTCGTAGGGGAGGGCTTCCCCGCCGATGCGGATGCGGTCCATCTGTGTCATGCTGCCGATGGGTTTGGCGAGACCCTTGCGGGCCATCAGTACACCCGTGATGAAGGTGGTGGAAACGGCACCGAGTCCGACGGTGAGAATACCGAGTTTTCCCTCTGCGGGGCGGATATTTGTTGCTGTCATAGCATGAATTTCGTTATTATTTGGGCAAATTTACACAATTTTTGTCAAACGAGCGCAAGGAGGTCGTCAAAATTTCTCACTAGATGCGCTTTCATGCCCAACGACACCGCGGGAAGCATGTCGTTTTTCTCCGAATCGCCCACCACGAGGATGTCTTCGGGCGGAATCGAGGGATAGAGTTCGAGCACCTTGGCGTAGATGGCAGGGTCGGGTTTGCGTATACCTACACGGGCCGACTCGATGACATGCTCGAAACACCCGGAGAGAGAGAAGGCGGAGAGCACGGCGGAGAGATTGCCGTAGAAGTTGCTCACAAGCACCAGCGGTGTCTGCCGGCGAAGCCTCTCCAGCACTCCGCGCGAGAGGGAGATGCAGAGTTCCACCTCGCTGTGGCACCGCTGCGCCACGTCGAGAGCTGCTGTGCGGCTGATGTTGCCGCCGATAAACTGTGCCTCGAGAAGGCACTTTTCCTGCAGCGTGCGCAGGAAGTCCCAGTCGGGCTGCGTCTGAAGGGAGCGCTCCGCCTGCACGTATGCCTCCCAGAAAACATCCCAGGAGAGTTTGGGCAGCCGACGCTTCCAACCCTCGTAGAGCAGATGGCTCCAGTGGCGGCCGTGAGTGTCTAGCGTGCCGCCGAAATCGAAGACAATAAGTTGCGGCATAGGCGTTCGTGACGTATGTGCATGTAATACTGTATGACGGTGAGTACGACGCACTCCACCACCATGAGGAGCGGGATGCAGTCGGTGAGCACGGAGATGTAGAGGGCGATGGCGCGCCAGTTGAAGGTGAGCACGTTGGTCCACTTCAGGAGAGGGAATGTGCCCTCGAGGTAGCGACGGCGTATGTCATCGGGGACGTCTTCTCCGTAACGCTCTCGAAGATGCTTCATAAGCTGCTGCAGATTAGGCGTTTCTCTCTCTTGACGGAAGGTGTAGTTCAGGTAGAACATCTGCAGCGTTTTCTCCACGGGATGCTCCCGGAAGGATATGCTGCGCCACACCTCAAGCTGCTCGGAGAGGCGGTCCTGATGCTGTCCGTTCTGCATGTGAAGATAGGAATTGCGTATGTAGTCGGCCATGCGCGACTGGTTGGCGTGGAGCACGAAACCCTCGAGACAGAAGATGAGAAATCCCCAGATGCCCCATTGGGGCCACAGACGCACCACCAGACAGATGTAGATGCTGAGATACCATATATTCTCCGCCGCACCGTCGAGGATGCGTCCGAAGCGGCTCGTCTTGCCCGACATGCGTGCCAGCTGACCGTCGGCGCTGTCGAAGAAGTTGGCCCACATGAGCAGCGCGACACCGAGCACGTTCCACAGGAGACCGTGCCACCCGGCAAGGCGGTAGGAGGGAGAGAGGAAACAGAGTCCGGAGGCAATGCCGAGCAGTATGGAGAGATAGGTGACGGTGTTGGGGTGCACACCGAAACGGTTGAACAGGCGCGCCCACATCAGTCCTATGGGACGGGTGAAATAGATGTCGATATTCTCCTCCGTATCTTTACTTTTGGTGTATAGCATACTGTGCAATGTGTTGTGCGGCCTCTTCCCGGCAGCGCGAGAAGGACGGCCAGTCGTTGAGATCGATGACGGCAATGTCGGAGGCTGTCTGCGGATGCTCACGGAGCAGAATGGCATCACCACCGTAGATGACGAGTCCGGCAGCGTTTGCAGCACTCTCTGCTGCAGCCTGCAATGCGGGAAGGCCGGAAGGATGGAAGAAACGGCCGGCAACGCCGTAGAACTTCACCTCGCGCCCCTCGTGGTGGCGCTGGCACACGATGTCGTCTATGCCGCGCGAATGCATCTCGGCGATGACACGGAGACGCTCGTCTTCCGTCTGAGCAAACACCACGTCGCGGGGATCTTGTGTGTATCCGCTGCGTTTCACCCAGCAGGGAGCCTTAGCCCCGTCGTCGCGGCGACGGGAAACGCCGGTGACAGCCTCCGTGGTGTTGATGACCGGAGCCGCACTGCCGGAAAGTGTGTCCAGAGCTTCACGGCTGCGCGCCATGGAGAGAACGCTGTGCCACGTAAGACTGAGGAGGGAGGGGGAGAGCTCGCTCTCGTCGGTATAGGTTACGCTGTACCCCTGACTCTGCAGGCATTCTCCAACGGAGCGGGCGATTTCGTCGTCATCGTTGCGTCCCTTGCAGAAACGCTTGTCGCGCAGCACGAAAAGTATATCACGGGAAAGGAAACGCTCAGCCTTGGCGATATCTTCCTTGTGGTCGATGTCGTAGACCCTCTCCATGGGGAAAGCCTTTACGGTGATACCAGCCCGGAGGATTGCACGCTGGAAGTTGCGCATACGACTCTCACTGCGCCCGATACAGTCGGAGAGCACGCGCATCATTGCGGGTGTGATGCGATAGATGCCGGCTGATACGTAGGGGCAGGGACCGTTGTCGCGGAAGGCTGTGATGCGTCCGTCGGCATCGGTGTCCACCCAGAGGGGTTTCTCGTCGTCCACAAACGGTGTGACGGCAAAGTCGCCCTCACGGAGATAGCGTGCGAAGTCGTCCTCGCGGAAGATGGTGTCGACGGTGGTGAGGACGAAGGTGTCGTCCAGCAGGAGAGTGCGCATAGCCCAGAGGGAATGCATGCTGGAAGGCGTGTCGGCAACGACGTAGCGGAGAAAGGGGCAGCGCGGGGAGATCTCGTCGAGATGCTCCCTGACGGCTGTCATGCGACTGTTGATGACGATGACTATCTTGTCTGCACCGTGGGAAGAGAAAATGCGCACGAGACGGTCGAGCAGACGCTCTCCGCCCACCTCGATGAGGGGTTTGGGCGTGAGTATGCCTTCTGCCTCGAGGCGCGAACCTTCACCTGCAGCCAGGATGGCGAATGTCATTCGTCGAAAGGTTTGAAGGGAAGGCTGCTTTCCTTGCGTGGCGGCTTCTTGTCCACAAACAGTTTGGGAAGGGGATTTTCCCTGGCTTCGTCCCACTGCTCGCGTGCTCTCGTGATGTCGATGGCGGTGTAGAGAGCCTGTCTCGTGGCATTGAGTGTGGTGTGGAAAGCGGCATCTCCGATGTGGGGAGCGGTGCCGGGAGCCTCTTCCTCCGGCACATACCAGTCGGTGCCCCTTACGGGTGCCACACACACACCTTCATCGTTGAGGGCTACGGCCACGACGGCCTGTGTGGGGAACTGGGCGAAGACGGCCTCCTTCTCCTCGTCGGATGTGCAGAGCACGGCATCGTAGAGCGACATCTCCTCTGCGGACATATCACTGCGGTAGGGCACCGTGCGTACGAAACTCAGGAGGAATGTGCGCGCGAGCATCTGCTGTGCGGACAGTTCGTCTTTGCTCACGAGGGCTCGCACGACGCCGTTGAGCCAGAGGGTGGGGGTGCCCTGCTGTGTCAGTTCGTCAAGCGGCACGACGACAGCATCGGTGTTTTCTTCTTCGTCGTGCGAGATGTGGCAGAGCTCCTTCATCACGGGGTCGTGCATCACTTCCTTTGCGATGTCATCTGCAATGCCCTTGAGGGCGATATGTATCTTTCTCATATCAGTTGTCTGATTTGTCGTTGTTGTCTTCTTCGGTAGCTTCCAGTTCCGGCGTGATGGCAACGGTGAACTGCTCTTCGGGCAGCTTCAGCGTGTAGAGCGCACCCTCCAGACGGCGGATGAGACCGCGCTTCATCTTCTCGGGAGCATAGACAAAGCCTTCCACCACGATGACGCGGTTGTTCTCTTCGTCCACGCGTGAGAAACTGACATAGGGGCCTCCCATGCAGTCGCCCTTCACCACCCACAGACCGCGCATCTCATAGGCGAACTTGCCGTGGACGGCAATCGGCTTGACGGCGGTGCACAGCGTGTCGGTGGTCATATACATTCCCGCTCTCTCGCCGGGAAGGTTCTTCTCCATGACGCTGTCGCGCTTCCAGCAGACGTAGCGCTTGTTGAACGTCTCGGGACCCTCATAGGGATAGGAGTACATCACCATGTTCATCATACCGGTGGCGGTGTTGTTGGACACCCAGAAGAAATCCTTTCCCTTCTTCCATGAATTGAGTTCCTTGGGAGCCCAGAGTTCACAGTCGAAAATTTCTTTCGCCAGTTCGGAGGCACGCTTCGAATGCTGTTTGCGGAGCTCCACGATAAGACGGTTCATCTCCATCTTGGTGATGAAGTCGATGATTTCCTGTTTGTGCTCCTGACAGAACACCGCGAATTCACTGTTGGACGGTGAATTGATGGTCATCACGAGCTGGTCTTTCGCCCACTTGTTCATCTTGTATTTGATGCGGGTGCGGGTGAACTCCTTGTCGTTGATATTCACGATGATGATATTGCGGAATATGTTGAGGACGCGGTTGAAGTCCTTGGGATTCGACTGCGAGATGCGGAACGAGCGCTCCGACTGCGGCAACATGGGTACGTCGGTGTCGAGCACATCGAAGAGAGCGCGTCCCGTGGGAGCTTTCCACGTCTTGGTGTCCATCACAACGAGTACCTCGTAGGGGCGTCCGGAAGCCTCGGGGAAGTAAGGGCTCTCGTCGCAGGAGGAAAGCAGCGCTGCGGCAAAGAGCAGGAGAAGGAGTGTCTTTTTCATATATTTTTCGTTTTCGTTTTGGTTAAGGTTAAGGTCAAGGTTAAGGTTAAGGTTCTCGTTTCGAGTTGAGCAGTCCGCAGGCGGCGAAGATGTCCTGACCGCGGGAGGCTCTGATGGTGCAGATGATGCCGCTCATGGTGAGCGTGTCGCGCATCCACACCAGCGTGTCGTCCGCAGCTCCCTGGAATTCTGTGTCGGGGATGGTGTGGAAATGTATGAGATTGACCCTCACACCCTTGATTGGTGTCAGCAGGCGGATGAGTTCCTTCACGTGCCGGGGTGTGTCGTTGAGACCCTTGAAGACTATGTACTCGAAAGAGAGCCGGCGCTGCTTCGACCAGTCGTATTTCTTCAGCACCTTGAGAGCATCTTCAAGCGAAAAACCTCCTTCCGCCGGCATCATACTCTTGCGGCCCTCGTGGAAGGGATTGTGGAGCGAGAGAGCCAGGTGGCATTGGCTGTCCTTGACGAACTGCTCCATCTTTTCCTTCACACCGACGGTTGATACTGTGATGCGACGGGGGCTCCACGCGAGAGAGTAGGGTGCTGTCAGGATTTCCGTGCTGCGCATCACAGCCTCGAGATTGTCCATCGGTTCGCCCTGACCCATATACACGATGTTGGTCAGCCGTTCCCATTCGGGCAGCGAGTATATCTGGTTGAGAATGTCACGCGGCGTGCAGTCTCCCTGGAATCCCTGCCGTCCGGTCATGCAGAAGCGGCATCCCATGCGGCATCCCACCTGTGAGGACACGCAGAGTGTGCCGCGCTCCTCGTCGGGGATGAACACCGTCTCCACGCTAAGTCCGTTTTCCGTGGGAAAGAGATATTTCACTGTGCCGTCCGTGCTCTCCTGCCTCTCGACACAGGGCTGTTTGCCTATTTCGTAGCTTTCGGAAAGCAGTTCACGGTTTTTCTGCGAGATATTTGTCATGAGGGATATGTCGTCCACGTTTTTCACATAGACCCACTGCGCAATCTGTTTGGCCGTGAATCGCGGCATCCCCAACGATGTCACGACGGTCTCCATCTCCTGCAGCGTCATTCCCAGCAGCGGTTGCTTCATTCCTAATCTTATATATAATATGGTATATCGCTGCAAAGGTACGCTTTTTTTCTTATTTTAGAAAGATTTCGGGCAAATAATAGTATTAATATTGTCATATGCGGATTCAGGTTTGGATATATTTTGTTAATAAAATCAAACCTAAAATTGCACATTTTGGACAAATTTGTGCAATTTTTGCATCCTAAAGTATATTTTATAGCATAAAAATGGGGTGCAAATGCAAAAAAGCCATACCTTTGCACCAGATTTTGATGACTAATCGTTAAGAATTATGAAAAAGTCTATTTTGATGCTGGCTCTTGTGCTGGCGAGTGTTTCGGTTAAGGCTGGAGGTTTGGTAACAAATACTAATCAGAATGCTGCGTTCCTGCGCAACTTCGCCCAGGAGGGTAAGTATGGGGAAATCACGGCTATTTATGCCAACCCTGCAGGTGGTGCATTCCTCAGAAAGGGATGGCATCTCTCTCTGAACGATCAGGTGGCCATCCAGCAGCGCGACATCGACACCGAGTTTTCTCTCTTTCGCTACAACATGAAGAATCGAGATGCAGAGCACCACTTCGACGGCGATGCTCAGGCTCTGATGATTCCTTCGTTCACCTTCTCCTACAACTGGGACAAGTGGAGCCTTTCGGCTCATTTCGGAATTACCGGCGGCGGTGGCAAGTGTGAGTTCAACAACGGACTGGGTTCGTTCGAGAGCGCTTATGCAGGAAGCATCTATAAAATGATGAGCCAACAGGGTGCGCTCCCCATCTATTCCGGCTACTCCATCGGTCGCAGCTACATGAAGGGTAGCAGCTACTTCTACGGCCTGCAGGTAGGTGCCACCTACAAGATTCTCGACAATCTCTCTGCATTCGTAGGTATTCGCGGTGTGTATGCTTCGGCCAACTACAACGGTTTCGTAAGCGGTGTCACCTACACCTTGAAGAATCCCACCACCGGTGCCGACAACAAGCCGACATATGCCGACGCCGATATGTCGCTCAACTGCGACCAGAGCGGTTTCGGGGTGACTCCCATCCTGGGTATCGACTGGAAAATCAACGACAAGTGGAACGTTTCTGCCAAGTATGAGTTCAAGACCCGTATCCGTATGAAGAACTCTACCGACCTCTATACAGGCGAAAATGCAGAAGAAATCCGTAAAGCCTCTATCATGAAGCAGTTTGCCGACGGCGAGAAGATCAAGGATGATATTCCGGGCATTCTGGCTCTCGGTGTGCAGTACAAGCCCATCAAGAATCTCTCACTCGGTGTATCTTATCACTGGTATCAGGACTCTGAGGCTTCCAAGTTTGGCGAGAAGGAGAACTACATGCACGACTCTCACGAGGTGCTGGCCGGTGCAGAATGGCGTACGGGTAAGTGGATCACCGTCAGCGCTTCATGGCAGAAGACTATGTACAACGTGGACGACGAGGCTATGAACGATGCATCGTTCAATCTCTCCAGTAACTCCATCGGTGCCGGTATCCGCGTTCACTGCACCAAGGATGTCAATGTCGACATCGCTTATATGAAGACGCTCTACAAGGACCGCACAGTGGACACTGCGTTGTCTCCTCTGCTCACCAAGACAGACGTATACCACCGCACGAACGACGTCATCGGTATAGCTGTCAACATGAGTTTCTAGTTTAGGTGTTATAATTATAAATCATCAATCCCCGGTCGGTTTTTTATCGGCCGGGGGTTGTTTTTTTTCGGAATTGATTTAGGACAAGAAATGATATTCTTTTTGCACATTTAGGAATAATGTGTGCAACGGTTTGGATTTATTGCCGTACCTTTGCCACCGATTTAATACCGTGTGCGAAATGAGAAAAACTTGGATTTTAGCGCCACTGTTATTTGTAAGTACCTTGAAATTAGGCTCTACTGTTGATGTCATCGAGAATATCGAGAAGAGAGCTGAATTCTCGTGGGACAGCGTCATCGCGGCCATCATCAAGGTGGAGAGCAGCGGTGATTCCCTTGCGGTATGTGATATCTACTGCGGTGCTATGCAGATAAGTCCCATTCTTGTGACCGACTGCAACGAGACGCTCGCCATGAGGGGAGAGGAGCGTCGCTATACGCTTCAGGACCGTTTCTCGATAGAGAAGTCGAAGGAAATGTTTTGTATCATTCAGGACAGGTACAATCCCGAGAAGGATGTGGAAAAGGCCATCCGCCTGTGGAATGCAGGACCGTCCTACACATTACGTGGCACAGAGACCTACTACAGGAAGGTGCTCTCTGCTATGGCTGTCGACTAAAATCTTATTTTCTGAAGGCTTTGCGCAAGCCGCGCGTCATCCTGATGCCGAACATGATACCTTCGAATATCATTGTTCCGCGTGAGATGAGCTGGGATATTGTCTCTATCTTGTTCTTGGCCTTCGGCAGCGGTGCGATGGCTGCGTTGAAGCTCTCGGTGAGTTCCTTCTGGCTCTTTGCCGCCTCGCTCTTCACCTGTGCCTTGTCTACACCGCTGACGCCCATCACGTCGTTGGTCAGCGTGTCCATCGGTTCGGATATCCACTTCTTGCGGTTCAGCCACACCACAATCAGGACGACGGTGACGAGGAGGAAGAGGATGAGGAATCCCAGGGCGTTGTTTTCCATCATGTCGCCCAGCCAGTATGCTGCTGCAAACGAGAGAAGCAGGAGCATGACGCTCCCGATCATGATGAACAGCAGTGCCACAACGACGGCAGAGAGGACTTTGCTCATCCCCTCGGCTGTCGTCACAGACACATTCTGCCGTTGCAAATCAAGATACTTCTTGAGTTGCTCGAAAAATTGCTGAAATTCGTTCACTCTTGATAGTTATATAAGGAGAGAAACGGGTTGTGTGAATGGTTTACTCGGCTTCGGGCTCCAGCTCCTCAGCGATATCCTTCACCAGTTCGTCCATTTCTTTGCGTCCCAGACGGATGCCGCGCTTCTTCAGAGCCTCGGCGATTTTCTCGCGTGTATCCTCGCCCTTCTCAGGAGCCAGCAACAGACCACATGCAGCACCGACAGCGGCACCACCAATAAACGCTACAAGGAAATTCAGTGTCTTCATTGTGTTGTGTGTTTTAGGGTTAATGTATTTATGTTAGTATAAAAATCCCTTAAATCATGTGCAAATATAGTATTTTTTCTTAATGTATCCTAATTTGGGGTGAAAAAAAATGATAGAATGGGCTTTTTTTTGTACCTTTGCATGTGAATTTAACATTTGAGCTTAAAAAATTCGTAATAAATTAATACACATGAACAAGAAATTGATGATGGGTGCTGCCATCGCTACAGTGTTTGCTATGACATCCTGCAAAAGCAGTGAGAGTGCTTACAAGAAAGCCTACGAGAAAGCAAAGGCTAATCAGGAGGCTGCTGTGACCGCAACTGAGGTTACTCCCGTACAGCGCAAGGAGACCGTTCAGGTGACTCCCGTTGAGACTGTTGACTACAGCAATGTAGCTGTTCGTACGGAGAATGTTACCGTCGTTACCGGCAATCCCCTGAAGGCTTACAGCGTTGTTGTAGGTGCTTACAGCATCAAGGCCAACGCCGACCGCACAGCCGACTTCCTCTCTGCAAAGGGTTATCAGCCTCAGATTGTGATGAATCAGGAGCGTGGTCTCTATCGTGTTGTGGCATTCACCAATGACAGCAAGGCCGAGGCTGCTCGCACTCGCGACGTTGTGAAGAACCTCCGTGAGGACTTCGCAGAGGCTTGGCTGCTCTATCAGAAGTAATTGGGACGCATTCTTGCCATCGACTATGGTAAGAAGCGCACCGGCCTTGCCGTCACAGATCCGCTGAAAATCATTGCCGGCGCGCTGGACACCGTAGAGACGTCTCGCCTTCTTCCCTGGCTCAGGAGCTATGTGGAGAAAGAGGATGTGGAGCGTTTCGTGGTGGGATTACCTCGACAAACAAATGGTCTGGACAGCGAGAATCTCTCTCGCGTTCAGGCTTTTGTGCAAAAATTAGAGGCTGCCTTTCCCTCTATTCCCGTGGAGTGGTGGGACGAGCGCTACACGTCGGTGATGGCGCATCGTACTATGCTGGAGAGCGGCATATCGCGCAAAGCGCGACAGGACAAGGCTTTGGTGGACCGCATCGCTGCCACCATAATTTTACAGAGTTACATGGAGAGCAAAGCATGATACTTCCTATTTATACATACGGTCAGGGCGTCCTGCGCAAGGAGTGCGAGGAGATTGATGCCACATACCCGCAGCTTCCCCAGTTGATATCCGACATGTGGGAGACTCTGGACAAGAGCGAGGGTATCGGTTTGGCTGCGCCGCAAGTCGGACTTCCGATACGTCTCGTCGTCATCGACCTTACGCCCCTCGCTGAGGATTATCCTGAATATGAAGGTTTTAAACGTGTTTACCTGAACCCTTACATTGAGGAGTACGACGAGAGTGAGAAGGAGACAATGGACGAGGGCTGTCTGTCTCTGCCGGGCCTTCACGAGAAGGTGACCCGTCCCACGCGCATACGTGTGTCGTGGCAGGATGAGAACTGGGAGGAGCACGAGGAATGGGTTGACGGCTATCTGGCGCGTGTCATGCAGCACGAGTTCGACCATCTCGACGGCGTCCTCTACACCGACCACGTCAAGGGTCTTCGCCGTCAGCTCCTGATGCCCAAGCTGCAGGGGCTCAGCAAAGGACGTTTCTCCTGCAATTACAAGGTAAAGGCGCTGCACAAGTGAAGTGGCGTCTGTCCATACTGATTCTTTTATTTGCTACGGCCCTGACATCAAGGGCGCAAATCAACACCGACCGTATTGTCCAGATGGGGCGTACGGCGATTTACTATGAGGATTATGTCCTCGCCATCCAGCGCTTCAATCTCGTGATAGCCAGCAAGAACTGGCTTCCGGAGCCTTATTTCTACAGGGGTCTGGCGAAGTTCTATCTGGAGGACTACAAGGGCGCCGAGCGCGACTGCTCGGAGGCTATCAGCCGCAATGCCTATAAGTTCGACTACTACTATCTGCGTGCTCTCTGCCGCAGCAATCAGGACCGCTTCGACGATGCCATCGAGGACTACCGTTCCGCCATTCATCAGAACCGTGTGGACCGCAACTGCTGGTACAATCTCGCAGCCTCGTATCTCAACACCAAGCGCTACGACGAGGCCAACGCCACGCTCGACACCATGCTCACCCTCTGGCCGAAAGACCCTGCCGAGATGTCGATGAAGGCGCAGGTGTATCTCTGCAAGGAGGACACCACTCAGGCCGAGCAGTGGACCGACCGCGCGCTGGAGATGGATGAATACAACGGTGTGGCGCTCAGCCTCAAGGCAGCCATACTCCTGCACCGCGACTCCAACAGCCTTGCGGAGGCTACGTTCACAAAAGCCTTGGTGCAGCGTCCCCGCGAGAGCAATCTGTATGCCGGACGAGCCATTTCCCGCTACCATCAGAACAATCTGCGCGGCGCCATGGCCGACTACGACCAAGCCATCGAGATAGATTCGCTGAGCTACACCTCGCACTACAACCGAGGCCTGCTGCGTGCCCAGGTGGGCGAGGACAACAAGGCCATCGAGGATTTCAATTTCGTGCTGCGTCTTGATCCCCAGGATGTCATAGCGCTCTACAACCGTTCCCTCCTGCTCGACAACGTGGGCGACTATCAGGGCGCCATTCGCGACCTCTCGTCCGTGATAAAGGTCTATCCGCAGTTCTGGGCGGGCTATCAGCAACGTGCCGCCATAAAGCGCAAGATAGGCGATGTGGCCGGTGCGGAGCGTGACGAGTTCCGCGTGCTGAAGGCACGCATGGATGCCTCGCAGGGCAAGCTGAAACGCGACACCACGCGCCACACGGTGAAGAAGGGCCAGCGCCAGCTGGAGGACCACGCGCGCCTCATTTCCGAGGACGAGGCTCCTCAGTATGCCGACCTGGCGCGCGGCAAGGTGCAGAACCGCCACACGGAGCTCACCCTCATCGAGCGTCCGAAGACCGATACGCCCTCGGAGGCTGATATGCTGTTCGATCAGGGCAACCATTATTTCGTCCTCGGCGACTATGTCACGGCGGTTGATTCCTATACGGAGGCCCTGAATATCGACGACCGTCATCGCGAGTCGCTTTACAACCGTGGTGTCGTCTATCTCCTGCTGGACAAGAAGGAGGAGGGGCTTGCCGACCTCTCCAAGGCCGGGGAACTGGGACTTTATTCGGCATACAATCTTATCAAACGTTATTCGCAGAAGTAGATGGAGGGCGGGGTAGTGAACAGGCCGATGGGTGTATCTAAGGAGTGCGTTGAGACGGCATACAGTTTCATGCATCAGAAGCAGAGGATCTACGCCCATTCCACGCTTGCGTGGCAGCGTGACGACATCGAGGTGGCCATCGCCTCGTATGTGGACGACATGAATCCGCAGCTTTATCAGGCTCTGGCCGGCGGGCGGCAGGATTTCCTGCGCGACCACGGACGCTTCCTCGACGACATCACACGTGCTGTAGAAAAATTGGAGGGAATGCTCTCATGGTGAATACTGTCTTTCGTTTCGTGGCTCAATGGATGAGCATTGTGATACTGCTCACCACCGTGCTGGCCCTGCTCCTGAGCGAGCCTCTCAAGGCCATCGACACCTGGTGGATAAATCCCATGATAGGCGTCATCATGTTCGGCATGGGTCTCACTATGTCGGCTGCCGACTTCCATGTGCTGCTCAGGCGTCCGAAGGATGTTGTTACGGGCTGTGCCGTGCAGTTTGTGGTGATGCCCCTCACGGCGTGGTTGCTGACACGCCTGTTCCGTCTGCCGGAGGATATCGCGCTGGGTGTGATACTTGTGGGCTGCTGTCCGGGAGGCACTGCTTCCAATGTGATAACGTATCTGGCAAAGGGCGATCTGGCTCTTTCTGTCGGCATGACGGCGTGCTCCACGCTCCTAGCTCCTGTAGTGACGCCGCTGCTTGTTTTGCTTTTGGCCGGCGCCACGATACATGTGGATGCCTTCGGGATGGTGATGAGCATACTGTATATCGTCATAGCCCCCATTGTGGCCGGCCTGCTGGTGCAGCGTTATCTGCCGGGCTTCACGCATCGTGTTGCGGACTGCCTGCCGGGCTTCTCCACGCTGATGATAGCCTTTGTCGTGGCTTTGATTGTGGGCCACACGGCGGAGAAGCTCATGGTGGGCGGCGTGCTTGTCATTGCCGTGGTGATGCTCCACAACGCTATAGGTCTGGCTCTCGGCTACGCCATTGCCCGTGTGCTGGGTATGCCCCACAGCAAGCGCGTTGCTCTGTCCATTGAGGTCGGTATGCAGAACTCCGGATTGGCTTCCTCTCTTGCCGTCCTGCATTTCGCCTCGTATCCCATGGCTGCTATTCCGGGTGCCGTCTTCAGTGTGTGGCACAACATCAGCGGAGCCATCGTCGCCCGCTGGTATGCGAGACGGTAGAGACAAGACGATATGTGTATAATTCATACCTGTTATCCGGAGAATGCTGACTCACGCCCTTGACAGACTGCTGCATCGTCCCCGGACGGCTATAGGGGCGATACTGATGCTCCATCGTGTCGACACACCTGATGCAGAGGGCATCTGGTACAATCAGCATCTGAAGATGTCTCCCCGGACTATTGAGGAAATGGCCGCTTACGCCCGTGAACACAAATGCCGTTTTGTGTCGCTCGACGAGATGACGGATGCCATCCGCAGGAAAAGAAACGTGCGCCGCCTGATTGCTGTCACGCTCGATGACGGCTATCGGGATAACTATACCAACGGACTTTCCCTCTTCCGCAGGCTGAATATACCCTATACTGTCTACGTATGTACTAAGATGGTGGAGGGGGAGATGCTCTACTGGTGGGACATCCTGGAGCACCTGGTGCTTACTAACGGACGTATCACGCTGAATGACGGGCGGACCTTCGACTGTGCCGCCAAAGAGGCCAAAGAACAGGCATTCCTTGATATACGGGAGGTCATACTGCGACTGCCGCAAAACGACCTGCTGAGCCATCTGCGGGAACTGTTCAGTAATTACAGCGTGGATTACCGCTCAGGCAACGACCGCCTCGCTCTGACGTGGGAACAGATACGGGAACTCAGTAAAGAACCTCTTGCAACAATAGGCAACCACACCTGTTCCCATCTTGCCTTCTCGGGTTGCAGCGATGCGGAAATCCGTGAGGATATCATGAGGGCCGCAGATGAGATGCAGGAGCATGCCGGAGTCGCAACGCGTCATTTTGCTTATCCTTTCGGGGAGGCAAGTGCTGTTTCCCGGCACGATATGGACTTGGTGAAGACTCTTGGTTTTACCACCTCCGCTACTACGAATCAGGATTACGTGCGATACGGCACCGACCCTTTGGAGCTTCCCCGGCTGTTTGTTACGGAACGCAACTGGAAACAGGTGTTGGACGGGATTATCGCGCATTGCTAAACATGAGATAGTATGAGAGTGCTCCATATCAACACCTTGCGGGATGGCGGTGCGGCATGGTGTGTCTTCCGTCTCAGCAAAGCCCTTGCCCGGGAAGGGGTTGAGTCCCGCGTGCTTATAGCAGAGGGTGAGGCCATGCCTGAAGGGGTAGAGGGAGAGATAGCCGTCAAGGACAGAAGCATCTGGAACACCAACCGTTATCTTCGCAGCATCAAGAAAAGGCTGTCACGCTTGGGATGGTGGATGGAGGATTATGAGAAAATGGAGAAGCGGTTCAATAAGCTGAACACTGCCCGCATCTGGCCTCATCAGCCTCTGTCGCAATATAAAAATATCGCACATCATCCTCTTGTGGAGTGGGCCGATGTGATACACCTGCACTGGGTGGCCGGTTTTGTCGACTATCCCACATTTTTCGAGGAGGTGAGAAAACCTGTCGTATGGACGCTTCATGACAAATACCCGGCAGAAGGTGTTCAGCATTATTCTTCCGACTATTTTCCCGTACCGGAGGAGATGAGAGATCTCGACTCCCTTTGCAGACGCATCAAACGTCGTGGGATGGAGAAAGCCTTTAACCTGAATCTTGTAGCCGTATCCGCTACGATGCTGGATGTTTGCAGACAGTCGGATGTGCTGCGGGGATTTCCTGTGACGCTCATCCACAACGGTGTTGACATTGATGTCTATCGTCCCTGCGACAAACAGGCGGCGCGCAAGGAACTGGGGTTTGACCGCGAGGCCTGTATATTCCTTTTCTCCTCCTATTACATACACGACAGGAACAAGGGTCTCGACCGCATTGTGCGTGCATTGGAGAAGACGGAGATTCCCAATAAGGTGCTCGTGTGTGTCGGAATGTTCCTCAACGAGCTGATACCCACTTCTTCCTTCCCGATAGTCATTGCCGGTTTGTTAGGCAGTCAGTCGAAGATGGCCGGATACTATGCGGCAGCCGACTATTTCGTCCAGTGTTCTTATGAGGAGAGTTTCGGTCAGACTGTCATTGAAGCCATGTCGTGTGGCACGCCGGTTGTCTCCACGCCATGCGGCATCTCTCCGGAACTTATCCGGCCCTCAAACGGCGTGATATGCAAGGGCTATGATTCCGATGCAATAGCAGCGGGCATAGCAGAGGCTTTGAAACACCGTTACGACGGCGAAGCAATACGGCAGTATATTTCAGCCCGCTATAGTTACGACCTCATTGCCAAACAATACATAGAGCAGTACCGAAAGGTGCAGGAAACAGTTCATACTTAGCTGATGACAATATGATAGCACTTGACTTGAAAGATGTTCGCTTTCTATCTAATTCTGTAGCCGATGACTTTGGTCGGGTTTTCTCATATGAAGACCAGATTTACAGAATGATAAGCCCGGAAAAAGAATCCCTCTGCCGGGAGATGCTGGGAGCGGATTTCTTCCGGAAACTGTCGGATCTGGGTTACATTCCCAAGACAGTCATTGAAGAAAACATGACAATCAAAGCTGATAATCATGACTGTATCATCTTAAAGCACGAGAAGTGTCCTGACACACGACAGCATGAATGGTCTTTCGAGATGTTTAAGTCAGCTGTCATTCTTCTTCTAAAGGTCAAAAGCATTTGTAATGAAGATGGCTATGACCTAAAGGACTATCATCTGGGTAATATAACCTTCAAGGGTAATAAGCCGGTATTTATTGACATTGGGAGTTTTGTTAAAAGCAATGGAAATAGCAACATCATGAATGATGAATTCTTTACAGCCTGCCTGTTGCCATTGTTACTTTGGAGAGACGGAGAGTATTTCCTGAACAGATGCGTCGTTTCAGACAACACGCATTACTCTTTTTTGATACCATTCCAGCAGGCCTCTGATTCCGCGATAGTAGGAAAATACAAATCCCAGTTGTCAGAGACTCCGGAATGTAATCCTGACACTTTCAAGAATAAATGGAGAAAAGTCTTCAAAAAATGTTTTGAGGTGTTTCATGTCAAGGAAAAGAAGCGCAAGTATAAAAGCGTTCCTGTCGGTCTCCCCTCTATTGCAAAAATTTCACAAATCCAAAGAAAATATCTCCCAACGGATAGGGAGTTCTATCATAATAACCATCCTATTCCCGAGAATTACGAGAGGTATGACAGAGTCGTTGAATTAATTCGCCATCATTGTGCTGATGCTTCAACCCTCACCGATATAGCAGGCAATGAAGGACAATTCTGCCTTTGTCTGTCCAGGTGCATGACGCTCGAACGGATATTCATGATAGAGAATGATGAAGATGCGATAGACAAGGCGTTTTCATACTTTAATAGAAACAACATCACGAATATCAATACTGTCTTTACAAGCGCCATGTTCCCTTTGTATGGTGAGCAAGATGTAAGAAGACTCAGTTCAGACCTTGTTGTAGCCTTGGCGGTGACCCACCACCTGATACTTTCCCAGCATTTCCATATTTCCTTTCTTTTTGAGAGACTTTCAATGTACACCAATAAATACGTCTGTGTAGAATTCATGCCGTTAGGATTGTGGGACGGCCATTCGGCCCCCCCTGTCCCTACGTGGTACAATGAAGACTGGTTTACACGCCATTTCCAAATGCACTTCAGGCTCATTCATAAGGAACAAATCGATCTCAACAGCCTCCTTTATATTGGAGAGAAACTGTAATGTCTTCCGTCATCCATCTTCTCTTTAGAATCCCCCCGCTTATCGGGGGGATGGCTTTAATGCCAGGGGGAGGCTCATAGAGCCACATGAATCCTTTGAGCGTTTCCCGCTTATCGGGATAGTTTCTGTCCCCCGAGAACGGGGGAACCGAAGGGGGTAAAAAGCCTAAAGGGCGACATGAATCCAGCTTCCTTCGTTTATCAATTCTGTGTGAGGTAAATTATCCCTGATATACGCGAGCCATCCCGGTCGCATGGGGATATCGACGGCGCGGCCCTTGGTGTGGTAGCTGTTCTTAGCACCTCCTACAGCCTCGTTCAGTGCCTTGCATCTGAAGCCGCTGTTTATCCTTATCGGCTTGCCGAAATGCTGTCTGAGAGGTTCAAGCACCTGTTGGCAGAGCTTCTGGAGGTTGTTCACTTCTTCCGCTGTGATGCGGTTCTCGATGCCCTTCTTTGTTGCTGTCTCAGAGCGGAGCATCTCTTCGAGGGTAAAGTGTTCTGTTAGTTGCATAATCGACCCCCTCTAACTCCCCAAGGGGAGCACCATAATGGGGCATTGGGTTTAAGAGACCCCCCCTCAATCATTTCTTCCCCCTTGGGGGACTGAGGGGGGTCTGGTTATTTATTCATTAGTTGTTTTAGTTTGTCGAAGTAGGAATCAACACCAAGCAGTGTTGCGCAAAGGACAAGAAGCTGAGCGACGAGCATGAGGACTGTGGAGTCAATGACACCCTGTGGAGGAAGGAAAAGCCCTGCGGCAGCGAATGCCACCGCAGAGCAAAATGCGAGAAGAGCGATTTTACGCTTCATAATTGTCAATTGTCAATTTTCAATTGTCAATTATTCACCGGCTCCGTCGCCGCTACCTCCGCTGTTGAGGGTGAAGCTGGCAGTCAGCGTCATAGCTGCGCTCACCGTTACACTACGGGAAGCACTCGTGTTGCCGTCGCTCCACTGCGAGAAGCTGTAGCCTGCGTTGGGCTGAGCAGCGATGCTGACACTCGTGCCGGGTGCTACGTCAGTGTTGCTACCTGCGCCGTACTCGCCGTCGCCGATCTTCACCTTACCGCCGTTGCCTGCGCTCACGGTGAGACGTACGGTCTCTGCGTTGCCACTCTGACTGCCACTCTGGCTACCACTGCCGCCATTTCCGAACTCCTCATCTTCCTGACCGTCAATGAGAGGACGTGCGTTGAACACGAACTCAACGGTCTTTGTGTACTCGCCGTCGGCGATGGTCACGGAGCTGTAGTCAGCTGCTACGCTGGCGTAACGCTTGCCTGCGATGAAGGAGCGCAGCGTGCTGTACTTGTGCTGGCTGTGGAGCTGGTCCTGGAACTTCTCCAGTTGTGCCTTGTCCTCGGCGGAGGCATCAGCGGCCTGTGCGGCCTTCAC
>JAEEGG010006308.1_pt1 | contig 27844 bp, 22 predicted proteins | sample 9134161 | NCBI WGS metagenome assembly JAEEGG01 (sample SAMN16246543, study PRJNA631951) | gut metagenome | biome: gut microbiome; feature: rumen; material: CR-attached | host: Bos | place: Iran: Karaj | collected 2018-10 | reverse complement strand
TACCTTAACGGTTGGTTGTACCTCCAGCTTTTTTTTTGTTGGGGGCATGTTGCGGACAGGCCCAGTCGGCCGATGCCGTAATCGCTTATATCAACAAGTATAAGGGCATTGCACTGGAGCAGGAACGCAAGTACGGCATGCCTGCACCCATTACTCTCGCTCAAGGCATTGTCGAGTCAGGTGCCGGGAAAAGTGGATTGACACGCAGTTCCAACAACCACTTCGGCATCAAGGCCGGCAAAAAATGGAAAGGCAATATCCACAAGGCATGGGATGATGACCCATACAAAAGCTCGTTCCGAGTATATCGTTCGGCAGCAGAATCCTATGAGGATCACTCACGTTTCCTCAAGATTGAGAACTCGGGCCGTTATGGATGGATGTTCAGGGAACTGAGCGTGTTTGACTACCGTGGTTGGGCGCGAGGACTCAAGAAATCGGGCTATGCCACAGCACCACATTATGCCGAGTCCCTGATTGGCTTAATTGACCGTTACCGCCTGTATGAAATCAATGGTGGGAAAAAATTGCGTCCAGGAAAAGTTACTGTCATTACCAAGACGATGACCCGTGAAGAACTGGTCAAACGAGCCGACCTCGTCATCGCTGACGAAGAAGTTACCGAAGAGGAGGAGACTGTTGAGCGCATCACCAACTTGAAGTATGTCGTGGAAATCAACGGCGTCAGATGCACGCGCATCAATGCTGGCGAGTCACTAGGCAATGTCGCCAGGAATTACGATATCTCAAAGAAAAAACTGCTAGAATACAACGAATCGGCCAGCGAGAATGATTTCCAGGAAGGAGACATCGTCTACTTGGGCAAGAAAAAGAGCAAATACACCGGCGCCAAGGATAACCACTGGGTCAAGAAGGGCGAAACCCTGTACTCCATTTCCCAAGAGTATGGTATCACACTTGCGGCTTTAACCAAACTGAACGACAAGAACTTCTTTGATCAATTGAAAGAAGGTGAAAAGATCAGACTTAAGTAAGGACATGTTTTATGCTTGATATAGACCAATTTGCCGATTCTGGGCAACTATTTGACGACCATTACAAACTTATCCGTCCGCTCAACACCGATGGCGGTACTGCCGACGTGTGGTTGGCCATTGATAAGGTGACCGTCAAGAACCAAGAAGATCTTGACGAAGCGCCATTTCTCGATGATGCAAGCCTGGCCAAACTTGGCCTGTTGGTGGCAATTAAAATCTACCGTCCCAAAAATGCACTGGACATTGAGGGCGTGCAGCGTTTTCGGGAGGAATACATGATTGTGTTCAATTGCAATCATTCCAACCTGATACATCCCGTGCACTTTTCCATCTTCGAGGAGACTCCCTACCTAGTGCTCCCGTATTGCGAACGAGGTTCTTCCGAGCTGATGATCGGCAACTTCGTCAACGATGATGACATCTGGAAATACATCAAGGATGTGACAGCAGGGCTCAACTACCTGCACGAGAGCACTCCGCCCATCATCCACCAGGACATCAAACCCGCTAATGTCCTCATCGATGACAATGGCAACTATGCCATAACCGACTTCGGCATCACCAAGCATAGCATCAGGAACTATGGGGCGAATGAAGATGATGAGGAGGATTTCGAAAACAGCGGCACCTATGCTTATATGGCTCCGGAGCGATTCATCCAGGACAATCCACCGACTACCCAGAGCGACATATGGGCTTTCGGTGCCACCCTATACGAACTCATTTCGGGCAATGTGCCGTTCGGTGAGAATGGAGGATCAGAACAACCTGACGGAGAAGTGTCATTGCCGTTCGCTGGGTTGAACATCTCTGAGGACATCAAGCAATTGATCTGCGACAGCCTGGCAAAGGATCCTGAGGCTAGGCCCACGGCCAAACAATTGCTGATGGCAGCCTACCGCAAGAAGTATATTGTCAAGAAGAAGAAACTGCCTGGAGCCAAGGCACTTATCGCTGCAGCCTGCGCTATCGTAACAATAGGATTAGTCAGTTTGTTCTTTATCAATAGGAACACGGCCAATCCGTCAAAAGCCTCGGCAGGTAATGACACCGTTTACATCCAACAGGCCGACGGCAAGCGCCAGCAGGTCACAAAATCGATGGATGAACTGTTTGATGATGCACTAATACTTGCCAATGCTACGGCAAGCGATAGTGTAAAACAGGGCATCGCCCAGCTCGAGGTACTAGCCAGTAAAAATCATATTCCAGCCCTATACGAACTGGCCATCACCTATGGCGGTTTAGCTTCGGATGAAGAGATGGCCTACAGCCGCAAGAAGTTACTGGGAATCACCCTTGGCAACAAAAACGTGCCTGCCGATGAACAGGACTACCTGCCGCAATCTGACCTGTTTAACGACAAGGCCATCAGTTTTTATAAAGCTATCGTCGATGTCGCTGACGCCAAATTCAATGAGATGAACATGAAGTCGGCCTACCGACTCGGTTACTACTTCCTGTACTTGAAGAAAGACAAGGCAACAGCAAAGGGTTATTTCACTCAAGCCAAGAACTTAGCTAACCAGGTCGGCAACAGCAGGTATGCGAGCAATGCCGATATCGCCATCGGGCTTTGCAGCAATTGAGCATCATGATAAGCCTAAAACGGATAGGCACATTTGCCCTACTCTTATTGGTAGCGACCATTGCCGCTGCCCAGACAATCATGTGGAGTATGGCACCAGCCGATTTCAGCGGCTTGGAGTACATCGGCTTTGAGATGTTCAAGGCAAACGACAACAACAAAGCATGCATTATCGACGCCACTGGTAATAACCTCACCAGAGGAGCAGCATTTGACGAACTCACTCCTTTTTATGACAATTGGGCGTTACTGCTGTCAAACCAATCCGGTAGGAAAAGGGTAATCGGATGCATCTCGGTCGATAAAATTTGCAATATATTCCCCGATGATGCCGAGTATTATGCCATTGACGGGCAAGCATTCTTCTCTTGTGGATTGATGACGGTCGAAAACCGCGCCAACAAAAAAGGATATATTGACGAAGAAGGCGAACTGGTCATCGATTTCGCCAGTGGGTACGACAAGATTATGCCTTTCAGCGAAGACTTTGCCGCTGTTTTCAAAAATAACCGATATATACTCATCGATAAGTTGGGCGAGAAAGTTACCATTGTCCTGCCACGCGTGGGTGAAATCAGAGGAGGAACCAACGTCTATAATGGCAAAGCCCTAGTGTGGGATGCGAGTGGGCACTACTATAATTACGATGTTAAGCAAAAAGCCTGCTCAAAAGCCAGCAAACCCGCCAAAGATGCTTCTCCCGATTACCTATACCGCTTGACCGACAAGGGAAATACCCCACCCTACATGGCAATCGAGGGGCGCAAAGGTCTTGACCCAATTTCCTCTCAAGGAAAATATGGCTACGCCGTGCCTGGTGGAGGCAAAACACTTATCCCTTGCCAACTCCTGGAAGCGACACCATTCATCGATAATCTTGCCATTGCCAAGACAGCCAACGGAAAAACCGGCATATTGAGATATAGTGACAATTCATCAGGAAGCTTCGACGTGAAGGTAATCAACGAAGACATCACCTATTCAGCAGGAGAAACGGTAACCTGCAAGTTTGGCATTACCGTTCCCGATGGCTGGCGACAAGAGGATATCGAGCCTACAATCGAAGGGGTACATGTCATCTCGGTGGGTACTACAGGTACATATTCCTTCAAGTACAAGCCCAATGAGCAACATAGGAGTTTTACCGTCAACGTTGTTTACGGAGGGTTAACCATGTACACCTCTGCCATCAGTTATGATTTCAACAAGAAGGGGGGAAAATCCTCGTCATCCAAGGCGAACGACAAAGGCTCCACCAAGAAGGAAACAACTGGCAAGAAAGACACTGGCGGGAAAAAGCCCGACAAGAAGGATAACAACAAGAAGGACAAGTCAAAAGACCCGCCCAAGAAACCCGAAAGACTATAACATAAAAACATCATACAAAAACTACATTATCTATGAAAAAGAACCTATTTTTTATCATCCTCGCTGCGCTTTGCTCGCTGGGCAGTGCCGCACAGAACGATGGCTCATTCGGCTTTATTGAGGAGAAGCCCAAGAGTAATGCGCTTTTCGTGGGACCAACTATTGGTGGCACAATGACCATGACATCCGGACAGACGGCCGATTATGACCTGATTGACGGGGGTGGCTTTGGTTTCACTGGCGGTGTCGCAGCACGAGCCCGTTTTGGAAGGGCTACAGAGAATTCCATCGAGGGCACTGGAATGCTTGGTGTCGGGCTGGAAGTGAAATACAAGCTGAACAGCGTCAAGACTCACGCCGAGGACAATCTCTCGCTGGGTTATCTTGAAATCCCTGTCACGATCCAATTTTTCCCACTTGCCAAGATGCATGGCCTGAATGGACTCTACATCGAGGCAGGACCGGACTTTGCAATGCTCATGAGCAAAAGCCCTGACGTGCTCCGTCATAACATCAATCTGCCTTATCCAGGCTTACAGGCCCTGGAATACAAGACCGGTGACCTCAAGGGTGGAGACCTGCGTGTCGCCATGGGACTTGGTTATCAGTTGCCAGATCTTGGACTCGGCATCAACGCACGCTACTATCTGGGCATGAGCGAATTGTCCAAGAATGCGATTCCCGTCAAGCTCAACACTCTTGAAGTATCCCTGTCGTGGATGTTCAAGGTAGCCTCGTTTTAATTAACTACCTCATAATCAATAAAGAAGACACAGACTATGAAAAAGATAATATTCCTTTCCCTGATTGCTATCATCGCCGTCATGTTCTCGGCTTGTGAGAATGACCAGATTGATATCAAGAAAGTCTATCCTGCAAGGCAGATTTATCCGGCTCCTTATACTACTTGGGGCGCTTCGGTCGCCGAAACAAGGTCATACATGACCAATCTACCTAAAGAGCACAACATTCAGTTGTTTGCTGACATTGAAAATGGTACCGATGGGTGGTATTTCTGGTTCTACGGGGCTGACTATGACAAGAAAACCGTTTTTTACCAGTATTATTTCAAGAGTGCTACAACCGATCTATATAAGGCCATTGTCGGTCTTTCCAATAAAGACATTACCCTGGATGTCATTACCACTCAGCTGGAAAACCAAGGTTATACCTATAGCGGCTATGATAAGGGGGTCCATAACTTCAAGTCAAGCACTACGCAGGTTCAAGTCCAATTGAATCCCGAGGACATCTCAATCACCTACACCCCGCTGTAGCGAACCGAACAATAATAGGCCTCATGCAGCCTATACTAATCTAAACAGGAGAGCTTATCAGGGCTCCCGACAATTCATGATGTGATTTCATTCACTGAATGTGACACTATTATACGCCAATGATTAATATCCACGATTATCTTGATGAGAAAGGCCGGTTCGATGCCCGTTACCTCCTCATCCGCCCACTCAGCACCGATGGCGCCACGGCCGACGTTTGGCTCGCGCTGGACTTGAATACCGTGGCAGTGACCGATGAGTCCAAGACCAAGCAGGTGGGGTACATGACCGACGAGGAGATTGACAAGTTGGGGTTGATGGTTGCGATTAAGATCTACCGTCCGCAGAACGCACTCGACATCGAGGGTGAGCAACGATTCCGCGACGAGTACATGATTGTGTTCAATTGCCATCATGCCAACCTTATCCACCCGACCAACTTCTCGATATGCAAGGATGCGCCCTATCTTGTGCTCCCATACTGCAAACGCGGTTCGTCTGAAGTGCTCATCGGCAAGGAGATGTCAGATGATGACGTGTGGAAGTACATTCTAGATGTATCATCAGGTCTGGCTTATCTTCATGAGTTGGACCCTCCGATTATCCACCAGGATGTAAAACCCGCCAATGTCCTTATCGATGATTCGGGCAACTTTGCCATCACTGACTTTGGTATCAGTTCTCAACGGGGTGGTGTACATGGCTATTATTTTGATGATGACAACAGCGGAACGATGGCCTATATGGCGCCTGAGCGATTCCTCGATGAAACAGAGCCCATGCCACAAAGCGATATGTGGGGCTTCGGGGCAACGCTCTGTGAGGTGCTCACCGGAAACGTTCCCTTCGGCGAGGAGGGCGGCAAGGCGCAGAGTCGCGGCGACGTACCGATGCCAGCCATCCCAGGAGTCAGTGCCGATGTACAACGGCTGATACATGCATGTCTAGCCAAGGAGCCAGGTGACCGTCCGACAGCAAGACAAATCAGCGAGGCCGCCAGAGCTCGACAGTACCCTGTGAAATCACGCAAGCCACTGGTGTATGCCATCCTGGCAATAGCAGCATTGCTCATCGGCGGTGCATGGTATTTTTTGCGTCCGATGACGAGCAACGTACTACCCACCTCAGTAGTTCCACCACCTCAGATTAAGCCCGAGGTGCCCTTTGACCAAGCTATGCGCCTGATGATTGCGCCAGAGAAAGTAGATTCGATGCAATATGCGATAGATATTCTGGATAGTTTGAGCCAGAAGAAGAAATACATTCCGGCCATGTTCAAGATGGCGTCCATGTTCAGTGCCAAGAACTCTCCGCTCAACCAGAATAATAGCCGGGCCAGTAGGTTTGGAGATGAATCCTATAGCCTGCTAACGCAGATTCTGGCGCTTGAGGACTCCTCGTTTGCCAACATCAATGCCATTTCGGCCTACAGGTTGACGCTATTTTACAGCGACACCAAGAGCAACCTCAAGATTGATTACAACAAGGCTTACCAGTATGCATGCAAGGCCGAAAAGTGGGCCAGCATCGGCAATGATCCAAGTATCAAGAGAGACACAAGGGACGCAGACCAGGATTCCACTCTGGTCGATGACATCCTAGCCATTAAGAAATACCTTTCTGGTAAAATTAAAAAATAGCAGGTAAGATATGTCAAGATTATCATTTTTACTCGTTATCATCCTGGCTGCTGCCGGTAATGCCAACAGCCAGGTAGCCCAATGGCTCATTCACCCAGAGCATGACAAAATCAGCGTTGCTGAGGGTGAAAACCTTATTATCACCCAAGATGACGGTATGAAAACCTTATGGGACTTCGATGGGAACAAACTCTCAACGATATCGACCAATGATGTCATCCACCCGTTTGCCGAAGGTGCTGCCGTCACCACGACAATCAGAGGTGACATCATCACAGGGTTTTATAAAACCGATGGAAGTTTCACCCCGTTAAATGTCCCGGTCGCCTATTCATCGACACGATTCAATGACGGCTACCTGCTGGCAAAAGACGGTGACTACTTCTGCTTCATCAACCAGGACGGCAAAACCACCAAGACCAATCTGGCCACCGCACGACCTTTCTGCAACGGCTATGCCTCGTGCAGCATTTATAAGAACCATGAGAAGCAAAAGGACGAGCGGCTCATCATGTTATTGCCCAATATGGTTGAATGGGTATTCAAGTATGATGGTGAAGTTTATAAAGACAACGATATCGACTTCATTTCATCGGTCAACGACGAGAATGTGGGTATCGTCATCATGAAAGAGAAGGTGTTCTACTTCAACGGCCGATCCAGGCAATTGAAACCCATGTATGCCACACGTTACGGTTCTCCCGAGAAAAAGGACAAGCAAGTGAAAATCGAGAAGGGACAATGGTTGACACCGGTCAAGAAGGGTTTGCAAATCACGGCAGCAGACAAGAAACGCCAAGTTATCATCAACATGGACGAGTTGTATCGCCCCACATCGATCCAGTATGCCGACAACGAGACCTTCTATTATGAGAAAAATGAGCCCGAGCAGAGGTGTTTCACATCCCGTCTGAATCCCACCCAAGAGAAATATAACCCTCAAGGGAAATTGGGACTCTATTGGGGAACCGAGACCGAGGTGCTGCCACCACAATTTGACAAGGTGGGAACACTCATCGATGACAAAGCCATGGTCATGCTCGACGGCCAGTGGGGGTTGCTTCGTGTACACCCTAACGACAAGTTTGAAGTCATTCTGAACAAGGGCAATAAGATAGCGTTCAAACACAAGACCTTTGAAGCCCCCATCAGACTGTGCGTGCCTGCTGTGGTCCCCACCAACAAGACCAAGCTGGAAATACTTTATGATGATATTGATGCCGATAAGACCGGTTGCCGAATCTTCCCCCAAACAGCTAAGGCTTCACAAAGCTATGATGGCATAGCTCCGGGGTACATCGACTATGAATGTGAATTGGATTTCCCGCCCTACCTGCCTGACGAGATTGATGATACAGACGACGAGAACAACGAGATCAACTACATTGCCCAGGTAACATACGACGGTCTCAAGTCACCTCGTATCCATATCAAGGCCTATGGTTGGCAATACAAGTACATCTCGCCTTATATAACCGATGGAGTTATCCAGAACGGGAATTATTCCTGCACACTCCGACTCGATCGCAATATCGTGGCCGGAGAAGCCATTTATCCCGTTAAGGTCAGCCTGCTTGCCGACACCTTGCAATACGATCTCATCAAAACATCCGAAGATCTCTACAATATCACGATTTATAACATACACGAAGGGAATAACATCTTCGAGGTGATCATCAGCGAGGGTGATGAGCAGGTTCCTATCGACACTAACTTTGAGATTCAGGTGCCTTACTCCAAGCCACAGCGCAACACAACTACTGCTACGGCCAAGCAACCTGTAAACCTTAAGGCCAATGTTGCCCGCAAGAAGTCGTCCAAGCCTAAAAAGCCCAAAACGCCCAAAAAGGCCGAGCCAGAACCAGAATTCCGCTGGCATTAATAGTTATATATTCAACAACTCAAGACATAGTTCCATCATAGAATATGAAAATCAGGATTTCATCGGTTCTCGACAGGGGTAAAGTGAGAGAGAAGAATGAGGACGCGCTCATCTTCACCCCCGATTTATCCCTCAATCAGTGGAGCAACGGCTCCATGGATTCCTATCTATCGTTGAATCAATATGGTGCTCTCACGGTCGTGGCCGATGGGATGGGAGGAGCAAATGCTGGCGAAGTGGCATCGGGGCTTGCCATCCAAGCGGTAAAACAGACATTTGACCCGTCCAAGGTTGCTGAAGCGATAGCCAACGATGAGCAGATACTAAGTCTGCTGAACGAGGCCATCACTGCCGCTGACACCGCCATTATCAATAGGGCGAACACTGACTTCTCCACAGTGGGCATGGGAACTACAATCGTCATCTGTTGGTTCCTGCACGACAAAGTCTACATCGCATGGTGTGGTGATAGCCGCTGCTATGTGTTTAACAAAAAGAAACTCACATTGCTCACTAAGGACCACTCGCTTGTGCAGGAAATGGTAGATAACGGCCAAATTGCACCCGAAGAGGCTTTCAACCACCCCGATGGCAATATCATTACCAGAGCTCTAGGCGATGTGGACGGCGATTCCGAGCCCGATTCCATTGTCTATGCCATTCAGCCTGGTGATACGTTCATCTTGTGTACTGATGGCGTATGTGGCTACTGCAACGATGAGAGTATTCAGCAGGCCGTCAGCAATAACCCAGCCGACACCAAGAATGTCTGCCGCGCGCTGTTTAACCTCGCGATGAATGCTGGAGGAGAGGACAACATTGCCATCCTCGCTGTCTCAATCATCAGCGAGGACCAACAGGAGGCCAATAACATATCGTTGGGACAAAAACTCATGAAACTCATCGGACTGTAGTACCAACTGACAAACCCAACGACGCAACAATAGCCGTCACACCCGATAATCCTCGGTGTGGCGGTTATTGTTGTAGTAGCCAGTGGGCGCGGGGGGTGAGGTGGGGTTTCAGCGTCTTGTAGGGGATGGTGAAGTGGAAGGTGCCTGCTGCAAAACAGGCGATGGAATAGGGCTGGAATGAGAATATGACCCCGTCTTCACCAAGGCCGAGACCTGGCAACAGCAGTTCTCCGGTGGGATTTCCGTCCTCGTCTACAAAATCTAGGCCCTTCTGGATATGGGCGTTCCAATAGATGTATTGCTCGTCTTTCTGGGCCTCGGCCTCTATGAGTTTCAAGACGGCCTCAAACGATTGTGGCTTGAACAGCTCGCCCCAGCCGATTTCCTGCTGATGTACTGGATCATAGGAGACCAGGGAAATGCTAAAAAAGCCATGGGCTCCGCCGGAATAGTCGTTGGTGTAAACCTGATAGGTCACAAAACGCTCTTTGCTGACATACACTCGCAGGCTCATGTTAGAGTAAAGTTCATACGGGTAATCCTCTAGATTGGTGCCGAAATCTTTCTTGACCGAATCAAAATATTGCTGCGACAAGTAGCCAAACAATGCATCCTTATCACCCGTGCCGCCCTTGTATTGGCTAGCGCTGGCGTAGTCGTTCTCATAATAGATGTGCTTCGAGTCGTTGACGACTTCTTCCATCGGGCTGTTTGAGGAGATCATGAAATCGGTGAGCCACTTGGTGATTTCTTGCGAATGGGGTACCGAAGGCCGGGGATAATCCACCTCAAGGCAATAGAGCACTCGGCGACCAAAATCGGCGAATTGATGTTTCCAGTAACGGTCATAGCCCGTGCGCCGGGGAGCCAAAGTCGAGAGCCGAGCTACACTCTTTGCATCGCTGAAGTCGACCTTGAGGGTCCTTGGACCGCTTTTTATGGTAAACCGATGGTTATTGGTTGTATCGGGATACCATGCCAAATCGGTTGTCTCGACCAGGACTTTGTCGCCACAATAAATCAAGGACTTGGGCATGTCCTCGACATAGGCATGATAGTACACCTTCTCCTCCACTACACAAAGGGTGTCGGCATCCCACTGTCCCTCAGGAGCCAGGTTTCTTATTGCTGCGGGTATTTCAATCGGGACATAGTCATAGGCAGGCCCTAGACTGTCTACAGGCGATTCCTCATCAAATTCAGTGATGTCTTCAGTCCACTGTTGAGCCAGCCGGCTCGCCTCATGTTTCTTGCCATGATCATAGATGCAGACAGCCAGCGAGAGCAATGCGGCCACGGCAATGGTCGAGATGATGTATTTGGTGCTCATGTTGGGGTAAAGTCAGTCGATATTAGTCATTGCTTTGCACGCTCCATCGCCTCGGCAGCCCATCGCAGGCGGGTCCGGGCGTTTTCCTTGGCTTCGGTAGCCCATCGTTGCTGCTGTCGGGCCTTGGCGGTCTCGTCATCCACCTTGCGCTGGTAAGTGCGTACCTTGTCGGCTTGCTTATTGCGGGTATAATAGTCCACCTCACGCTGGTAGTCTTTGGCCTTCTTCAGGTGATAGTCCGCTTCGCGGTCATAGTTCTCGGCCTTGCTGATATAATACTCGGCGTCACGCATATAGCTGCGCGCCTTGTCCATGTAGTAACCGCTTTGTGCCATCGTCACTACACAAACATTGAGCAGCAGGGCCAATGTGAGTGTCGTCCGTTTCAACTTCATCGTCCTGATGTGTTACAGTTTCCAACCCTTGCTGTTGAGATAATTCTTGCAAGAAGAGCAGAAGGATTGCGTCTGAGCAAATTTGCATCCATGCTCGGCATCCACCATCATGCAGCGCTCATCTTTACAGTGAGGCAGGCCGAAAGCATGCCCCAATTCATGCAACATCAGTTCCTGCATATCATTATCACTCAACGGCTTTAAAGTTCTGGGCCTCAATGATGAAATAACCGATACGCTACCACCGACATAACTGATACCGAATACACCAAAGGTGGGGGAAATCTCATTTTTAGCATAAATGATTTTGCGAGTCAGACCAAGTGCATAACCGCCATTCCTGAGCTTCATGAGGTCGTCAAGCAAGCCTGTGCCTTTATATCTGTCGCGAGGCTTGTAATAGCACTCTTTGGGCAGAGGGATTGATGTCTCAGCAAGTATTACCGATGGGTATACCTGTTTTAATTGATCCCTGAGACGCGCTGCCTTTGCCTCTGGGAAGTCATCATAGCGATAGATGTAGATTGTAGCCACTGGCTGTGGATCTGATTTTGCTTGTTGGGGTGTTGTTTTGGCTGGAGCCTGTTTTGCTTGGTCTTTTTGTTGACCAGGACTTTGCTTTCCACTACAAGCCACCATTACTAAACAGAAGATAATCGCAGCAATTACCGAAATATGTTTTTTAGTCTTCATAATGTATACACTTTGGCAATGATATAGCTGTTGGCCCTGAAAGTTTTTTAATGCGAATTTAGCTAATGAGACTAATTTCACGAAAAAATAAAAATCTATTCGTATAAAATTTGATAAATTGGCTTCGCCGAGCTAAAGGTTCGTGTAATTGGCTTCGCCGAGCTAAAGGTTCGCATTAGCCCCGCAGGGTTTGGGCCAACTGCTATATCGTTCCCTAAACTTTTTATCCTTCTTAATCCATCTCAATTATTATGGCAGAATAGTTGTCAGTGGCCTTCTCACTGCAAATCAAACGGTATTTATCGGCCACCTGCTCAACGTCCTTGGCACACTGCAGTGTGTGCAGCAGTGTCGAGTCGTCCATCGCATTATACAAGCCATCGGAACAAAGCAGGATGCGATCAAACAGCTCGAGTTCAACCACCTTGATTTCGGGGGTGACATCTTGGGCCATACCCGTGAAAAAGGCGTTGTTGAGATAGCCGTTTTCCACATGGTCGATAGTGCGGTACTTCACATTGCCCTTGATGTCGATGATGTAGCAACGGCTGTCACCGGCATGGGCTATCGTCGCTTGATTGCCTTCGATACTTGCCATCACTAGGGTGGAGCCCATCATGCAACGTTCCGACTCCTTTTCAATCGCCTGGCCTGCGGCCTCAAAAGCCTCCTGGATCTTCTGCGACGAGTCATTGCTATCCTGATGTTCTTGCCAATAAGCCGAGATTACGTCACTAACCGTCCTGCTGGCCACATCTCCGCACGAATGGCCACCCATGCCGTCACAAACGACAAACAGCGTGCGCTTGCCGGGAATCTCCACGACATTGCAGCAGTCCTCATTGTTCGGCCGCATGCCCTGCTCAGAGAACTGGACGTATCTCATCTCACTCAAGATAATATAGGTTATTGTAATTGAAAGTGGTCAACTCCGACTTTACGTCATCCAGATCCCTCATTCTAGCGGGTGTTTCCTTCAGCCCATAGTGCTCAATGCAGTCCCTCAGGCGCAGGGTGAATTTCACCATTTCCTCGTCTATCTCGTCCTGGGTGGTAACGATGTGATTGTCGCTCGCCTCTTGCAGGTCCGAGATAATCATGCCCGAGAACAGTCCATGCAGACCATAGCGCTCGGCGAACACATTGGCATAACACCAGATGCCGATACAGGTCTTTCCACGGAGGAACTGGACATGGGAGCCATCAACCAGCAAGCGTTCATATCTGCCGCTACTATCGGGCATCGAGAACAAGCCATACTCATTGCCATGGCCCAGCATCATGATGGTGTCATCGCCACGGATGGCACGCCGAACGGCAGCATTCGTGTCCTTCTCAGTCATGTGCGCCAGCACATCCTCTCGCTGTTCATACAGTAGCGAGAGGAAGCTGGTAGTCGAATCATTTGCATGTATTACGGTCATATTTGTGCTTTTCTATCAATAAATCAAACTTTTATTCAATGAGGAGTTATTTTAAAGCAGCATCCCAGTAGCCTGTGGCATCACCGCCATACTCCTCGGTCAACAAGGCCATGAACAGCGCCCTGTCATGGGCATCATCGGTGTTGCCATACTGGTCGGGATCACGGTTCACCTGCAGACTGGTAATCCTGCACGTCTCGCCGTCGAGTTCATACTTGGCCACATAGACGCAGATGCCGGTCCAGCTGCGGTAGTAACGTATCGTGTCCCCGTCACAGTACATGAACCAGTGGTCCTCCATCGCATCAGGGATATGGCCCATCTTTACAATGCTCATGGCTGCAGCCGGGATTTCCTCGTGCATGGGGAGAATCGTGTTGCGCTCAGGCATCGGCAACGTTTTCCAGCTGTCTGCTGTAGCCACCTTGGTCTTCTCGGGGATAGGATTCTCTCCGTTGAAGCGCTTTGCCGAATTGCCTGCTCCCATTTTCCACAGCATCAAGGCTTTCTGTTCGTCATCGGTCAATTGCGGGCTATCCATACCTGCAAACTCCTCGGCAAAGGGCTTATAATTGCCCTCGGGGTTGTGACGACGGCGGGCATTGTGGTCATCTATGATGGCAAACACGATGCGGACAAACTTATTCTCGAACTCGGGTTCGCCCAGTACCTCATGGAACAGACGGGCAACATGGCGCGGCGGATTGCGGAATGCGCCACAGCCCAAGGCGCCCAACACGAGCGAGTCATGCCCTTGCTGCAGGCCTATACGCAGAATCGTGCGCATCTTGTTCTTGACAGGTTCCACATGATGGTCTGCAATCTTGCCGTCAGAGGTCAAGTCGGGACGGTTCATGCCAGCCACGGTAATGAACGAGAGGCTCACGGGCTCATCCATCAAGGCATAACCCTCCTGTTCCCCATGACGGAAACAGATTGCCCCAGGCGTGTACACACCGCCATAGTTGCGGTCCATGGGATAGTGCTGGCTGGAGCGGGTGATACCATATTGGGCGGCATAGGGTGCAAACTGGTAAAGTGAGCGGAACAGGTTGGTACGACGGAACAACGTCTCCTCCTGCGCCGCAGCACCAGTCAGCACACTGCCACCAGGATTCCTGCGGTTGGCCATATTCAGGATGGCAGGGTTATATCCCTCGGCTTTCAGACGCATGCCCACCTCGAGGCAGTCCTCGTTAACGACCTCGACAATAGTGTGGCCGCCATTGGTCGTCACCGTCGACGCTTTGACATGGAACTCCTGCTCATAAAAAACGGTGCCGCGCTGCATGCTATCACTCGAGGGCAGTTCCACCCGCTGGCCATTAGGCGCATAATAGAAGCCCTGATTCACGATGTCTATCGTGTTGAGGTACTCACGCACGCGCAGTTCCTTGACCTTGCCATAGGCATTATCGTTCCCCTGCTGCACTAGCCCCATCCAGTGGTGGTACTCATCCAAGAAATCGCCCTTGGCATCCCAGCCATGAACGTCACCATCCGTGTCAGGCCGTGACTTGTCCAACAACTCGACAAAATCCCTGGGAAGGATGACGTTTTCCATATCCAGCGCCTTGGCAAACAATGGGGCAATCTCATCAGGGGTAAAACCGGCAATGCCGCAACCGATGCGCGTCACCAGAAAACGGTACTCGCGATGATTGAACGCGAAGTCCACAAACCCGTCAACATAGGGCTTGATGGCATCCACTCCGCCATGCATCGTCGGGATGGCATAACACTGTCCCTGCATCCCCACACCCTGGCCCCACACGGCACCAAAACGCTCACAGGCAATGCGGGCAGCACCACCGGCATGGTGTCCTAGGAGATTGCTGCCGAATACAAACACTTCGTTCGGCGCTAACCGGGTAATTCTTTCTGGTGTAAAATCTCTGTTATACATCTTCGTTCCTTGATTGGTATATTGATAGGGTTATGAACTCACTGAGGTTTTAAACTTAATTTGTTTGTGGGAACCACTTGTCGAGCTGGGCATCGGCCTTCAGCTCGATTTCGGGCGTGATGTGTTTTGCCACCCTCTTGTAGGCGATCGTCACCGATGCCAACTCATCGAGCCAGCCAAACACAGGGAAGCGTTTTGCCGAAATCAGGTCAATCGGCAGCACCAGGTAGGCAAGCGCCGCGGCAAACACGACCTTATCGGCGCGCGGCGTGTTCTCATCCTTGAGCACATAATAAGTCAGTAACACAGGCCTGGCAGCCGTACGGCCCACCTTGCGGGCATAAGATTCAATTCTCTCCCATGTCAGGGACTTGTTAAAAACCGATTCGTTATTCATATCCTTATCGTTGTTTAAAAATGATTATACTTCGACTTGTTCAATCTGTTGCGAGCCTCACTAGCCAGCGCCACCACAAACCGCAATGGCTGTCGCACCCGAGCCCTCGGCCTCGCCGTAAACGCCCCAAATAATGTTTGCATCCTCAAACTGCGAGCAGAAATCAGACACAACGGTCAGTTCAGACATCCTGAACGGATGATCTACCGGATTGCCAAAGTAGAACAGGAAATTACGGTATTCTTTAATACCCTGACGCTCAAGAAGCCGCTTAAAGAACGTGTCCAGAAACGACTGGTTATCCTCGTCACCCTGTTTGGCTACAATCAGCAAGCCATCCTTGCGCCCAAGGGTATAGTCCACGTCATTCCGGTCAAGATTGATGATTCCCTTGACACTAAAGTACCGCTCAATTATTTCATCACGTTGGGCCATCCCAACCTGCTTATCTTCAATTATTTCCATTCTGATCTTTATTAAAACCGTTAAACAAAGCTTTTACCATACTAATAGATCATCCAACCCCACATTTTCTGTCATCGCAAACTGGGGAAAAGATCATCTCCTACCCCATAAAAACTGCAAGAACCATGCCAACCATTTCCCGTGGCAGTCAGCAGACAGAACGTTCCAAAAACAAGGGGAAGCGACAGGTGGGGCGTCCTGTTGCTTCCCTCGTGAGCGCTCAGTGAATCCGCTTTGGGGGTGGCGTGATGCTAAGAGTGCCGTTTGGCTGACCATTGTTGTCCCAACAGGATCAAGCCGCATTTCCATAGTGTGAGGGTTCGTAATACTTGTGGGCAATATAGTTCACTATTTTTTCCATAGTCATACACACCTGGCCGTCCCACTTGTCATCAATCGACGGATAATATTCATACATGTCAAACTCATTGCAGTGCCAGGTGAGCTGTTCGCCGTTGGGCAAGTAGACAAACACCAGATAGTTGGCATTCTTGCCAGTCGTGCCGTTAATGCCGTACCTCCATCCCGCAGCCTCGAGCAATTCGGGCAGCCTGTACAGCAGGCTCGACTTCCTACGGTAGCACCATCCGCGGCGCCAGTTCCTGTAGGATTTGGCCGAGAGGTTGGCAAACTCTGTCTCGAGCAGCATCAGCACCAAGCGGGTCTCGAGGTCGCGCGTCGTCTTGCTGAGCTTTCTCAAGCGTTGCAGCACCTTCCTGAGTCCCACACCGCAGGCATTCTCCAAGTGCTGCTCAAGTTTGCCCAGATTGGTGCGGTTCTGCACTTTGCTCTTCTCGGTCTTGCTGTCCTGTTCGGCGAGCATGGCGGCTATTTTTTCCTTGAGCTGCGGGTTGTGGGTGTGTTTCATCACATAGACCACCTCGCGCCGTGTGTACCCAAATCCCGTGTAAGCATCGGCCTCCTTCTTGTTCTTGACGTAGGCAGCCATGACCACACTGGCTGAGACACGTCCATTGAGATAGTCCATCCTCATCCTTTTTCCAACACCATTCAAAACTTCGGGGGTAATTTTCTGTTCCATACTCTTTCTCGGTTTTAGTTAGCAAGGCAAAATTACCCTGTTTCGCTGACTGTTTGGCCGTTGCTGCAACATTGCCGCAATAATCGCATTTGTCATCAAATTACCGTGGCAACATTATTTCGTGATTGCTCTAATAATCGGCCACAGAAATGGTAACGTGCCGATAATTTGGCAGAAATGGGGTTGCAGTTACCGGATTTTAGGGTAACTTTGCCGACGATTTAAAAATCCTGAACCTCACAATGAACAAGATAGAGAAGATTTCGGTGGCACGGGTATTCTCGGACCTGATTAAGGCCGACTCGGTGATAGACTGTCGCGAGATGGAACTGTTCAACACGCTCAAGAAAGAATACCGGCTCAACAACGATTGCCTGCGCGACGCACGGTACACCACGTTTGCCGACGCCGTCAACAACCTCACCTGCCTGCACCCCATTGACAAGAGTAAACTGATGGAACACTTCAGGAGAATCACGTTGGCCGACGGCATGTGCAACAAGGACGAAGCCCTGCTGATGATTGCGCTCATCTACTGCCTGGAGAATGACGATGACTCCTGCATGTTGCACGTGCAGGTGCCGCAACAAGGGCTGCAGCTCAAGAACAGCCAGGTCATCTACGTTGAATCCAAGTACGACACAGTCATCAACCAGGTCCTCACCGACAACTATCAACAGATTGAAAACGCAATGAGGCTGGCCGGATTTGAATTCGCCTATATACCGCAGATTGCCAAGACCTACAAGGAGACGCCCGACGACCTGATGTGTGACGTGCTCACTTTTCTCAATCCCAGTCTAGACAAGAAGGAACTGCAACGCATCCACCAGCAGGTCTCAACGCTGACAACCATCCAGTTCAGCACCGAGCAACTGAGCCGCAAGCTCCATCTCACCGGTCTGGCCGACACTTACCCTGCCCTACTGGTCAAGGTGGGCGAAACGGTGTGTGAGGACAAGATATTTGCCAACTTCCTGAAGATTGAAATCGAGGGTGATGTGCTGGAATACATCAAGCACTTCATCTACCTGTTCACCTCGATGATGAATGCTGAATATACCATCGTGCGCAATGTCTACAATGATAATCAGCGGTTTGTCTATAGCGGTGTCTACAAGCAGATTATGGACCTGTGCCTGATGAAAGAGAGCACCAAGAGCGTGCTCCTGATCGATACCATGAAGCAGAAGGTGCTTCTGCCTGATATCCATGAGGAACTGGATGGGAAACCTGCCGAACTGGCCCTCTATGTCCTCATCCTGATTGAGTCGTTGACCGGAGGATTGTGCATGCCAAAACCCGGGCCCAAGCAGGCCGATAAGGAAAAACATCTGATGGCAAAATACGATAAAATCTATCGGAACTTGGGGGGTGACCAAGTCAACACCCCCAACATCATCAAGCACACAATCAGGGCACCCAAGGTTTCCCATATCAACACATTCATTGGTTCGCTGGGAAAAAAACTCTCGCACCCCGAGGAATACGTCATCCAGCGCAGCAATGACGGGTTGTACCGCATCGGCCTGGACCGCAATCTGATTTTCATCATCGACAACGATGGCGAAAAGACGCCTTGGATGCAGTCCGACACATGGCGCCGCATCGCCTCGATGTAAGTCAACTGCCAGCGGTTAGTCCTTGCCTTTGACTGCTTTCAGCAATTTCTCAATTACATCTGGCTCGACATTGGAAACCAGCCTAAAGCCGACATCCTCAGCCCTATAATCCTCGGGCCAGTGGCTAACTCGAGTCATGCGGCACTCTCCCGCAACAAAGCGCCAACTGCCGCCCCTGAGGACATGGGTGGTTCCTGATTTAGGCCCTTTGGGGTCTACCACAGCACCTTGCCTCTTGCACTGCTCGTAATAATCCGATTGGTACCAATCGGAGCACCATTCCCATACATTGCCACACATGTCATATAAGTCTAACGCATTGGCCTTTTTCAGCCCAATGGGTCTAATGCTCTTGGTGTTGCCAAAATGCCAAGCGAGTACATCAGGATTGGTGCCACCACTATAGATAAAGTCATCTGTAGTAGAATCTCCTCTAAGTCCCTGAGCGGCATACTCCCATTGTGCCTGTGTAGGTAAGGCGAAAACAACATCGTCATCAGTCAAGCCTAACAAAACACGGCACTTGCTGTTTAACTCATTGATAAATGCGATCGCATCCAAATAGGAAACATTCTCAACCGGGAGATCAAATCCCTTCTGATTAGATGGATTATCATCCATGATAGCTTGATACTGACGTTGAGTGACAGGAATTTTAGAAATCAGAAAGGCAGATAATTCCACTTTATGAGCAGGACGCTCATCAGGCAATGTTTTGACTCTAATACCATTGGGTAATCCATCTTTTACCTTACGTTGATCAGTGCCCATCACAAATGTTCCAGAGGGAACGTATAGCATATTTTTAGCTATATTACCAACCATCTTGATATCCTCACCCATCGGTTTCAGGATGGGAGCACTATTCTTTACGAAACCATGATAAAGCACCAGCCTGAAACCCAAGTCATCGAACTTGTGCTCAGGAGTCCAGTGACTGCACCAAGACTCATTGGCATCAGCCAAGTTACACTCCTTCTCAGAATATCTCCAGCTGCCTCCACAAAAACAATAGGTGCCGGCCGCAGTTCTGGTTCTCGTCCACTCCCAGACATTACCCAACATGTCAAACAAGCCATAACCATTATTCTTCTTGAGGCCGACTTGATGGGTATTGGGCTTATTGCTTTGGCCAGAAGTAGAACCATCGCGTCCCTTTTCTCTTTCTTTGGCGCAAGTAACGATGTTCCACGCAAGATCATTGATGGTTTTGCGCTTTTTGATAGCACGCATTCCACCCAATGCCGCATAGAGCCACTCCTGCTTTGTGGGCAGACTGAAACGCAGTCCTGTTATATCATTCAATATCAACAGAAAGTCATCGATATCCTCTTTGGACACCATATTCACAGGGTGGCGCTCAGTATCAGGGCCTGCACACATCGAGGGGTTCATGTCCTGGCCCATGATGATTTTCCACATATCTTGGGTGACTGGATACTTCCCCACCCACATCTGAGGCACACTCACATTATCGGTGGATTTTGCTCCCGAAGAAGATTGGCCCTTTACGACTACCATCTCGTCCAGGAACAACTTTGCCAATGCCAGATTCTCATCTTTCTCATGGCCCTGTTCTTCTCTTAGCACCAAACGGCTGATGATCTTACTCTCCGAAGTATGGAAAGTGAGTTTGAACAGGTTTTCAATGATGCGACGGTCATTCACCTTTGTTCCAGGATCTATCTGATCTAGCATCTCACATGAGCAGATGTCCAAATGGGCACGGCTCTTATCTTTGTAGTATTCCTTCTTCGCTTTTCCCTCAATAGACAAGCTTTGACCTGGTTTTTCCTTTGCCAAGGCTTCAAAATAGGACATTTCATTGGCATTAAGAGGTCTATATCCCATCGTCAATCGCTCGGTAACCCAGCGCTGATGTTCAGCAGCCATGAATGCCGTCATCAACTCCGTGTTGTTCAACACAGAGTCCCGGTCTTCCAACGAAGAAAACTCATTCAATCCTGCTGACCTCAACTTGGATTTGAAGCAATCGGTCACATTAATGTTAGACAACCTGTAAACGATGCCATCCTCCGACCACAAGCGGTTAATTCGGTCAATGAAGGCATCTATTCTGGTATTGGGAATGATAATATTATGGAAAGTGTCCCTATAAAGCGCTAATACCAATTTGGGCATGACGGCATCAAACATGTTGCCCTTGTAGCAGTCGGCAATCATGCCAAAGGGTTTCAACTTCTCATAGCGTTTCCATTGTTTCTCTCCTGTGGCGACCTTATTGATAAGGTCAAAATTATTGCGCTGGTATACGAGTACCTGATGCACGCGTTTTTGCACCAGCTCAGGCAAGTATAGAGCCGTAGCTATCGACTGCTGCGGATCGTTGTGGCACACAGCGATAGTGCAAGTCTGCTGCGGATCATTCGTTTCCCTGATGAGATATTCCTTGACACAAGACGATGCAGTGCTTCCCTCGATAAACTCCCACTGGATGTCCATGAAGTTCTCACCCAAATGGCTATATCGGCCGTTAGCGCTTGCCATCGGGTCCACTACAGACAGATTTTCATCCTCCCATTTTTTGATAGGATTCGGACTATTGGCATTAATCGTGCGATGACGGCACAAGGCAAATAGAGCTTCATAATGCCCCATCAGATACTCAGACTCTAAGGTTGCGTGCTCATCAATAAAGGTGATGGTCGTGCGCACCCCTTTAGAGTGATAATTGGGCAGATGCACCAACAGAGCCGCCTGCATGGCCAGAGCAATGCCCATCTGGTTCATTCCCACGACAATCAAATGGACAGACTTATCGCTGTCGATAGTAATGCCTTTGATTTCATGCGTCGCAGAATCGCGATAACTGTCGATGGGCAGATAGCGCTGCACCTGGTGCTCGTCATTCTTCTTGCCCGGCAAGACGGCATAGTTATCGACGAGCACCTTTTTGGCCCAGATTTCGTACACATTAAACGGGATAAACTCCACGTTCTGGTTCAAGCGCTTGTAAATATGTGTTGCCTTGAAGATGGTATAGGTGCTCTGATACTCAAGTTCCACATGACACTTAAGTTTATCGCCCCACCAACTAGGCTGCATATCAGTATTATTGTCAGACAATTCCTTACAATACTGCGAGATGAGTTCGAGACATTTCATGTTATAAGAATCATGGTCCTGCTCATTTTCGCTCTCCATGTCCTCACCTAGGATATACACCTCGCGGGCATTCTCGAGCCGCAGGTCACAGATGTCCTCATAGACGGTACGCTCCCCGAAGTAGAACACGACCCGCTCCTCGTCAGCTCGATCCAGTTTCAGTTCCAACTTAGCCCGCTGTTCCTCGACGCTCCGTCTGGTCTGCACGAGCACATAATCCACATCATTATGTTTCAATGACTTCTTGACAATGGTTGCTGTCTGTTCATTTAGTCCAATGATTACAACATAGTCCTTGAAATCACGCTCGTAGCGTATCAGTCCCCGCTGCCAGTACTGGGTGCGGCGTGTAATCATACTCACCAACGAGGTGATAACAAACCCTGACAAGCATAAGATACCCGCAAAGGCACTCATCATCGCCACCAATTTACCCCATCCCACCGCTTGAGGCATGTTTCCAGGATCAGCAAATTGGCTCATGATGCCCCAAATGATTCTTAAAGTAAGGTTTCCGGAATGATAGACTTGGTCATAGGGGCGTGCCTGTAATACAATCAAACCCACAGCACAGATGTAGAACAGAATAATTACTACCGTAATAAAAGCATACATTCCCATGCCCCAGCCATAACGGTCCCTCCTGGAACGTCCGAACATCAGTCGATCACGTCGAATGGGCTTATAAAGAAATACCGATCTCATGACGGCATAGAATAGCCACCCGAATAATACGATAAGCACTACACGCGAGATGCCGCCACACCATGTTCCAGCCTCATCAAATTTCGGGATCAAGCCAAAACCAATCACCCATGCCTGGCCAATAAGGATGAGCATCTTTATTGCTACAGTCAGCACAATGAACTTGTTGTTATCATGATTGGCGTCATAATAATCAGAAATATATTTCCAAAGCCGTAGGACTTTTTTCCTCTCGGGGCGCTTGAAATCTAGCCACGCTTTTGCCTTGGCGAGGCGCTCTTTGATGGATTGAATGAATTCAGTAATTGTTGTGGTCATAGTTTTTGTTTATTAAATGATTAGGGTAAATGAATACATGAAAAATTGCGCGGCAAAAGTACTCATTTTCATCTATAGAACAAAAAAAGAATCTGGAAACTATTTCGTTTGGGCGTGAATTAAGAGATTTTTAATAATTGCGCTAATTCAATCAATAAATTAGCGCAATTATTATTGAAGAGTTTGCTATGCCGGCAACAATGACATGGCTGAATTCTCACTTCAGGTAGTCGTCAAAATAGCGGGTGATGCGCTCGTGCAGGTGCACGCTCTGGTGGCCCATCATGTTGTGGCCCTGCCCGGGATAGACATAGAAGTCGGGCTGGGTGCCGGCGGCAATGCAGGCCTTGAGGAAACTATAGGCATGCTGCGGCACAACGGTGGGATCGTTGAGGCCTATGATAACCTGCAGACGGCCCTTGAGGTCGGCAGCCTTGTTCAAGAGGCTGGTCTGGGCATAGCCCTCGGGGTTGGTCTGCGGGGTGTCCATGTAGCGCTCGCCATACATCACCTCATACCACTTCCAGTCAATCACAGGACCACCGGCAACACCCACCTTGAACACGTCAGGATAGTTGGTCATCAGGCTGATGGTCATGAATCCGCCGAAACTCCATCCGTGAACGCCCAAACGCGTAGTGTCCACATAGCTGAGAGTCCTGAGGAAATCCACGCCACGCATCTGGTCCTGCATCTCCACCTGTCCCAGGTGACGGAAGGTGGTCTGCTCAAAGTCGCGGCCGCGGTTCTCACTGCCACGGTTATCGAGGATAAACAAGACATAACCGCGCTGGGCCATATAAGTTTCCCAACTGCGGCTGGAATAATGCCAGCGGGCATCAACGTTGTGGGCATGAGGGCCGCCATAAACATAAACCACAGTAGGATATTTCTTGGCTGGATCAAAGTCGGTGGGCAGCACCAAGCGGTAATACAGGTCGGTGCTGTCGTCAGCAGCCTTGATGGTGCCGCAGCGATACTCGGGCACCGTATAGCCCTGCCAGGGATCGGGGGCAGTGAAATAACGGTACTGGCGGTTGTTGCGCGTGTCCACAATAGCAATGTTGCGGGGCACATCGGGCTCCTGGTAATTGTCAATCAGCCAAGCACCGCTGGTGCTCAAGCGACCGCTGTGCCAGCCACGGCCACCCTCGTCGATGCGTGTCATCTGGCCCGTAGCGACATCCACGCGGTAGAGATTCTGCTGGATGGGGCTATCGGCATTGGCGCTGATGATGACGGCCTGACGGTCGGTGTCAAAGCCAAGCATGTCCATCACCACCCAGTTGCCGTGTGTCAACTGCTTTACCAAACGGCCGCTTGTATCATACAGGTAGAGGTGGTTATAGCCGTCCTTCTCGCTCCACAACAGGAACTTCTCCTTGTCCCAGGGCAGGAACGTGATGGGGTGCTGCGGCTCGACATACTTAGGATGAGCCTCGTGATAGAGCGTGGCCATGCGGTTACCCGTCACGGCGTCATAGGCCACCAGGTCCACCACATTCTGGTCACGGTTGCCCTCCATCATGTAGACGATGTCGCCTGCGGGGTTCCATGAGATATTGGAGAAATAGCGGTCGGTAGGATCTCCAGCCTTGAGATAGACCGTGTCGCCCGTGGCCACGTCCAGCACACCGACGGTCACCAGGTGGGACGTCTGGCCCGCCATCGGGTATTTCTCGGGAGCGGGTGTAGCGATCACTTGCAGGCTGTCGTCAAGTTCGGGAACCGTAATCAACGGATAATCGGTCACCATGCTCTGGTCCATGCGATAGAATGCCAGACGGTCACCCTGAGGATTCCAGAACAGACCGCCCTCGATGCCAAACTCGTTGCGGTGCACGCTTTGGCCATAGACCAGGTCGCGTGAGCCGTCGCTGGTCACCTGGCGCGTATTGCCAGCAGCATCGGTGACACATAGGTTGTCGTCCATGACAAAGGCCATCGCGCGGCTGTTCTTGTTCCACTCTTCGGCCACAGCACCGACACTCCTCTCTTGGCGCCACTCCACCTTGCGCGTCTTGAAATTGACGAGCATGCGCTCATTATGGTTATAGAGTACCGCTACAGGCTTGTCGGGATAAGGGAATGAGGCATAAGACAGGCTCGTTACCTGCTCATCGTCGGCCAAGCCAGTCCCCTTGTTGATGGCATCGCGGGTAAACAGCACTTTCTCCTTGCCGTTGACAGGATTCACCTTCCAGCAGGTGTCGGCCGAGAGGCGCAACAACTGGTCCCCCCACCAGGTGAGGGAACGGTTCTTGGCTATCATGTTACGGTAGTTCTTTCCACCGAAGTTCAGGTCCTCTAACGTGAACTGCTGCTGTGCCGACAACGGGAGCGCTATCAGCGCCACCATCAGCCATGCCAGGGCATGTCGTCTATTCTTCTTCATTGTTTAAGGGTTATATATAAGGTTATTTGATTAGTTTGTGGCAAAATTACAAAAAATGGCCACATTGCGCAATAACGCGCTAAAGTTTTGTAATTTTGCAGCCATGAATAAGAACTTTTTTATTGCAACGACTGCTGTGTTGGGCCTGGCCTCGACAGGCCTGATGACCGGATGCGGCAACAATCCTGACGGTGAAAAAATGAACTATCAGGTCACCTGCATGCTCGACCACAAGCTACACCGCGACAGTGCCACCCTGCTGGTGCTGGAGGATGAGTACAACCAGCTGAGGGTGTGCGGAGCATCACGCATCGCCAACGGCCGATGCTCGTTCACTGGGCAGACCGACAGGCCCAAAGTCGCCCTGCTGCGTTGGGACAATGACTCGATACGGCCGTTCTACTTCATCCTTGAAGGCGGCGAGACACGCATCACCATCAACCAGGGAGGGTGGAATATCACCGGTAGCCCCCAGAACCGGGCCTACCAGCAATTCATCAAACAGCGCAACGGCATTATGGACCTGCGCGTCGCTACCTGGCAGGAATACCTCAAGATGGCAGCCGACTCCTCGCTCAAGCACGATGACGAGGTGAGCATGGTGCGCCAGGATAGCCTGCTCAACGACTCGATGCAGCGCATCACCGTGGAGTGCATCAACCGCGGCGATGCCTTGGGCCGTATCATCCGTGAGCGTTACGGACAGCAACTCGACCAGGAACACGCCCGACAGCTCAAGTAGCGGCCTCCGTGATAACACCCGACCAGCTACACTTGACAGCCGACCTTACAAAAAATAAGAACTCCCCGCCGACACGAAGTCAGCGGGGAGTTTCTTTTAGGTTTCAATGGTCTTGCGACCTGTCAACGTCAAGAATTACTTAACGATGAGCTCGCAGATCGAAACGCGGTTCCAGCTCAGCTCCTGGAACATGTCGGTCTCACCACAACCCTGAGCCTTGATGCGGCTGGGCTCAATCTTGTACTTGTTGATGAGCATGTTCTTAACAGCCTCGGCGCGGCCATTGGCCAGACGGATGTTGTTGTCGTGCGGGCCCTCGGGAGAAGCATAACCCTTGATCTCTACGGTCGAGCCGGGGTTGTTCTTCAGGTACATGGCTACGCGCTCAACATTAGCCTGCTGGTCAGCGGTGATGTTGGTCTTGTTAACCTTGAAGTGAACGAGAACGTTCAGATACTTAGCATTGGGGTCAACGGGCTTAACATCAGTAGCGGGCTTGGGCTTGCGAGCCTCATCGAGGTCGCGCTGCAGCTGCTTGTTGCGAGCGTTAGCGGCGTCGAGGTCACCCTGCAGACCATTGAGCTGGTTGCGGAGGCCATTGATCTGACCGTTCAGAGCATCGATGTCGTTCTGGCTGTACTTGTAGGGGCAGAAGGTCATGTAGTGCTCGCCATTGCTACCCTTGAAGTGGTAGGTGATACCAGCCTCGAGCTCAACAGCAGCGTGGTTGGCATTCATCTGGCTCTTGCCGTTGTGGGGCTCGCCATTCCACTCAGCGCGGGCGTTGGTGTTGTGACGATAGGGCATCATAACATCACCGTTCATGTCCCAAAGTACGCTGGGCTTCAAGCTGAAGGTCCAAGCGCGGTTGGCACCGAAGTTGAAGTTCAGGTTAGCGCCTGCCTTGGTGTACCAGCTGTTGTAGTCGTTGCCGTACATGAAAGCAGCCTCAGCGCGGTGGAAAGCATGCAGCCAACCAGCACCGATTACACCTTCCAATTCAAACACGCGGGGCATACCCTTGTAACCACCGAAGAGGTTGCTCAGGTTAACAGTACCAAACAGACCGGCCATGGTGTGGTCGATGATGTTCGGGCTCTTGGGTCCCCAGTAGTTGGGTTCCTTCTGCCAGCTGGTGGTGTTGATGGTGGCCTCACCCTCTGCGCCCAAGCCGAAGACCGGAGTCAGCTGCTTGCGAATCTCCAAACCGAAGATACCGCGAGCGCTGGGCCAGAATGCATAACCCTGGAAGGGCATGATAGCACCACCCTTCAAGGTTACCGACCAGTTGTCAAAGAACTTGTTCTGCTCCATGGACTGAGCATGTGCAGCACATACGCCCATAAGAAGGGCTAAAGTCAAGATAATCTTTTTCATTTTTTAATAAATTTATTAAACACTGTTATTACGATTAGACAATATTTTTGGCAAAAGTAATATAAATTTCTAATACAGCCAAAATTTAACATTCATTAAGAATAAAAAATGCGAAAAATCGGACACTTTTTGCCGAATTCTAAGACATTTTCCCTCCGAATGACTGCTTTTTTGCTGCAATCGCTATGAAATCAAGCAAAATTAGTATTAATAATTGACAAGTGCAAATATTTCATAGGA
>JAEEGG010006307.1_pt1 | contig 27848 bp, 20 predicted proteins | sample 9134161 | NCBI WGS metagenome assembly JAEEGG01 (sample SAMN16246543, study PRJNA631951) | gut metagenome | biome: gut microbiome; feature: rumen; material: CR-attached | host: Bos | place: Iran: Karaj | collected 2018-10 | reverse complement strand
CGGCAAGTATGCCATTGGATACGGAAGGGACAGATCAATATCGCATGAGCTTACACTTCCGCAGAAGCAGGCATGTGCCGCAATCGGTCAGGGAAGGCTCATGAACATATATGAGAAGTTCTTCACCGAATACAATCAGCTTCCTGCACAGGTTCTTATGACCAAGGATACTGTTCTCAATGACACCAACCGGATGAATGCGACCAATACCTTTAAGGCACTTCTTGATATGGGTGTTATACCAATTGTTAATGAAAATGATACCATTGCAACCCACGAGATCGAGATAGGAGACAATGATACTCTTTCCGCGATGGTCGCATCCATGGTGGACGCAGATCTTCTGATACTGTTATCGGATATAGATGGTCTTTACACTGACGATCCCAATAAGAATCCCGATGCTGAGTTTATTGCCGAGGTTCCGGAGATAACGGACGAGTATCTTGAAATGGGCAAGGGCAGCACCGGTACCGGAATGGGAACCGGCGGTATGAGTACCAAGCTCAACGCGGCATCCATCGCCACTTACTCAGGTGCCGATATGGTCATCTGCTCAAGCAAAGATCTTACCATACTGAACAGGATCATTGCGGGAGAAAATGTGGGAACCGCATTCAGATCAAATAAAAAGGATGATTTCAATCTTCCCGAATTCGTATCACGGATACTTAAGTAAGAACTGCAGACCCCGGTTGAATGCCGGACTGATGCAATGTGATCCCGGGAATGATGTGAGGTATATATGGCTGAAAAGAAATTGCCTGAAATTACAAAAAAGCAGATAAGGACAGAGACTCTTGCAAAGAGAGATGCGCTTACCGAGGGAGAAAAAAGAGCTGCGGCCGATGTTGTCAGGGAAAGACTCATTGCCGATCCGTTCTTTGTAAAAGCAAAGAGGGTACTTGGGTTTATGCCCTTTGGGAGCGAGATAGATATCAAACCCATTCTTCAGATCGCTCTTGATGAGGGAAAGCAGGTATTCGTACCAAGGATCACAACAAACGGCTTCCATAAGGAAATGGAATTCAGGAAGATCGATGATGTGGATCCCGTACATTTTTCATTCAGTAAGTACAAGATACTCGAACCGCCTGCAGAGAATGAACTCTATGAATACAATGAGGCGGAGGCGATGATGCTTCCCGCAAGGGATCTGATGATCATGCCGGGTGTGGCTTTTGATATGTACGGAAAAAGAGTGGGCTACGGCGGGGGATTCTATGATATGTTCCTCGAGGATAAGCTTACCTTGAGGATACATTCCATTGCCGTATGCTTCGACTGCCAGATGCTGGATACAGAGATCCCCGAAGATGAGGGAGATGCAAGGCCCTTCAAGATCTATCATGCATGATATCTGCCCCGTGCAGAAAAAATTAAGATCCGAGACTGACTCCGTAACAGGCGGATCATGTATATAACAGAGGTAAGGATATGACAGAACTTATCACATTATGTGAAAATGCCGTAAGGGCAAAATATGCAGCCGCTTTGATAAGTACCGATAAGAAGAATGAGGTTCTGAAAAAGTGTGCGGTGGCGCTTGTCCAAAACAGTGCCTATATACTTGCTGCCAATGATAAGGATCTTGAGACAGCCGTCAAAAACGGAATGAGCGAGTCCAAGCAGGACAGGCTCAGGCTTACCGAAGCACGTATTGAGGGTGTTGCAGAGGGACTCAGACAGGTGAGTGAACTTCCCGATCCCATAGGTGAGGTTATGGATGAGTTCGACCGTCCGAACGGCCTCCATATAAGCAAAGTAAGAGTACCCATGGGTGTTATCGGGATCATTTATGAATCCAGACCCAATGTTACCGCCGATGCATTCTCGCTTACCTTCAAGGCCGGAAGTGCATGCATACTCAAGGGCGGAAGCGATGCCATTGAGACCAATAAGGCTATAGTAAAGGTTCTGAGGGATGTTCTTGAAAGTGCGGGACTTGATCCCGATATCCTTCAGCTTATTGAAAATACCGACAGGGCAGTGACCACTGAGTTCATGAAGATGAAGCAGTATGTGGACGTGCTCATACCCCGCGGCGGTGCAGGACTCATCCGTGCAGTTGTTGAGAACTCACTGATCCCTGTGATCGAGACCGGAACAGGCAACTGCCATGTATATGTGGATAAAGATGCCGATCTTGATATGGCTGTTAATATTGTTTTTAATGCCAAGACCCAGCGCATCTCTGTTTGCAATTCAATGGAAAGCCTGGTGGTCCACAGAGATATCAAGGATGAATTCCTTCCAAAGCTTTATAAGAAACTTTCGGAAAAGAATGTGGAATTCAGATGTGATGCCGATTCCCTCGCTGTTCTCGGAGATAATGCAAAGGCAGCCACTGAAGAGGATTTCGGAACGGAGTATCTTGATTATATTCTGTCCGTCAAAACAGTGGACAGTGTAGAAGAAGCCATCGATCATATTAATAAATACAGCACGCATCATTCGGAGAGCATCGTCACATCTAATGATGAAACCGCAGAGAAATTCCTTGAAAGAGTTGATGCGGCATGTGTCTATAAGAATGTCTCAACCAGATTTACCGACGGATTTGAGTTCGGATTTGGAGCTGAGATCGGGATCTCAACCCAGAAGCTTCATGCAAGAGGTCCCATGGGACTTAAGGAAATCACATCCTATAAGTACAGGATAACCGGTAACGGACAGGTCAGAGGATAACCTGATTAAGGAGTTGATAAAAATGGAGAAGATCAGAACAAGATATGCACCTTCACCCACGGGCAAGATGCATGTAGGTAACTTAAGAACAGCGCTTTATGAGTTCCTTGTCGCAAAGCACGAGGGTGGTGACTTCATACTCAGGATCGAGGATACCGACCAGGAGAGATATGTCGAAGGCGCTATCGATATCATTAACCGTACTCTTGAAAAGACAGGTCTGTACCATGATGAGGGTCCCGATAAGGACGGCGGTGTTGGTCCCTATGTACAGTCAGAAAGAGTTAAGACCGGCATATACATGAAATATGCCAAGGAACTTATAGAGAAGGGTGAGGCATATTACTGCTTCTGCGACAAAGAGAGACTTGATTCCCTTAAGACTGCAGTTTCAGAGGATGGCAAGACCATAACCGTATATGATAAGCACTGCCTCGGACTTTCCAAAGAGGAGGTTGAGAAGAATCTGGCAGAGGGCAAGCCCTATGTAATCAGACAGAATATTCCCAATGAGGGAACCACAACCTTCAGGGATGAACTTTACGGAGATATCACCGTTGATAATTCCGAGCTTGATGACATGATACTCATTAAGTCAGACGGATATCCTACCTACAACTTCGCTAATGTAGTTGATGATCATACAATGAACATCACCCATGTTGTAAGAGGCAATGAGTATATCTCTTCATCACCCAAGTATCAGAGACTCTATGATGCTTTCGGATGGAAGAGCCCTGTATATATTCATCTTCCCCTGATCACTGACGAGAATCATAAGAAGCTTTCAAAGAGAAGCGGACATTCTTCATTCGAGGATCTTATAGATCAGGGATTCATCTCAGAGGCTATAGTTAACTATATCGCGCTTCTTGGATGGTCACCTGAGGATAACAGAGAGATATTCTCACTTGATGAACTTATCAGGGAGTTCGATTATCACAGGATAAGCAAATCCCCTGCGGTATTTGATATACAGAAGCTCAGATGGATGAACGGTGAGTATCTCAAGGCCATGGATGATGATAAATTCTTCGAGATGGCAAAGCCCTATCTTGAAAAGGCCCTTCCTGCGGGAATGGATCTTAAGAAGGTCGCATCCAAGGTAAAGACCAGGATCGAAGTGTTCCCCGATATCGCTGAGCAGGTTGATTTCCTCAAAGCTGTACCTGAATACTCGGATGAGCTCTATTCCAACAAGAAGAACAAGATCGATGCTGCAGGCTCTCTTGCAGTGCTTACGGATGTTCTTCCCATACTTGAAGCACAGGATGATTATTCCAATGATGCTCTTTATGCGAAGCTCCTTGAATATGCGGAGAGCAAGGGCTTTAAGAACGGATATGTAATGTGGCCTGTCAGGATTGCTCTTTCCGGTAAGGTGATGACTCCTGCCGGAGCTACGGAGATCCTTGAACTGCTCGGTAAGGAAGAGTCTGTTAAGAGGATTAAGGCTGCGATCGAAAAGCTCAGCTGATAATAAGACTATATGATGGCCGTATAATGAGGATGCCGGGTTGACCAAACCGGCATCCTTTTTGTGTAAGGTATGGAAAACAAGCGTGATCAAGAGTAAAATATATCTGTTTAAATGAAATTATACAGGAGTATTGGCAATGATCAAAATAACAGGCAAATATGTAAGCAGATCCATATCCCTTCTGATGGTGGTCTGTATGGTGATAATGATACTGTCACCTGCACTCAGGGCAGGGAGTGTCAGAGCAGAAGGTACACCTTCTGCATCAAATGTATCGACCAATCTGTGGGGATCCGGAGGACAGATCTCTTTTGACCTGTCAGGGTGCAACGGTTTTCTTACCATAACCGTAGTCGTGGAATTTAACGCTGATGTCAACAGTCCCTCGGGCTGGGGATTCGATTCCTATACCGCAAACGGAAAACAGGTCACGGCAACTGTACGTGCCGATGGGGCGAATTCCTGGGGCTTTAACTCCAATGTCGGAATTCAGGTAAGCGGATCCGGACTATCTTCAGCAAAGCTTGTGAGCGTTGAGGGTTCCGGAACATTCAGCGCTCCTGTCATCAACAATAATAACCAGAATGATCAGCAGAACAACCAGAATAACGACCAGAATTCCGAGGCAAGACCCGATTTTGCATCACCTGCAGTAACAACATACGGAACAGCGGGAGATGACTGGCTGACTACCGACGGGGCCAGGATCGTTGACATGAACGGCAATGAAGTATGGCTTACGGGCTGCAACTGGTTCGGATATAACACCGGCACCAATCTTTTTGACGGTCTCTGGAATGCAGAACTGGAAAGCTCCATAAAGGCCATCGCAGATCACGGCTTCAATCTTCTTCGTGTTCCCATGTCTGCAGAGCTCCTTCTTGAGTGGAAAAAGGGCAATTACCCTACAGCCAATTACAATCACGCATATAACAGTAATCTTAATTCTCTCAATTCACTTGAGATCTTCGATTATGTGCTCACTCTCTGTGAAAAGAACGGCATCAAGGTCATGGTTGATATCCACTCAGCCAACACGGATGCATCAGGACACAACCATCCCGTGTGGTATACCGACAGGATTTCAGAGGAACAGTACATAGAGGCACTTAAGTGGCTTGCGGAGCGTTATAAGAATTATGACACCATTGTCGCTTATGACCTCAAGAATGAGCCTCACGGAAAAGCAAGTGAGCAGACCCATGCAATATGGAATGATTCAAATGATAAGAATAACTGGAAGAGAGTTGCTGAGAAAGCCGGTAATGCCATACTCGACATCAATCCCCATGCCCTTATAGTGATCGAAGGCATTCAGATCTATCCCATCAATCCTCAGAGCAATAACTTCACATCAACCAATGATGCGGATTATTACAATACCTGGTGGGGAGGTAACCTCATGGCTGTCAGGGATTATCCCATTGATTTCGGAAGTGCTTCGAGAAACAGCCAGATAGTTTATTCACCTCATGATTACGGCCCGCTTGTATATGAACAGCCCTGGTTCTCCGGCGGATTTACATATGATTCGCTCTATAAAGATGCGTGGCATCCTTACTGGCTCTACATCGAGGAGGAGAATATCGCTCCAATCCTGATAGGTGAATGGGGCGGATTCATGCAGGGTGACAACCTGAAGTGGATGGAGTATATAAGGGACCTTATCGGAAAAGAAAATCTTCATCACACATTCTGGTGCTTCAATGCCAATTCCGGGGATACAGGCGGTCTTGTAAAGGATGATTTCAAGACATGGGATGAAGAAAAGTATGCACTTGTTAAGCCTGTTCTCTGGCAGAACAGCGCCGGAAAGTTTATAAGTCTCGATCATGAAGTTGCACTCGGTGCTAACGGTATCAGTCTCGGAGATCATGCCGGAAATGCGCCGACTCCCGTAACCAATCCGGATACGACAGCAACACCTGAGGAAGATCAGAATACAGCGGGTAATGAAACTCTGGTGGAAGGTGCCTTGGCCGAAGCGGATGGAGATCAGAACACTGCACCTGACCAGAATGCCGAAGCTGCTCAGCCCACACCGGATGCTGCAGCTCCTGCACTGGAAACCGTGAATATTGAACCTCATTCAGGTGAGGAGAAGAGTAATCCCATAGTCCTTATAGTGCTTCTTGTGATCGCCGCAGCGCTATTGGGAGGTGCCATCATTATCACGATGAACAACAGGGATAAAGTAAAGAAAGCCGGTCAGGACAGCGCAGGAGATCCTGATACAGAAAAAACAGATACGGAACATGAATAAGGAGGATGATATATGCCTTTTATCAATTCAAAAGTAAGTGTAAAGATCACACCGGAGCAGGAAACAGAGCTTAAAACAAGGCTTGGAAAGGCAATTTCAATTGTACCCGGAAAGAGTGAAAGCTGGCTTATGACAGGTTTTGAAGACGGGTATCATCTGTATTTCAGGGGCGATAACTCTCAGCCTGCAGCCTTTATCGAGGTGAGCGTATATGGAGGCCCTGACAGCGGTGCCTTTGATAAGCTTACAGCTGAGATCACGAAAATATTCGGTGATGTGCTTGGGATTGCGGCAGATCACATATATGTTAAGTATGAGACCACTACAGAATGGGGATGGAATGGCAATAATTTCTGACCGGTCAGAAATAATAAATTACTCATTATATGTCATATTGATCTGCATGTTTGTTCTGCTTGTTCCGCTCAAGGTCAATGCTGAAACCTATGGCAAATGTCATATGTGTGACGGTACCGGAGTATGTGAGCTGTGTGACCCCTCACGGGCAGCTGACCGTCTCGGTAACGGTTATCTTGTATGCATATACTGTCATCAGACAGGATATATAACCTGCGGTACCAATCATACAGGGGACGGTACTCCCATAGGATGTGACGGAAGCGGATATATGCCTGACGGAACGGTATGCGTCGTCTGTGGGGGCGCCGGAAAATATCCATGTGATGTCTGCTACGGAAGCGGAGTCTTTGATTGTAAGTGCCGTCAGATGGGACAGCCCGGTGTATGCCTTGGGTGCTTTGGAACAGGATGGCGGCTGCTGAATTCACAGGGTCAGGGTATCAATACCTCCCCCGTTTATCCTACTGACGGCTCAACCATAAGTTTTGTGGAATGGGGCAGGGATGAACGACATACCTATGATGCGTCGCGTTACGGTAACGGGACTTCACCCGGTCAGTATATGCAGATATACAGCGGCGGAGGAAGTGCCCAGGGCAGCGGTCAGAATAACGGACCAGACGGTGATGGACAAAATAACGGACCAGGCGGTGGCGGTCAGGATAACGGATCAAACGGCGACGGTCAGAATAACGGAGATCCGGATCATCCTCAGAATGGTGATCATGACGCTCATCATGATGGTCCGGAGCCTGACGGACATGATGAACAGAATAATGCTGATCAGATCGCAGATGCAGACTTTTACCGTGTTCAGATATTATCTGATGAAGAGACAGTAAGGCAGATAAGCTCTGATGATGACATGATATATTTTATCTGCACGGAAGTGGATGACGGTTATCTTTTTTCGGTGCAGGCGGTAAAGAGCATGATGTCCCCGGGGGAACTTGAAATCCTGTACAGAATGACTGCGGATGATATTGCTGACTTTAAACAGAGACTTCAGACAGCAGCGGAAGGGATGAAGATCACCGGGATAAATACAGGTGATGATGGTTTTCGCGTTTCATTTGAATCAGGTCCCATGGATCTGTTCCCTTTTACATGTGATGTGCTGCTTGAGATACCCATAGATCCCCGCCATGAACCTGCGGCTCTGTATAACATTTATGATGGCAGGACATATAAATGTTCCGTAAGGGCAGAAGATGCTGTTGGGGATCATGAATATCTTATATTCGGGTGTGACAGACTTGGAAGCTTCGTGCTCTCGACCATGCCTGAAGAGTACGAACAGGGCCCCATGCCTGCCGAAAACCGTAACACATATGAGCATGCAGGAGATGACAGCGGTCATCAGCAGCCGCCAGGATCTGATCAGAGTGTTGATTCCGTTCCGGATGCAGGATCACATCAGGATGCTGCTCAGCCTGAAAAACTTTCTGTGCAAAATGAAAACCCGTACCAGGGACCTGGTAACGGGTTAAGCATTCCAATGATCATTCTGATCGCAGTTCTCATTGCTGCAGCAGGTGCATGTATACGGATATTTTTCTATAAGAAAAAGAAATAGAGCAGCTTAGTAGCGAAGGTATTCTACTATAGCCATTGCGGCTTTTCTGCCGGCATTCATGGCACTGATGACTGTCTTTGGTCCTGTTATAGTATCGCCTCCGGCAAAAATACCATTTATGGAAGTTGCACCTGTTTCCGTATCTGCAACGATGTATTTATTCTCTGAAAGTTCCATGCCTGACAGGTATTCATTGTCACTGCTGCTTCCTATGGCTTCGATGATAAGATCCGCCTCCAGGACGAACTCACTTCCCTTAACAGGGACGGGTTTCCTTCTGCCGGATGCGTCCGGAACCGAAAGCTCCATGCGGATACACTTTAATCCCCTCACTTTTCCGTCTGTGCTCAAGGCCTCAACAGGACCGGTAAGGTACATGACCTCCACGCCTTCTTCGATCGCTTCTTTCAGTTCACCGGGGTCTGCGGGCATCTCTTCGGGAGAGCGTCTGTAGACTACAGTGACTTTTTCCGCGCCCCGGATACGAACAGCACATCTGCATACATCCATTGCGACATTGCCTCCGCCGACTATAATGATCTTTTTTGCGGAAGGCAGTGTTTTTTCAATATTGGCTTTTTCAAGAAATGACGCTGCCGTCAGTATTCCTTCTGCTTCCTGCCCGGGTATCCCGAGGCTCACAGGCTTTCCGGCACCGTTTCCGATAAAGACAGCGGAGAATCCGTACTTTCCTGTAAGTTCATCAAGAGAAAAGTCTTCTCCGAGTTCCTTTCCGGTTTCAATTTCAATACCTTTTCCATTCAGATCATCGATCTTTTTTTCCACGATCTCTTTAGGAAGGCGGAATTCCGGAATCCCGTAGGTCAGGACTCCGCCGGGGATATTTCTCTTTTCGAATATTGTCACTCTGAATCCCTGATCTGCCAGAGCCTCAGCACATGCAAGACCTGAAGGACCAGCTCCGATGACAGCAACCTTTTTGCTTCCGGGTGCAGTACAGGCCTCAACTTTTGGTGTGTTGTTAATTCTGTGAAGATCTGCGACAAAGCGTTCGAGAGCACCAATCGCAACAGGCTGTCCTCCGTTTTTGGCGCGGACACATTTTCCTTCACACTGCTTATATCTGGGGCAGACTCTTGAACATATTGCGGGCATTGAGGTTGTCTCTGACAAAACAGAATATGCACCCTCAAAATCGCATTCAGCTATCTTTGCAATGAACTCCGGGATATTGTTATGTACGGGACATCCTTCCGTCATGCAGGGATGCTTTCTGCATCTGAGGCAGCGCATGGCTTCACGTATGGCCTGTTCCTCTGAAAATCCGAGAGCCACTTCGTCGAAATTATTGTTTCTGACCGCCGCATCCTGCACCGGCATGACTGTCTGTTTTTTGCTTATATTGATCATGTGAATGAGCTCCTTCTGAGCAATGCATTATATCTTTCCATGGCTGTTTCTTCAGATCTTGCGAAAAGGTTCTCGGCTTCCTCCGGGAATTTCAGCTTGAGCGAATTGTAGCGGACCTCGCCCATGAGGAAGTCACGGAAGCTTTCGTCAGGTTTTCCGCTGTCAAGTGAAAGGGGGTTAAGTCCCTTTTCTGCGAGTTCCGGATTGTAGCGAAGCAGATTCCAGTAGCCGGACCTTACGGCGTTTCTCATCTCCAGCATGGCTTTGTTCATTCCTGCCTTGACACCGTGGTTGATACAGGGCGCATAGGCTATGATGAGAGAGGGACCGTTATAACTCTCTGCTTCCTTAAGTGCAAGAAGCGTCTGTGCGGGATTGGCTCCCATGGCGATCTGTGCAACGTAGACGTATCCGTATGCCATGGCAATCTGTGCCAGATCCTTCTTCTTGACTTTCTTACCGGAGGCTGCAAATTTGGCGACGGCACCGAGGGGAGTTGCTTTTGAGGACTGTCCGCCTGTGTTGGAATAAACCTCTGTGTCGAATACCAAAACGTTGACATTCTCCCCGGAAGCAAGTACATGGTCAAGTCCGCCGTATCCGATATCATATGCCCAGCCGTCACCTCCGAATATCCACATTGAAGGTTTGGTGAGAAGATCTGAATTTTCGACTACATACCCTGCATCCGCATCGGTATTTGACAGCTCCCTGCACTTTGCAAGCAGTGCTTCTCCGGTGTTTTTCGAGCCTTCCGCATCATCCATGCTTTCAAGCCAGTCAGATGCGGCTGCGCCGATACTGTCTTTCAGACGATCTGCTGCAGAGGCCAGTTCCTTTCTGCGTGCTTTTATGGCAGTTGCCATTCCGTAACCGAATTCCGCATTATCCTCAAACAGTGAATTGGCCCATGCGGGACCCTTTCCCTCTTTGTTGACTGTGTATGGCGTAGAGGGTGCAGAGCATCCCCAGATCATGGAACATCCTGTGGCATTTGCAACGAACATCCTCTCGCCGAACAGCTGTGTCACGAGCTTGGCATATGGAGATTCGCCGCATCCGGGACATGCGCCGGAGAACTCAAGGAGAGGCTGTCTGAACTGACTTCCCTTCACTGAGTCTGAAGAGAAGGGTATCCTGCGGTCCTCGTTGTGAACTGTTGCAAAGAGCCTGTCATATTTTGCCTGCTGCTCCTCCATGAATCCCGTGTCCGCAGCGGCCATATCCAGAGCCTTCTTTCGCGCCGGACAGACGCTTGCGCAGGAACCGCATCCCGTACAGTCCTTGGCGGAAAATCCCATGACGAAATACATATCCTTCATGCCCTTCATGGGCTGTGCTTCCGGATAGTCCTTAGCCTCCTGCGCAGTAAGTACGAAGGGTCTTATTGCACCATGAGGGCATACAAGAGAGCACATATTACACTGCATGCAGTTTCCGGGGCACCAGTGGGGAAGGTCTGCTGCGATGCCACGCTTTTCATAGGCAGCCGTTCCTGATGGAAGAGATCCGTTTGCTGTCTCCAGGAATACGGACACCGGACAGTTATCGCCTGCAAGGCGGTTTGTCGGTACCAGGATGTTATTCAGATAATTGGTGTGGAATTCATCACGTCCGATAAGTTTTTCAGGATCGGGATCTTCCGGAGCATTTTTCCATTTTTCCGGCACATTCACTTTGTGTACACTTGCTACGCCGCTGTCTATGGCAGCACAGTTCATATCAACAATGTTCTGACCTTTTTTGGAATATGTCTTTACTACCGCATCCTTCATGTAGGATACGGCATCGTCTATGTCGATGATCCCGGCTATCCTGAAGTATGCTGCCTGAAGTACGGAATTGGTCCTTCTTGCGCCAAGCCCCACCTTTTTTGCTATATCCACGGCATCACATGTGTAGAAGCTTATATTGTTATCAGCTATATAGCGTTTTACACTTGCCGGAAGATGCTCTTCAAGCTCATCATCGTTCCAGGTGCAGTTTAGGAGAAATGATCCGCCCGGTTTCACATCCTGAACCATCTCGTATTTTGTAAGATAAGAGCTGTTGTGGCATGCAACGAAATCAGCCTGTTTTACATAGTAGGATGATTTTATCGGCTTATCTCCGAAGCGCAGGTGGGAGATGGTTACGCCTCCGGATTTTTTGGAGTCGTACTGGAAATATGCCTGGACGTATTTATCTGTATGATCTCCGATTATCTTGACGGAGTTTTTGTTGGCACCGACTGTGCCGTCAGCACCGAGTCCCCAGAATTTGCATGCCTTTGTTCCCTCGGGTGCAACATCAGGATTTGAGGTGACAGGAAGTGAGAGATGAGTCACATCGTCGTTTATGGAAAGTGTGAATTCACGTTTGGGGTCATCTGACCACAGGTTTTCAAATGCCGCCTGGATGTCGCCGGGCTGCACATCTTTTGAACCAAGGCCATAACGTCCTCCTGCTATGAAGCAATGTTCCCATTTGGTTCCGCGTAGTGCGGAGCACACATCAAGATAGAGGGGTTCGCCTACACCGCCGGGCTCCTTTGTACGATCCAGGACAGCTATTTTTTCGATACTTTCGGGCAGAACGGCTGTAAGGTGTTTTGCGGAGAAAGGTCTGTAAAGGTGTACCTCAACGATACCGGTCTTTTTGCCGCGGGCGTTGAGATAGTCCACAACTTCCTCGGTCGCATCGCATACACTGCCCATTGCGATAAGTATCTCTGTGGCATCCGGTGCGCCATAGTAATTAAACGGTTTATAAGAGGTGCCGATCCTTTCATTGACCATATCCATATATCTGACAATGATGTCAGTCGTCTCAAGATATGCAACATTGCAGGCTTCCCTGTGCTGGAAGAATGTCTCGGGCTGTTCTGCACTGCCGGCAAGGTGCGGATGATTGGGATTGAGGGCTCCTGCACGGAATGCCTTTACAGCGTTCCAGTCAACCATGTCCTTAAGTTCCTCATAATCCCATACCCCGATCTTCTGATATTCATGTGATGTACGGAATCCGTCAAAAAAATGCATCATAGGAAGCTTGCCTGCAATGGTGGAAAGATGCGCCACTGCTGCAAGATCCATGACCTGCTGCACATTGTTGGAACAGAGCATGACAAATCCTGTCTGTCTGCAGCTCATTACATCGGAATGGTCTCCAAATATCGAAAGAGCATGTGTGGCAAGTGCTCTGGCTGCCACGTGGAAGACGGTGGGAGTCTGTTCGCCCGCAAGCTTATACATGTTGGGAATCATGAGAAGAAGACCCTGTGATGCTGTGAAGGTCGTGGTGTATGCACCTGCGGCGATGGAACCGTGAACGGCCCCTGCAGCGCCTCCCTCTGATTCCATCTCGATGATCTTAACCCGCTCCCCGAAAATGTTCCTTCGGTCTGAAGCTCCCCATTCATCCATGTTCTCTGCCATTGGAGATGAGGGAGTGATGGGATATATGGCTGAAACTTCGGAAAATGCATATGCAACATGTGCCGCAGCTGTATTTCCGTCCATGGTCTTAAGTTTTCTCATTCCTGCTTGCCTCCCTCTTCACTTCTAAGAGCTTCTCTCTGTCTGTATATGTATTCCGGTACAGACAGTTCCTTTATCACATTGTTTCTGCAGACATACTGGCACATGGTACAATTCTCGCACAGAGTATGGTCTATAACCGCATGTCTGTCCTCAATGTATATCGCTTCGTTTGGACAGTTCCTGACGCAGTCCTCACAGCCGATGCATGCACTGTCACAGACTTTTGTTTTTTCCGAAGGATCCTCATCGGACATGCATGGCACCAGTTTCTGCCCTTTGTAAGGGACCATTGTGATGAGCCCTTTGGGACATGCATATGTGCAGTCCCTGCACCCGACGCATTTTTCAGGATCTACGTATGCTGTTCCGTTTATGATGCTGATCGCATTATAGCGGCAGACTGCGGTACAGCTTCCCTGTCCGCAGCAGCCCGCCTTGCAGAGTCCAAGAGATTTTGCATCTGCTTTTGCAGCTGTCTCGCAATCGGTGATACCAAGTTCCCTGAACTTTTCGGACGCCCTGTTTCCTCCGCTGCAGCGGACAAAAGCGACCTTGTCTTTTAATATTCTAAGATCGTGTAGTGTATCCACGATTATCTTTTTCTTGCACCGGACCGTACAGGCACTGCATCCGACACATAAGTCATAATCGATCACGGCATGGTTATCTGTTATCGACACGGCCCCCTGCGGACAGGCTCTTGTGCACTCTCCGCATGCTATGCAGCCGTATCCGCAGGTGGCACGGACTGTTTCCTCATCTTCTTCGGTGGAAGAGCAGGGTATGAAATTGGTAGCCTCTTCGGGGATCATGCGGATGAGCTTCTGAGGGCATACACCGTCTGCGGCACAGTCTCCGCAGCCGTTGCATTTATCACGGTCTATGACAACCTTTCCGTCCTGAAGACTCATTGCTCCCTGTTTGCAGACCTGTATGCAGGATCCAAGCCCCACACATCCGCTTTTGCATTCGCCACGCAAAAAGCCGGATGAGACAGCTTCTGCACAACTGTGCACATTACCTTCAAAGCGCTTCTTTCCGGCGGCACATCCGGAACATGCAACAAATGCTATATCACCCATATCCGATATCCTCCAAATAAACTGAAACCCCATAGTATGCTATTGATAATTATATTTAGGATTGATATTATTTTAATGGTCAATTCACGTAAATTTTATAAGGTCAGATTTTTGGTATGCTTACATATAATCTTTCAAAACGCGGAAAAACACCGATATATGAGTATCTGTATAAATGCATAAGGGATGATATCCTTATGGGAAGAATCAAGGCAGGAGACAAGCTCCCTTCTAAGAGAAGCATTGCCAAGCATCTCGGAGTGAGCGTGATCACTGTTGAAAATGCATACACACAGCTGCTGATCGAAGGCTATGTCAGCAGCGTGGAAAAGAGCGGATTTTATGTGACGAGTCTTGAAAAATCCGGGAAGGCAAAAGGTCCTGTTCCAAAAGGGCTGATAGAGGAAGAGTTTGAGTATTCGTATTTTTCGGATCTGAGATCCAACAGATTACAGCGCCTTAATTTTCCCTTTTCGACCTGGGCAAGGCTGATGCGTTATACGATCTCTTCCTATGACGATGCGCTCCTTAAGACCGTTCCGTATAACGGGATATATGAACTTAGAGAGGCGCTCTGTACTTATCTCCATAACAATAAGGGGATGAATGTGGAACCATATCAGATATTCATCGGTTCCGGAACAGAGTATCTGTACAGCCGCCTTATACAGCTTTTTGGTACTGATACCAGATGGGCTATAGCGAATATCGGAAATCAGAAGATCGCAAATATTTACGATATGTATAATGCCAAATGGTCATTTGTCGATACTGACAATATGGGTCCGTTGGTCGAGAGTCTCATAAGGCACAGATCGAATGTCGTTCACATCTCGCCTGCCAACAATTTTCCCATCGGAAATGTCATGCAGGTAAAACGCCGCCAGGAGCTTCTTGCATGGGCGGAGGCATCTTCGGAACGATATATACTCGAGGATGATTATGACAGTGAGTTCAGGTACAGGGGGGCTCCGATCGAGCCGGTTTATGCAATGGATACTGCAGGCAGGGTCATCTATCTTAATACTTTTTCAAAGACGCTGATCCCCTCACTTCGTATCAGTTATATGGTTCTGCCGCCGGAACTTGTTGAACGCTATCAGAAGAAATTGAGTTTTTATTCCGGCACCGTCTCAAGCATAGAACAGTACACTCTGGCTCATTTTATCAGGGATGGATATTATGAGAGACACATCAATCATATGAGGAATTATTTCAGGACTATCCGTGAAAGTCTGATCGGTGCCATCATGGATTCCGAACTTGGACGCATTTCGACTATCATTGAACCAAGTGCCGGAACACATTTTCTTTTGAAGATAGATACGAAAAAAAAGGACAGGAGACTGACTGAAGATATCAGAAAAATGGACATCGAGGTAGCCGCACTGTCCGAATACCTGCTCACAAGATCACGGGATACCCATACGCTTGTAATAAACTATTGCGGTATCCACAGAGACAGGATAGATGAAACTGCAGACAGACTTGCCGAGGCCGTTCTAAAGAAATAAAAGCAGCTGTCCCAAATTAAGAAACACTATACAAAGAGTCGTAAAAATGTTATATTCGGTTCATGTAAAAGGCCCCCGGAGAAGGCATGTTATGTTCTTTTCCGGAGGTTATTTTTATGTCTGTATTTTCCATGCTTGATGAACAGCAATCTGCAGCTGTTAGGTATGATAAGGGAGATCTGCTGCTTGCTGCAGGTCCCGGGTCAGGCAAGACTCATACCATGACAGCAAGGATCCTGTATCTGATCGAAGCTCTTAAAGTGCCGCCATCATCAATCCTGGTCATAACCTTTACGAAGGATGCCGCTCTTTCCATGCAGAGAAGATTTTCGGATGCTGCAAAGGGAATCTTTCCTGTAAACTTCGGAACGTTTCATTCGGTCTTTTATCATATGGTCTGTGATCATAGAAGATCATCACCGCCTGTTATCATTTTCGGTAAGAACAGAATATCCATGGCAGAAAGCAGTATCAGGAAGTTTATGGGCTTACCGTATCTTGAAGATAATCCGGATTCCGCCGAAAGGCTGTTGGCTGCAATTTCGGCATTTAAAAATACAGCCGATACTAAGAGAGCGGCATTACTATTGGATCCGCAGTGCAGGACATACTTTGATGATATGTTCAGATACTATGAGGGGATAAGACATAAAACAGGACAGATGGATTTTGATGATATGGTATTTGACTGCAGGGAGCTTCTTCTCCGCGACAGAGCCTTTGCCGCAAAATGGCAGGGAAGGTTCAGGCATATTCTCATTGATGAATTCCAGGACATCAACAGGGTGCAGTATGAAACGGTTATGCTCATGTCAGGGAAAAGAGCGAATAACGGTAAGCGTTCGGTGATATTTGCGGTAGGTGATGATGATCAGTCAATATACGGTTTCAGAGGGTCGGACCCTTCCATGATGAACAGGCTGATCAAAGAGGAAAATGCTGGTCTCCTTCATCTTGATACCAATTACAGGAGTAAGAGCCTGATAGTAAGTAACTCATTATCGGTGATATCTGAGAATAAGAACAGGATACATAAAAAGCTGATCTCCTCGAAGACTGAACCCGGAAATGTTGTGATCAAAGGCTGTGATGACACTGAGTCACAGTATGCCGTGATCGCAGACTGTTACAGAAAAAAGAGATCGGGTGAAGGGCAGGATATTGCAAAGCAACAGGACAGTACAGCGGTTCTTTTCAGGACGAACCTTGAAATGCAGGCATTTGCATCCTATCTTACCTCAGTGAATATACCATACATGATCAGGGAAAAGACCGAGAGTATATTCGAACATTTTATCCTCAGGGACATCCTTGCATATATGAAAACAGCATCCGGGATAAATGGTGAAGACGAACTAAGGCAGATCATAAACAGACCTCAGAGATATATAAGCCCTGAATGCATGATCGGATGCGGGGGAAGCATAAGTGATATCATACGAAAAATAAGATCCAATGCAGGTATAAGTGACCGCATCGGTAAGATACATAAGCTTCATGAACTTGAAAAGGATCTGATGTTTGCAGGGACTCTTTCACCTGCATATTCTCTGAGGTTCATACTCAAAAAGATTGGATATGAGAAGTATGTTTTTTCGCTATGCCGTGATGATGAGGGAAAGAGGGAAGAGTACGCAAGGATCCTGGATAAGGCAGAGGAGATAGCATCTGCATCGGACACCCTGGAGGATTTTCTGGAGCTGAAGGACAGATATGAAAATGATCTGAAGAAGGCCAAAAAGCTCACTGATAAAAATGCTGTGAGACTGATGACTGTACACGCATCAAAGGGACTTGAATTCGACACGGTTTTTATACCATGCTGCAATGAAGGTGTCTTTCCCCATGGCAGGATGCCGGATGATGAGACAGTTGAAGAGGAGAGGCGTATTTTCTATGTTGCGATGACAAGGGCGGTATCCGAACTGTACATCCTGTACACGGACGGAAAGGAGAACAGTAAATATATGCCCAGCAGATTTCTTGCACCTGTAATAAATAATGGAAAGTCATTATGACTTTCCCTGTTCAACCTGTTTTATCTCATTTCCCGATGCTTCCTTGAGAGAGTATGTGTCAAAGACCGGTTCATCCGGAAGCTTCAGTTCTATTGAATTGATTCTGTCCATGATAACCTTCCCGCGGATCATTGATATCTCAAAAACGTGGCCTCCGCATTTCCTGTCCTCAGAGATAAAGTGTATATGCCATCCGGAGGCATTGATACCGTCCATGTAGTCGGGAAAATAGACACAGACAAGAGTGCCTCTGATGTTTTCGAATTTAAAAGCCTTCTGGGTTTTGCTCAGGACATCCTTGAGGGAAATGTGCATGGATCTGTAACCGTATTCGGAACGTGCATCTATAAGTGAGAACTCACCATCGATCCTGACCATGTGCATGCTGTTGATGCCGAAATGCTCTTCGATAAGATTGGTCAGTTCTGCCTTTAATTCCTCGGCACATGTGAACGCACCTATATCAAAGGTCCTGAATCCTTCAAGAGAACATACTGTTGAAAAAGGAACACCCTTATCACCCTCTGCAAGTACTACCGAACCGTCTTCGGTTGCTCTGTAGCATATGCCGTCAACAACTATCATCTCACCGTCAACGCCTTCGAAGGTGCCGAGTCCCGTATCTCCGTGTTTTAACAGCTCTGATACGGTTATGACCGAATTGTTATAGCCGAGCATAAGTGCCTGAAGTGTGGATACCTGATACATTTTCTGTTCACTCATAACAGTCCTCCCATGATCTGTCACGGTTACCATATAATGATATATCCTCAGGATACTTTGCGCAATAAATGCATATAGCCCCTGAGCAAGACTAAATTCCGCTTTTGGATATTTGGGGTGACCTTTACACTGCTTACTTTCATGAGTTACAAAAAAGTAGTAAAATTGTGCCGTTGACTTTAAATAACCGGGTGCTCTTTGAAGGAATAGCATTCTGCATAAAGATAAAGGCGGGCACTTAAATGTTTTTTTCAAAATCCGGTAACGGAGATATCAGGTCCAAAAGACTGTTTGCGGTCTGCACTGCAGCGATCCTTATCATTGCTCTGATCATTTTGATCGTATTTATGATGAACAGAAGGCTCAGGGCAACTACCATGAAGCTCCTTGGCTTTGAGGGAACAGTCACCTTAAGTGATGCACGCGGACGTGAAGTGGATGCCACGGAAGGCAGGAGACTGCTGGACGGAAACGTCCTGGATACCGAAAAGGAAAGCAGGGCATGGGTTCTCCTTGATGATGACAGGACCGTTACTTTAATGGAAAGGAGCAATGCCGTATTCCGCCAGTCCGGGAGAGATATGGTTCTGTCGCTGGAAGATGGAAGTCTGTTTTTTGATATAGAAAGGCCGCTTGAAGACGATGAGAATTTCGAGATACAGACATCCACAATGTCAGTCGGGATCCGCGGAACTTCCGGATATGTAGATTCAGATGAGAACGGTAACAGTGTACTGTATCTTACAAGCGGAAGGGTTGAAGTAAAAGGACACGACGAAAACGGTGAAAACTCTGAAACTGCCACGCTGCAGGCAGGTGAGAAGATAACCGTTATAACAGGTGATGATGAAGTAAAGCTTATCATAGAGAATATTATGGAGTATGATCTTCCCTATGATGCTGTCCTTGAGATAATCTCCCATAGAAATCTTCTTGATGCGGTAACCGGTGATACCGGCTGGGATGAGGATATCCTGAAGGATCCGGAAGAAGTGTTCTCTCAGCAGGATGATAACGGATCTGATGAGCCTGAAGAGTTTACGGTGACTGATTCGGATATTGTCGGAACCTGGGGATATGAAGGAGTGCCTGTTATCGAATTCTTTGCTGATGGTACGGGATGCCTTTATCTGAAGCGCGTCGAAGTGGAACAGTATGAGGTTACTTATGATAAGCAGACTGTCATCTGGTATCGTGACGAAGATGCTGTTGTATATACATTCAATATAATGGGATATGATTCGGACGGCAGATTGGAGTATTGCTCTCTCGAAGACGGCAGTCTCGGACTTAAAAAGGGGGACGATATACTGGTCCGGGACTTTGGACTATCGGATGAGGAAGCTCACGGGGCTTCGGGCACTACGGATGCGGTTATTGCCGGAACCTGGGAGCCCAGAAATCCGGGATGGCCCGGCATAGTATTTTTTGCCGACGGAAAAGGTTACCTGCGCTACGCGCCCAATTCAGTGGAGCACTTTACTTACGAAAGTAATGACAGCTCATGGACTATATATCCTGAAAACGATCAGAATACCTATAACTGCTACCTTCGCGGGGAAGAATTATATGTGACCGGATGGCAGTACTACGACAGGTTATCCTATGAAGATCTCTACCTGGAGTACTAAAGGATCCGTGACACGCTCTGTATATGTGTGGAAAGTGCACGCATATACGGAGCGTTTTACTATGGAAAAATACGTATAATGGGCCTTTCCGGAGAGCGCTCGGAAAACGTATTATTCCTTGAAAATAAGGGATTTTAGGGATATAATTATTATAATTTTGGAGAAGTGTGCGCATGTCTGAAAACAGGTCAAATTTCATATTTCCCCTCATTGCGCAGGTGACCGGAAAGGGAGTTCGTTTTTGTCTTGAAACGGATTCCTGTGATTGCGGTATCATTCTTTATGATGCTAAAGGGGAGAATGAACTTAAAAGGATCCCCTTTGAGTCTTCGGACAGGATAGGCAACCTATACTGTAAGACAGTTCCGGATGTTGAGGCTTCCGGGATATCTTATATTTTTTATGTTGATGGCGAGCCTGTGAGTGATCCGAGGGCAACGGGCTTTGTGCCCGGAAGGGAATACGGCGTCCCTGTTTCCTCGCCCATGAAGGCGCTTATAGGAATTGATGATTTTGACTGGGAAGATGACAGGAATCCGTATCTTTCCTATGAGGACAGCTTTTGGTATCTGCTCCATGTAAGAGGGTTTACCAGATCTGCTACGTCCGGAGTCAAGGCAAGAGGCACATTTGCGGGAATACAGGAAAAGCTTGATCATCTGTCATCCATCGGAGTGACCACGCTGGAACTACAGCCTTCTTATGAATTCATTGAGTGGGATGAGGAGACAGAGAGGATCAATTACTGGGGTTATAAGCCCGGTCTGTATTATGCTCCCAAGGCAGCTTATTCATATTCGGATGACCCTTCATGCGAGTTCAGGAATCTTGTAAAGGCACTTCATAAACGCGGAATGGAGATCTGCATGCAGTTTTACTTTGCTCCGGGCTTTCCCGAAGCGGAGGTGCTCGAGATACTCCGTTACTGGGTGGTGAATTATCATATCGATGCATTTCATCTGATGGGCATCGACATTCCCATGAGGCTGCTTTCGGCTGACTCTCTTCTTGCAAGGACCAAGATACTTTCGGATCATTTGGAGAATGTTAATTTCGAGGCTCTGAGAAAACGCGGCTCACAGAGGTTTATCGGATATTACTCCGATGATTTCCAGTACCCGCTCAGAAGGCTCATCAAGAGCGATGACGGACAGGTTTCCGACTGTCTTGCAATGCTCAGGAATAATCCTGCTGATTACGGACGGATCAATTTCCTTTCAAGCTACCGCGGATTTACTCTTATGGATATGGTCAGCTATGACCGCAAGCATAACGAAGAAAACGGTGAGGAAGGAAGAGACGGAAGTGATCATAACTTCAGCTGGAACTGTGGCGAGGAGGGGCCTACCCGCAGAAAGAAGATAAGGGATCTGAGGATAAAGCAGATCAGGAATGCATACAGTATCCTGATGCTCGGAGCAGGTACACCTCTGATATTCATGGGCGACGAGTTCGGTAATTCACAAAAGGGTAATAACAACCCTTACTGTATAGATTCACCCGTCACATGGCTTGACTGGAAGGATGCTTCCAGGTATTCGGAACTGACAGAGTATCTTAAAAGCCTTGTTGCTCTGAGGAAGAAATATTCGGTACTCCGAAGCTCCAGGGAGCTTTTCATGATCGATACGGAAAATTGCGGATTCCCCGAGATCAGTTATCATTCCGATACCGCGTGGAGAGCAGCTTCGGAATATTACTCCAGATCATTTGGAATAATGTACTGCGAAAAGGACGCACAGTCACTTGTATATGCGGCTGTGAACATGAACTGGGAAGAAGCTCTTCTTGCACTGCCCAGACCTCCCAAGGGATATGAATGGAAGCTTGTTCTTTCAACGGATCCGGGATGCGGGAAGGATGACGTATATGAAGAACGGGCAGCGGAAGAAGCTGAGATAAAGGACCGGAGAAGCGATGCGAATGAAAGCAGGACTCCCGCAAGAGACGATCTGAAGAGGATCATACCCGGAAGATGCGTTGCTTTTTATGAAGCTTCAAAGACTGAAACCGGCAATAGGATTAGTAAAAAGGCTGGAAAATGAATAAACCGTTTGTTTACAGATTTATCAGACACTTTATGACCGTGACAAGGCACCGGATGCTGGTATGCGAAGGCTGCTTTAAGATAGGACTTTATTATCAGGGACTTACACACGATCTGTCCAAGTATTCTCCCTCGGAGTTCCTTGTCGGAGTTAAGTACTATCAGGGAACAAGAAGTCCCAACAATGCGGAAAGAGAGGATATCGGATATTCCTCTGCATGGCTTCATCACAAAGGCCGCAACAAGCACCATTATGAGTACTGGATCGATTATAATTCCAGAGGTGATCTTCCCGGTAACGATGTGCTTATCCCCATAGATATGCCGGATAAGTACCTTGCGGAGATGATAATGGACCGCATCGCAGCATCTAAGGTTTATAAGGGAAAGGATTATACGGATTCGGCAGCTCTCGAATATTTCCTCGGCGGAAAAGAGATGGCTCCGATGCACCCCGAGACCAAGAAAAAGCTATACAGATATCTGCGCATACTTGCCAAATACGGCGAGGAGAAGACCTTCAGACTTATCAGACAGGAGCTTGTTCTCGGTAAAAAGAAAGCAGCTTCAGGAAACGCAAAAGATCAAGGAAACAAAAGACGACAAGCCGGTGGGATAAAGACATATCAGATAAAGTCAGCCGACCGGAGATAAGAGGAATAAATGGCAGGATCTTCATTTGGAAGAATATTCAGGATAACGACCTGGGGAGAATCACACGGACCGGCTCTGGGATGTGTGATAGACGGCTGCCCTGCCGGGGTGAGCCTGTCGGAGGCGGATATACAGCCTTTCCTTGACAGGAGAAAGCCCGGAAACAGTGCCGTGGCAACAGCGAGAAAGGAATCCGATACGTGCGAGATCCTTTCAGGCGTTTTTGAAGGAAAGACCACCGGAACTCCCATATCGGTAATGATAAGGAATTCCGATATGCATTCCGGAGATTATGATGAGCTGAAGAGCGTATTCAGACCCGGACATGCGGATATGACATATTATGCCAAGTATGGCTACAGGGATCACAGAGGCGGCGGAAGAAGTTCCGGAAGAGAAACTGCCGCAAGAGTCATAGCGGGTGCCGTAGCTTCCAAGGTGCTTGCTGAGCTTGGTATAAGCGTTGAAGCTTACACAAGATCCATCGGTCCTGTTGAGGCGGATATGGATGAATACTCCAGGAGTGCTGTTCTTGCAAATGCCACAGCGATGCCCGATATAACCGCCAATGCAAAGGCACTTGAATACATAGCCGATTTGAAGAATAAGTGCGATTCCTGCGGAGGTGTTATGGAATGCATGATAAAGGGTGTGCCTGCCGGTATAGGCGATCCTGTTTTTGACAAGCTTGATGCCCTTCTTGCACAGGCGGCAATGAGCATAGGTGCAGTCAAGGCTGTGGAGATCGGTGACGGAGTGAAGGTGGCCTCATCTGTCGGAAGCAGGAACAATGACCAGTTCAAGGCTGCCAAGAACGGACATATTACCAAGAAGACCAATCATGCAGGTGGAATACTAGGAGGGATAAGCGATTCTTCCGATATCATCGTAAGATGTTCGGTAAAGCCCACTCCATCGATCGCAAGGACCCAGAAGACGGTCACGGAAAATGGCGAGGATACTGAGATATCCATACACGGAAGGCATGATCCCGTGATAATACCCAGAGCGGTTGTTGTACTCGAAAGCATGTGTGCGGTAACAATACTTGATGCCCTTATGTACGATATGTCATCCAGAATGGATAATCTGGTCAGGATATATAAATCTTAAGTGAGGTGGAAATCATGGCAGAAGAGAAGATTGCTTCTAAGACTTCAAAGAAGGAAAGTGACAGATATGTCGCTTACATCTCGACCTATACACAGGGTGATAACCACGGGATAAAGATTTATGACGTGGATATGAATACCGGAAGATTTTCAGAGAAGGATGAAGTTGAGATATCCAATTCATCCTACGTTACATGTTCACACAACGGAAAGTATCTCTACTCCATCACGGATCTTGGTGTTGAGAGCTACAAGATCAATCCGGATGGCACTCTGGATCTTATCAATTTCGCACCAATCAACGGTATGAGAGGATGCTATATTGCAACCGATTACACAGATAAGTATCTGATGGTTGCGGGATATCATGACGGAAAGCTCACCGTTCTCCATCTCAAGGACAATGGCGGTGTAGGCAAGATAACGGATGAGGTATTCCATAAGGGACTGGGATCCCTTGCTGACAGGAACTTCAGACCCCATATCGCAAGTGCGAGAATGACACATGACAACAGATACATTCTTGTTGCAGATCAGGGTATGGATCATGTTAACGTATATGAGCTCAATAAGGATACCGGCAAGATCAAGCTTGTAGATATCATAAGATGTGAGCTTGAATCATCTCCCCGTCAGATCAAGCTTTCAAGGGACGGACGGTTCATCTACATCTGTCTTGAAGCGACCTGTAAGATCGATGTATATGAATATACCTTCGATGGGAAAGAACCTCATTTCGAGAAGATACAGACCATGGATGTGGTAAAGCACGAGGACGGAGCCAATATGGCTCTCAGCGCACTTTCCTTCTCACAGGATTACAAGTATCTGCTCACAACCATAGCCGGAGATAATTCCGTCGCCATATTCTCAGTGGATGAGAAGACCGGAATGCTTGAAAAGAAGCTTCTTCTTCCTGTTTCGGGCGATTACCCCAAGGATGCGGAGATACTTCCCGGCAATAAGTTCCTTGTATCCCTTAACCACGAGTCCAATGAGATGTCCTTCTTTAAGCTTGATATCGAGAACGGACAGATGGTCATGAACGGTAACTTTGTACATGTCAACACACCTAACTGCATCCTTATCCATAAGCTTGAGGACGAAGCTGATAATGCATCAGCCGGACAGGATGCTTAGTTTCGGGAGATAGTATTTTGAATTCATGTTTTAAACTGTTAAAAAAAGACGGAGAAGCAAGAAGGGGTGAACTGGTGACCGTGCATGGCACGGTCCAGACCCCTCTTTTTATGAATGTCGGAACCGTAGGTGCCATCAAGGGTGCGGTATCTACCGAGGACCTTGAAAACATAGGATGTCAGGTTGAACTGTCCAATACATATCACCTTCATGTAAGGACCGGAGATGACCTGATAAAGCGTTACGGCGGACTTCATAAGTTCATGAGCTGGGACAGACCGATCCTTACCGATTCCGGAGGATTCCAGGTTTTTTCACTGGCATCCATGAGAAAGATCAAAGAGGAGGGAGTTACCTTCCGGAGCCATATAGATGGCCATAAGATATTCATGGGGCCTGAAGAGAGCATGCAGATACAGAGCAATCTTGGATCCACCATTGCAATGGCGTTTGATGAATGTCCTCCGGCCAAGGCGGAAAGGGATTATGTCCTTCCTTCCGTACAGAGGACCGAAAGATGGCTTCTTAGGTGCAAGGCGGAGATGGACAGACTCAATTCCCTGGAAGATACCATCAATAAGAGACAGCTTCTTTTTGGTATCAATCAGGGTGCTGTTTACAACGATATCAGGATTGACAATGCCAAGAGGATATCGGAGCTGGATCTGCCGGGTTATGCCATGGGAGGTCTTGCGGTGGGTGAGACCCATGAGGAGATGTATGATGTCATAGAGCATACAGCGCCTTTTCTTCCAACGGATAAGCCAAGGTATCTGATGGGAGTGGGAACTCCTGCCAATATACTGGAGGCAGTCGATCGTGGCATAGATATGTTCGACTGTGTATATCCTTCGAGGAACGGACGCCACGGACATCTGTATACTCATCACGGTAAGATCAATATCAATAATGCAAAATATGCCGAGGATGACAGACCTATCGAGGAGGGCTGCGAATGCCCCGCATGCAGGAGATACTCAAGGGCTTACATCAGGCATCTTCATAAATCGGGTGAAATGCTCGGACTTAGGCTCTGTGTACTGCATAATCTGTATTTTTACAATCATCTTATGCAGGAGATAAGGGATGCGATAGATGAAGGGAGATATGCTTCCTTCAAAAATAAGATGCTCTATGATCTGAATTCTTCCGATAAATGATAAGTGAATATCCCTAAAGCATGCAGCACCCTATACCGGTATGATTCCGGAAATACACATGAACTCACAGGTAAAAAGGAGGTTAAAATATGAAGATCAGAAGATCGCTGATGATTCTTATGGCATCGTTTTTCCTTGCCATAGCAGTTCCGGGGTATGCCCTTAAGGCAGCTCCCGTGCCCATGGCTGACGGCGGACTGTTTGATGCACAGTTCTATGCACAGGCTTACCCTGATGTTGTGGCGGTTTTTGGTACCGATGCCAACTGGCTGTATCTCCATTATGTCCTTGCAGGTAAAGCTGAGGGAAGACTTCCCTATGCCCCCGGCAGTGCGGCTGTACCCGCTCCTGCATCATCCGGAGATTTCGATGCCGCTTATTATGCTGCAAGATATCCCGATGTTGCGGCAGCCTTCGGTTATGATCCTGTGCTCCTTAAGATGCACTACGATCTGTGCGGTAAGGCAGAAGGAAGGTTTCCAAATGCTGCAGCGGAAATGGGAATTGCCTCAAATGGCGCCGGTGTTCCTGCAGCAGTTACGGTAAATAACACTGTCGAGATGCAGGTTCTTAATCTTGTTAATGCAGAGCGCGCAAAGTACGGCCTTGCTCCTCTTACATGGGATGCTGTAAATCTTGCACCCGGTGCTGCCATAAGAGCTCAGGAGATCGCAGTCTACTTCTCACACACAAGACCTGATGGCACAAGCTGCTTTACCGCTATCGCAAATCCCGGCATGGTTGGTGAGAATATCGCAGCAGGTCAGCGTTCCCCCGAAGAGGTGGTTAATGACTGGATGAACAGTCCGGGACACAGAGCCAATATCCTTAACGCACGCTTCACCAGGCTCGGAGTAGGATATTTTTACAATTCACAGGACCTTTACAGATATTACTGGGTTCAGATGTTCTCGTCATGATAAGGAATTGCTTCAGGTCTTGACATATGAGCGGCACGTAAGCGGTAACCCTGAAAAATGATTTGTACTTTACGGGATTATCGTGTATCATCTATTAAGTGTTCGCTCAGACGACATAAGAATAATTGTTTTCGGAGGTTTTTGATATGAATTTTCTGCTCATGACAGGTGCCGAGCCCAGTGCTGCAGGTTCACTTGTTTCCATGGTTGTTATTTACGGTGTTCTTATCTTCGCACTGTGGTTCTTCTTTATGAGACCCCAGAGCAAGGAGAGAAAGAAGACTCAGGAGATGCTCTCCACCCTTGAGAACGGAGATATCGTCTGCACCACTTCGGGATTCTACGGAACCATCATCGATATTCAGGATGATATGGTCATCGTTGAGTTCGGTAACAACCGTAACTGCCGTATCCCCATGGAGAAGGCTGCCATCGCCAAGGTTGAAAAGCCCGGACAGGCTACAGCTGATTCCGATTCCAAGAAATAATACGGTTTTTGCTTATAGCATTACCCCTCAGATCACATGGTGTCTGAGGGGTTTGTTTTTTATGGGGATGCCTGTAACTCCTGATGCATGAAAAACAGGA
>JAEEGG010006297.1_pt1 | contig 27867 bp, 23 predicted proteins | sample 9134161 | NCBI WGS metagenome assembly JAEEGG01 (sample SAMN16246543, study PRJNA631951) | gut metagenome | biome: gut microbiome; feature: rumen; material: CR-attached | host: Bos | place: Iran: Karaj | collected 2018-10 | reverse complement strand
GAAGCGTCCGGCGAGCGGCAGCATGACGACTTTCGCGGACGGGAAATACTCCGTCCATTTCCGCAGCGCGCGTTTCGTGTAGAGCCAGTCCTTCCCGCCCCACAGGATCAGTGCGCGTTTCTCGCGAAGCGACCAGATCGCCGTCTCAATCTCGATCATGGACTGCGCCGACTTGTCCTCCGGGGCGCACGGCAGGGAGTTGATGAACTCCATGAGGGCGCAGCGGTCCTCCCTCCGCGGGAACGGCAGCAGATAGGCGTCGCGAACGATCTTCGGGTAGCGCCAGGGCGGACGGAGGAAGAAATTGAACTTGTTGACGAGAATGTTCCCGAGCACCGGGATCTTGCAGATGCGGAGCCGGAACGGCAGCGAGAAGTCGGAAAACGACATCGCGTTCATGACGATGAAGTTCTCGACGCTCTCCGGGTGGCGGGCCGCGTAGCCCATGCCGATCGCCGCGCCGCGCCCGTGCATGACGAGCGTGATGTGTTCGTCGATGCCCAGGTGGTTAAGCAGGCGTTCGAGGTGCTCGATGTGGTTCTCGATGCGGTAGTCGAAGTCGAGCGGCTTGTCCGAACGTCCGAACCCGAGCTGGTCGTAGGCGATGACCCGCCGCGTGGCGCGGAATTCGCGGATGACGCTGCGGAACGCGAACGCCGACATCGGGCAGGAATGAATCAGGACCAGCGCGGGGCCGGTCCCTTCATCAAAATAACACAGCTTCTGGCCGTCGACGTCGAGAAACTTCGCTTCGAACGGGAAGATTTCGTGAAACCGTTCCCTTTCCTCTGGCGTAAGATCGGACATGATGCGCCGACGGCCTCCGCTGTCTGGTCGTTACCAGCGGTTGTTGCGGGAGTTGCGGTTGTTTCTGCTGTTCCGCGAATTGTAATTGTTATTATTGCGGCGCTCTTCGCGTTCGCGGCGACGGTCCTCGGCTTCCTGGCGTCTGCGCTCGTTCTCTTCCTCAATCCTGCGCTTGCGCTCTTCCTCGGCCTGTCTCTTGCGCTCCTTCTCCTCCTCGATCTTCTGCTTGCGCTCCTCCTCTTTCTGTCTCTTGCGCTCGGCCTCTTCCTCGGCTTTGCGCTTGCGTTCTTCCGCCTGCTGTTTCTTCTTTTCCTTTTCCTCCTCGGCTTTCTGGCGGGCAGCTTCCCTGGCAGCCTCATTCTTTTCGGACACGGCGGCGGATCCGCCCTTGAGCGCGGCCACGCCAGTGGCTGCGGACGGCCTGTTGGACGACGGGGCCGGAGCGGCGGCGCCCGGTGCGCCCTTGGCGAATACGACGCTCATGCCGTCGGCCGTGAATTCCACGCCCTGGGCACGCGAGAAGAAGTTCTGCATCGCTTCGTTGTCGGTGAGGGTCTTGAAGCCGTTGAGGAAAGTGTGGGTGCTGACGAGGACGGGGAGACGTCCGATGTCGAGGCGGCTGACGTCGATCGTGATCGGTTCGCTCACGATTTCATTGGAATTGGGATCGGCGGGATGGAAGATGAAGTCGCCGTGGACGGTGTAGAGCACGGGCACTTTTCCCTTGATGGAGATCCAGACGTAGGCGATGGGCTGGTTCTTCGCCTCGTCGAATGCCACTTCCATGCCCGTGACTTTTGCGAAGGAATCCATCTCGGCGAGCGGTTCCACGACCTCGGTCTTCAGCATCTGGTTGATCTCGGCGTAGGAATATTTCACATTGCCGGACGTCGTGCCGTTGACCGCATTGTTGTATTTCTGCTTCACGGACGTCTCGTTGATGCCCGTCGGCTCCTCATACTGGCGCAGTTTGCCGAACGGGAACAGATCCGGGAAAACGAGGAAGATGAACGCAACGACGATGAGGATGCTGATCGCGCCGGAAATGGCGCCTTTGATGCGTTTCTTGGCGCGTTTGATGCTCTTTTCCTTGTCGACGTCCTTCTGGAGCTTGTTCGGATCGATCGCATCCATATTGAGTTTCTCGCCGCACTCGCGGCAGAAAATGCTGCCCATCTGGTTCTCGAAGCCGCACTTCTGGCATTTGATCATCATGGTAGGGGGTGCCTTCCTTGGTAAATAGGTGGTGATGCAGGTACATTCTACATAATATAGCACCCGGACGCTTTTTATCAAGCCGGGTTTTTCATCTTTATTCTTTTTTTTAGGAAAAAATCGCCTTTCCGCTTCTTTCCATTTGACAATCCTGTTTTCGGATGTATAATTCCTGATACGTTTTTTTCCGCATTTACATCCACGGGAGATTCTCAATATGCCGCAAAACGGAAAGGAAGCCGCACCGGCACAGGAAATGTCGTTCGAGGAGGCCATGGCCAAGCTCGAAGCGCTCGTCAGGTCCATGGAGAACGGCAACACGCGCCTCGAAGACGTGATCGCCTCGTTCGAGGAAGCAAAACGCCTCTCCGTCTACTGCCAGCAGAAACTTGAGACGCTGAAGCGCAAGATCGAGATTCTCACGAAGGACGGCCCCGAAGGCCAGACCTGGGCTCCGTTTCAGCCCGAGGCGGACGGCGGCGACACTTTCATCCCGTCCGCGCAGGACGCTCCCGCATCCGGACGCGACGACGGCTTCGACGACCCGGATTCCATCCCGTTCTGAGGCACGGCACAGTAGACTGACTGACGGCCATGAGCAGACCCCCGAAAAAGTTTTCCCCAGAGGACTTCGGCGAAAAGAACATCACGCCGATGATGAAGCAGTATCTTCAGGCGAAGGCGGAATCCCCCGCCGACTCCATCCTGCTCTTCCGTGCCGGCGATTTCTACGAGATGTTCTTCGAAGACGCCTTGCGCGCCGCCCCCGTGCTCGATCTGGTGCTGACCCATCGCGCCGGAAACCCGATGTGCGGCGTGCCATACCGCGCGGTCGATGCCTACATCCCGAAACTGCTCGACGCCGGGTTGAAGGTGGCCGTGGCGGAGCAGATGGAGGACCCCGCGCTTGCGAAAGGCCTGGTCCAGCGCGCCATTACCCGCGTCATCACCCCCGGCACCATCCTCGATGCGTCGTTCCTGAAGCCCGGCGACAACAACTTCCTCTGCGCGGTCGTGGCGGAGGACAAGGACGTCTACGGCCTCGCCTGGCTCGACATCAGCACCGCCGAATTCCAGACCGAACGCCTCGACACCCGCGAAGCATTCGAAAGCGAACTTCAGCGCCTTCAGCCGCGCGAATGCCTCCTGCCGCGTTCGCTTCACGAACAGTGGGACCAGAACGGCGGACGCCCCATGCTCATCCGGCCCATCCTGTGGACCCCGCTCGACGACTGGATCTTTTCTTTTGAGCACACTTCCGAACTCCTGAAACGCCAGTTCTCCGTTGCCGTGCTCGACGGCTTCGGACTGAAGGATTGTGCATGCGGCGTCCGCGCCGCCGGTGCCGTGCTGCACTACGCCGCCGAAAACCTCCGGCGCAATACCGGCCACATCGTTTCCATCCGCCGCAACTACAGCGAAAAATACCTCGGCCTCGACCCCGTCTGCCAGCGCAACCTGGAGCTCGTCGACGCCCTCCACGGCGGCGGCCGCGAAGGCACATTGCTGCAGGTCCTCGACCGCACCGCCACCGCCATGGGCTCCCGCCTCATGCGCAGCTGGCTCCTGAAGCCGTTGCGCGACGTCGACGCCATCGTGGAGCGTCAGGACGTGGTCGGCCTCATGAAGGACGAGGTCCTGACCCGGCAGGAGATCCGCGAAACGCTTCTCTCCATCCGCGACATGGAACGCCTCACCGCCAAGCTCAACGCGGGCGCTCTTTCCCCCCGCGACCTGCTTGCGCTCGGTCACAGCCTCTCCGTGCTGCCCGGCCTCAAAATGATCCTGAACGCCTACGACCTGCCGCTGGTGGAACGTATCCGCGACGGCCTCGGCGACTTCCCCGAGCTTACCTCGCGCATCTTCGCCGCGCTCGCCGACGATCCTCCGGCGGACATGGCGGACGGCGGCTTCATCCGCGAAGGCTTCAACCACGACCTCGACGTGTTCCGCTCGGCCATCACCGACGGCAAGTCCTGGATTGCCGCGCTTCAGGCGAAGGAGCAGGAGCGCACCGGGATCAAGAGCCTGAAAGTGCATTTCAACGGCGTTTTCGGCTACTACATCGAAATCTCCAAGAGCAACCTCGCGCGCGTCCCCGACGACTACGTCCGCAAGCAGACGCTCGTGAACGCCGAACGCTTCATCACGCCCGAGCTCAAGGAGATGGAGAGCAAGATCCTCGGCGCGTCCGACAAGGCCGTCGCGCTCGAAAAACAGCTCTTCGAGGAGCTCCGTACCTACGCCCGCTCCTTCACCGGCGAGATCCAGAAGGCCGCGTTTTCCGTCGCGCGCCTCGACGTCCTCGCCGCCCTCGGCGAATGCGCCTCCAAATACCGTTACTGCCGCCCGCACATCGCGGATGACGATGTACTCAGCATTACCGCCGGACGCCACCCGGTGCTCGACGCGAAGATGGAGAGCGAGCGCTTCGTGCCGAACGACACGCTGCTGGACGGCGGCGAAAACCGCATGATGATCATTACCGGGCCGAACATGGCGGGGAAATCCACCTACATCCGCCAGACCGCGCTGCTCGTCATTATGGCGCAGATGGGCTCCTTCATCCCCGCGGACGACGCGCACATCGGGCTCGTGGACCGCGTGTTCACCCGCGTCGGCGCCATGGACGACCTCGCGCGCGGCCAGAGCACGTTCATGGTCGAGATGATCGAGACCGCGAACATCCTGAACCACGCCACCAGCAAGAGCCTCGTGATCCTCGACGAGATCGGACGCGGCACCAGCACGTTCGATGGCCTTTCCATCGCGCTTTCCGTCGCGGAATACCTCCTCGACCATCCGTCCGCCCGCGCCCGTACCCAGTTCGCCACGCACTACCACGAGATGACCGAGCTCGCCCTCACGCGCAAGGGTGTGAAGAACTACAACGTCGCGGTCCGCGAGTACGGCGACCAGATCATCTTCCTGCGCCAGATCGTCCCCGGAGCCGCCGACAAGAGCTACGGCATCCACGTCGCCAAGCTCGCCGGACTTCCGAACGACGTGATCGTCCGCGCCCGCGAAATCCTCGAAAACCTCGAGGAAAACGCCATCGCCGACGCAGGCGTTCCCTCCTACACGCGCCCCATCCTCCGCGAACGCCACGCCAAGTTCCACACGAAGAAGACGCGCAAAGCCGCCGCCGAAGAGGACGACGAGCCCGAACAGCCCACGCTGTTCTGACGCTGTTTCGCCGGGGGAGGCCGCCCGGCCCAAGCCGCCCGCGCCGTTTCGGCATTTTTGTGATCCGTCGTTTTTTTCTTGACTTCGTGCTGTTCGCATGGTATAGTATGTCTTGAAGAACTCAATCTCCGCAATCCGAGGAAAACAACATGAAACACCGCTTTTTCCTGATCGCATTTTTGTTTTTTCTTAAGTCGGCGCAGCCCCTTTCTGCTGCTGACACTTCGGACGTTCCCGCGGTCGAACAGCGGACCGCCGCCGATCCTGACGGCGGGGACTCCCGGACGCCCGGCGAACGCGACCTGACGAAGACACGCGACACCTATCCGGCGACGCAGAAAGATATCATGACCGTCTCCGAGATGATCCGGGTGGGAAGTTCCAAGGGGCTGCTCAAGCTCTGCGAGGGGAAGACGGACCTGGATTTCAGCGTGCAGGACGGGACGCTTCTTCGCAAGGCCATGAGCCCCGGGAGTCCCAACAGTGGGCTGCAGAACACGAACGCGGAACGGCTCATCGTTGCGGAATTCCTGCTGAAAAACGGCTGCGCGCCTCTTCTTGCCACGGATGTGGGCGTGGCATGCGCCGCGACCGCGGTGAGCTCCAACAACATCGACATGTTCCTCCTGCTTCAGAAATACGGCTTCGACGTGAACCGGGCGGACAGCAGCGGGCGGAACGTGACGGATTACGTGCTGGACGCGTTCGACCATGCGACGCCTCAGCTGGACAGCGCCCTCACGACCAGGATCGTAAGCACACCCACGCTCGACCCGTTTTTCAATGGGAAACTGCCGGAGGCGAACCTCGCGCTGTTCCGGGCTGTCCGCCGGAACGATCTTGAAGGTGTGCGGAAGGCCATCCGGGAGAAACGCGGCACGGAGTTCATCAACGTGCCGGACAAGGACCGAAACACCATGCTGTACTATGCGCTCCGTCCCGAGCATCCGAACCCGGAGATCGTCCGCGCCCTGCTCGAAGCGGGCGCCGAAATGGAACTTGTGACGAGCCAGTGGTCCGATTCGGCTTTGATGACCCTCACGAGGCCGTCCGCGACCTCGGGATCGCATACAAAATTGCCGAAGCAGATGGAGATCGTCCCGATCCTGTGGGAGTACCGCGACCGGTGCCCCGAACGGGAATGGCAGAATATGTTCTGCGTGGCGGCGGAGACCGGGAATGCGGACCTCTTCCGGTTCTTCATGGAGCATGGACTTGACCCGGAGAAAGAAGCGATGATGAGCCGTACCCCGGCCAAATGCGCCTGGGAGCGCAAAACGAAGGAAATGGTCGAACTGCTGGACGAAATGGGCGTCAGAAAGCCGTTCTGGGCGGCGGTCAAGTGGAACGACATGGACCTGGTGAAGGAATATCTCCGCGACGGCGTGGACGTGAATAAGGAACGCGGCCTGCATTACGCCGTCATGGCGAATCTGCCGGACATGGCCGAGCTGATGATCCAGAACGGCGCGAATACCGAACCGGAGTATTATTTTAATAAAATTCAAGCTTATCCGCTTTCTGCTGCCGTGGCGGAGCTGCCCGACGGTGCGGCGGTCCTGGAAGTCCTCCTGAAACACGGCTTCAAGACGGAGTATCCGGGAAACCCTGCGAATCCGAATTGGTCTTTTGATTCCGCGCTTGTGCATGCTCTGTGGCAGCACAAATACAACACGGCCAGGCTCCTGGTGAAATACGGCGCGCGGACGGACCTCAAGGTTCGTGTCACGTATGGCTGGGGGGAGACCCTGACCGGTTTCCCGAAAACGACGACCGGCAGCCTGGCGGAACGGTTCCGGGATAATCCCGACGCGCTGGATGTGATCGGCTACGAACAGGGCATATTCGGCTTTATCGGAGACATCGTGTATGATGCCGCCATGTTCATCATGACGCCGATCCGTCTTTACAATTGCCTGTTGTACGGTCCGTCCCCGATCCAGTAACACCTTCAACGGGCACGGTCAGCCCGTGCCGTTTCCGTTTTTTTCCGCGAAAAGTCGTGTTCCGCCCTTGTATCTTTCGCGTTGTTGCGGTATAATATATCCGGAAAACGGAACCCCCCAATGCGAGGAGAAATGCCATGAGACCCCGATCCTTTCCGACTTCGTTTTTGTTCTGCTTTGCGCTGCTTGTGCTGCCTGCGATTCCTGTATTGGCGGAGAATCTGCTGGACGTCATCGAGGCGGCGCAGAATTCCATCGAGACCAAGTATTCCAACCCGGAATCCATCGCCCGGAAGCTGGCGCTGGAGCAGCTCGAAAAGATCGCGAGGAGCGGCAAGCCGGACGACCAGATCATCCGGGCGATCTTGGAAGCCTTCCCGGAGACGTCCGCCGAAATGTCCGGCAAGTCCGACCTGAATTCCAACGGCATCCCGGACGAATGGGAGAAGAAGCGCAACGTTTCGGCGCGCTTTACGGCCCCGGAATCGGACGAGGATTCCGACGGCTTCACCTTGCTTCAGGAGTACAGGGCCGACACCGATCCCCTCGATCCGCTCAGCCATCCGAAGTACATCACGCAGGTCTATGTTTCCTCCGTCAGCCGCCAGCGCTTTCCCGGCCTGGAACTGCTTTCCGTCAACAGGGACGGGGACAAGTGGTATAATAAAATGAAATGGATCGTGACGTTCAACGTGGTCCGCAACGACCGTAGGCGCAGCGAGTTGGTCGGCATCGACTCCGGCACGTTCACGAACAACGATGTCACCTTCAGCGTCGTTGACATCGAAGAAGGGGATTCCGGTGACGTCGTCTATATCCGGCGCGTCGGCAGGGACGAACGCATTCCCTGCCGTCCCAGGCAGCCCGTCTACGACCCTCTGCCCCGCGTGAAGTTCCTCAATGTCCTTGACGGCAAAACGATCACCGGCCAGGTCGGCGAGACGCTCAAGCTCGGGTCGAAAAAGACCGGCGAAGAGACGTACCGGATCGTTTCCGCGGCCTTTGACACGAAGATGACCGTCGTCGAATCCGTCGCGGACAAGCCCGAAACGTTCAAGCTCCCGCCTGCTCCGGGCGAACTTCCCGCGGCGAAAACCCAGGCGAAAACCGCCTCCGCGAAAGCGTCGGAGAAGTCCGCATCCTCCGCAAAGAAAACGGAAGATTAAGGTTACTGAAGAGAGTATTCGTGCGCGAGCGTAGCCGCGCACTACCGCAGTACAGGGCTTGCCCTGTGCGCGAGCGTAGCCGCGCACTACCACCGTACAGGGCCTGCCCTGTTCCAGTCGGGCTGATACAGCCAGATCGACCACGGGAGCGGCTTTTCGGGCGGATTGCGCCAGGCGTCCTTCAGCAGACGGTTCCAGTTGCGGCGGCCCTCCAGCGCGAACGCCCGGTAGTCGCAGTAATACATCACGTAGGCTTTCGTCTCGCGGCCGGATTCGAGCTTGGAGAGGAACGCGTCCAGCACGCAGACGTCGAACGGGTTGTAGAGCCAGAAGACCGTGCCGTCGTGCGGCAGCACGTCGAGGATGTTCCCGTTCAAAATGGAAACCTGCGGATAGTCTGTAAACCGCTTCGCCGCGATCGCGGCGACATCCGGGTCAAGCTCGACACCGTAGTATTTTTTGCAGGGCGATTTCTTCAGCAGGAGCCAGCTGATGACGCGCCCGAATCCGCAGCCGACGTCCACGAAGACGTCGTTCGCGTCCAGCGGGAAGTCGCGGAACATCATTTCGATCGCGCCGTACTCCGCGCTCATGGTCGGGTACGCGCCGAGGTCCTGAAACCTCGATTGGCGGATTTCGGCGAGGGAGATGCCGCCGATCTTCCGGTCGAGACGGTCCTCGCGCCAGGTGCGCCATTTCGTCCGCAAGCTCGAAAACGGGGTCGTCATCATGCGAACTTTCAGCAAGGAGCGGGCAGCAGGATTTCGAGCATCCGCTTTGCGAGCTCGTCCTTGCCCTGAAGAGGGAGGTCGAATCGGCGTCCGTCTGCGGCGAAGAGCGTGACGGCGTTGGTCCCGGCGGCGAATCCGCGGTCGGGGCGCGACACGTCGTTCGCGGCGATCCAGTCGAGGTTTTTCGCGGCGAGCTTGGCGCGGGCGTACTGCTCCAGGTCGTCGGTCTCCGCGGCGAATCCGACCAGGATCTGCCCGACGGGCTTGCGCTGCCCGAGCGTCTTCAAAATGTCCTCGGTCCGCTTCAGTTCGAGGAAGAGATTTCCGTCGGCTTTCTTCATTTTATGGTCAATCGGGTGCGCCGGGGTGTAGTCCGCCACGGCCGCGCACATCACGACCATGCCGCAATCCGCCGCGCGGGATTTGACCGCTTCCGCCATATCGGCGGCGGAGACGACCGGGACGAGCTCCAGCAGTCCGTCGGGCGGCGTGAGCGCGACCGGACCGGAGACCAGGATCACGTCGTGACCTGCCTCGACGGCGGCCTTCGCGACGGCGTAGCCCATCTTTCCGGTCGATTTATTGGAGAGGAATCGCACGGCGTCGACCGCCTCGCGCGTGGGGCCCGCGGTGACGAGGATCCGCATGTTCAATGTCCTCCGTTTCCGCCGCCGAGGAAGCGCGTGGAATCGCGGAGCGTGTGGCGCAGACGGCGGCACTCGGAGCACATGAAGATGTCAAGGCCGAGAATGTCGGTGTACCGGTCGGACATCGCGAGTTCGGCGAATCCGCCGGGTTCGACGAGCACGGTCTCCTCGGAGTTGTCGGCGACCATGACGGCCGGGCCGCGCAGGATGTCGATGCGGATGAGCGAGTTTTCGGGCAGGACCAGGTGGTTTACCAGCTCGGTGCTGTTGCTGAACGCCAGCCCGATGCCGGTGCGGAAGATGCTGTGCGTGATGCTGCGGTAGTATGCGGTGGAACCGTGGATGGTGGCCGCGCCGACGGCGTCGCCGACGACCTCGCGGGCGTACATGGCGCCGTCGATGGAGACGCTGTAGCGGAGCGCGGTCACAGGCATTTGATTGTGCAGGAAGATGTCGTTGATGGCGAAGAGCTCGCGCCCGTTTGCGCGGCCGACGAGCTTCGGCAGGCGCGTCGTCTCCAGGCGGCCCGCGAAAAACGCGTCGAGCTGGGTGTCGAGGCCGTGTTTCGGGCAGAGCGGGGCGGTGGCGGAGTCGCGGACCGGGTATTTCAGGCGGCCGGGCCAGCGGAGTTCGGCGGTGAACAGCGTGCCGTCGCCGCCGCATGGCAGGATGATGTCGGCCTCGTCCGGGGCGTCCGCAAGGCGCACGCCGCGGCGTTTCAGGTCGTCGCGCAGGGCTTCGATGTGCTGTCCGAAAAGGAAGAACTTCCAGTCTTTGCCGGGTTGGACGGTCATCAGATCATCTCCTTGTATCTGCGAGGAATTTCGCGGCGGCGGCGTACAGGACGACCGCCGCACAGTTGCCCACGTTGATCGATGCCTTTTCGCCGAACATCGGCAGGCCGACCGCGGCATCGGCGGCTTCCAGCGCCTCGGGCGAGATGCCGAGCGCTTCGTTGCCGAAGATCAGTGCGACCGGGAAACGGTACGGATACGCCCATGCGTCGACGGCTTCCGGGAGCGGTTCGACGGCCAGGACCTCGATGCCCGGCGTCTCCTCGCGGATCGCGTGTATCGCGTCCAGCGCGGTCGGAAACGAACGGCTCGGGACCATCTTGTCCGCGCCCATGGCGGTCTTCGCGAGCTTGGGATGAGGCGGACACGGGGTGTAGCCGCAGCAGATCACTTCTTTCGCGCCGAGTGCCTCCGCCAGACGGAAGATGTTTCCGGTGTTGTGCGCGCTGCGGAGACGGTCCAGAATGACCGTGATTCCAATTTTCGAAATGGGCGATTCTTCCCTCATTTTTATCTGCGACTCCGGCCTCTGCCGCGACCACCGCCGCCGCGATGGGGACGACCGCCGCCGGCCCCGCCTCCGCGGTGGTTCAGGCGTTTGCGTTCCTCGGGCGGGAGTTCGCGCGTTTTTTCGGGGAGTTCGAGCCATTCGACCGGGGGCTGAACGGTCTTGATCTCGCACTTGGTGTACTGTTCCAGCTGGGGCAGCACGAACGAGCCGAATTCGTCGGCGAAACTGATGCTGATGCCGTGTTCGCCGGCGCGTCCGGTTCGGCCGATGCGGTGCACGTAGTCGTCGGCCTGTTCGGGCAGATCGTAGTTCACGACGTGGCTGATGCCGTCCACGTGGATGCCGCGCGCGGCGACGTCGGTGGCGACCAGAATGCGCGTCTTGCCATCGCGGAACCGGTCGAGGATCTTCAGGCGTTTTTCCTGCGCCACGTCGCCGGAGAGCAGTTCGGCGTCCTCGCCGTACTCGAACAGGCGGGCGGCGATGGAGATGTTCTTGTCCTTGCGGTTGCCGAAGATGATCATGCGGGTCGGTTTCTCCTCGCGGATCACATGCAGCAGCACGGCCATCTTCTGTTCGTCCAGCACGGCGTAGAACCGCTGGTCAATGAGGTCGGTCACGATGTGCTGGGGTTCGGACTCCACGAATTCCGGCTCCTTCATCCACGAATCGACCAGGCGCAGCACGGCGGGTTCGAGCGTGGCGCTGAAGAGCATGGTCTGGCGGACGCCGGGCCGCGGCAGATGGTACACGATGCGGCGGACGTCCGGGATGAACCCCATGTCGAGCATGCGGTCGGCTTCGTCGATCACGAGGACTTCGGCCCTGGAGAGGTCCAGGTCGCCGCTCTGGATATAGTCGATGATGCGGCCCGGGGTGCCGACGAGGATGTCGACGGGGGCGTCGAGCTCGCGGCGCTGCTTTTCATGGTCCATGCCGCCGAAGATCACGAGGCAGTTCAGGTCGGTGAAACGCGCGAGCGCTTCGGCGTCGTCGTGGATCTGGATCGCGAGTTCGCGGGTCGGTGCGAGGACCAGGGCGCGCGGCGCGCCGTGCTTGCGTTCGCCCTCGAGCGGATGGCGGCGGAACCGCGTGATGAGCGTGGAGAGGAACGCGGCGGTCTTGCCGGTCCCGGTCTGCGCCTTGGCGGCGAGGTCGCGTCCGGCGAGCGCGAAGGGCAGGCAGAGTTTCTGGATCTCGGTGCAGTAGAGGAAGCCGAGGACCTGGACGGCGGCGAGGACTTCCGGGCAGAGCTCGAGGTCGCAGAACCGCATCTTGCCGGGTTCTTCCGGCGGGGGCACGAATGCGGGCATCGGCGGGACCTGCCGGGGGCGTTTCACCTCGGCCTGGGGCTGCTTCTGCTGTTGCTTCTGCGGTTGTTTCGCCTGTTTCTGCTGTTTCGGTTCCCCGTTTTGAGGTTGTTTCTGCTGTTTCTGCTTGCGGGGCTGCTTTGCCTGAGGTTCGGTTTTTTCGGATTTTTCGCCGCGGTCGGGAGCCGGACGGCTGTCGGCGCGCCGGATGTACGCTTCGTCGCCGGGATGCCGCTGGCGGCGGCGTTTCTTGTCGTGCTTGCGGACGGGCGGGGCCGCCGGCGCTTCCTGCTGATTCGGGGAAGCGGACAGGGCGGATTTCAGGTTTTTGATGAGGTTGCCGACGGATTTGGAGAGATTCTTGAACACGGGAATAAAGGATGGTCCGGGACGTACCCGTTCACACAGGCGTCCCGTTGAAATGGTTTGGGGTTGGGATTATTTCTGGTTGGTGAGGAGATTGATGTCGGTGTTGAGCAGGTCGAGGGAGGGCTTCTCTTCGAGGTTCAGGACCAGGTTCCGGACGTCGATCTCATTCGATATGATGTACTTTCGGATGTCCTTGCAGTCGTTTTCGAGGAAATCCAGGTAGGTGCGGAGCTTGAACATGCCGGGGAGGTGACGGTAGGATTCGAGCTGGCTTTCGAAACGCGAGGCGTCGGCGAGCGCGACGCTGGCGGTATCGTACTTGTAGGCCTCGGCGGCGCCGAGGATGCGCGTGGACTCCACCTTCGCGGATTCGACCGTGGTGATGGCGTATTCGTTGGCCTTGGAGATCATTTCCGCGGCGTCCTCCTGCGCGCACACGACGTCCTGGAACGCCCCGGCGACGTCGATCCCGCCGCCCGGTTCGCTGCTGCCGATGGGCGGGTGGGCGTCGTGCATGTTGATGCCGACGAGCCTGATGCCGAGTCCGATGCGGTCGCAAGCCTTCTGAATGCGGTCGTAGAGCGTCACGGCGACCTGTTCGCGGCCGGAGGAGATGTCGGTGATGAAGTCGGTGCTGGCGAAGTAGCGCGTGGCCTCGGCCTGGCCGACCGCCAGCAGCGTTTCCTTCACGTTGTCGAAGTTGAACGCGTAGTCGAACGGGCGCTCCGGGTCGGCGGTGTAGAAGACGGGGAGCGAGACTTCGAGGATGGAAGCGAGCTGCGCGCCGGTCTTGCCCTGCTGCTTCACGGCCACGAGGAACTTGTTTTCATGCTGGTAGTTGTCGCCGGTCCAGAGGATGACCTTGGCGTTCTTGCCGGGGGAGAGGACGGACCCGAGCGTGGCTTCCTGCACGTTCTTGACGGGGACGCGGAGGATGCGCTCGCAGGGCCACGGCCACTTGAAGTGGATGCCGGCGTCGAGCGGCTTCGATTCGCGGTTCACCGCGCCGAAGACCTCGCGGATGCCGATCTCGCCCGGATTGACCTCGGCGATGCAGGTGAAGAGCCACAGAACGGCGGCCCAGACCATCAGCGCCGGGACGATCGCCTTCCTCAGGACCAGGTAGATGCCGGTCCGCGAGATCTGGAACCCGAACTGGTAGTCCAGCGAATCCGAGATGTTCCGCACCACGCCGCCCGGCTCCGTGAAGATGGCAAGCAGGCGGCTCTCGTAGACGGGGCGGAGTTCGTCCAGCGTGCGGGGGCGGTAGAACTCGATCACGAAGCTCACGAGGAGCTCGGCGGCGAAAACCGCGAGGATCCAGAAGAAGACCTTCGTCAGCGGCGCGGCCCAGCCCGTTTTGCCGTAGTTGATGAAGAGCGCGGAGATCGCGCTGACGAACATCACGATGGCGAAGCAGATCAGCCAGCTGCCGACCGGGCGGAGATAGCGGAATTCGGAAATGCGGGACTGTCCGACCAGGAACACGCCGGTGAAGTAGGAGAAGAGCGCGGAAATGGCGCAGAGGAACGCCAGGTTGATCGGATTTTTCGGCGTCAGAACGAGCGTGGCGGGATCGGCCGCGCCGAGCGTGGAGTTGCGCCAGAAGAACCAGAACGCCGGGACGGAGAGCAGGAAGACGAGGAGCGAGACGGCGGACGGGATGTACTTGTTGAAGTTTTCGAGGGTATGCCCGGCCGTGAACCGGACGTCCTCGCCGACGTCGAGGATGGAATTCACGTTCGATTTGCGCTGTTCCAGGATGATCTTCTCCTGTTCCTCTTCGGCCGCTTTCCGCTGGAATGCCGCATGGACGAGGGCGCAGATCGAGAACAGGAACGCCAGGGTGACGGGGTAGAGCGCGAGCGTGAAGGTCTCCATCCCGGCCCACTTCGTCGCGGGACCGGCCACGATGACGACAAGCGCAAGGATGAAGGACAGGACGAGGGAAACGATGGCGATGCGCCCCGAGAGCCGGGCGCGTTCGACAGTGCCGCTGAGATCGCCGTTTTTCATGATATGGTAACTCCAATGGTGCGGGTTGAAAATCCGGAATGTATCTTTGAACTATACTATATTTTTGAAAAAACGCAAGCCGGAAACACCTTTTTTTCGTCTTTTTTCCGTTTTTCGGTGGTTTTTTTCCGGTTTCGGGGATATATTTGAAAGTCGACGCGGCATTCGCGTTTCCCGTTTCCCGCCGCCCCACGCCAACCCGTTTTCAGCACGCCGGAGTCCCTGCCATGGATAAAAACATCTCCGTCATGAGTAATCTGCACAAGCTCAACCTTTCCTCCGTCCTGAACCCGGACGTCCCCTCGGAAAGCAAGCTGGTGCAGGCCATTCCGCCGGACCCGCCGCGGCAGCCCGCCGTTTCCAGGCAGCTTTCCGAGGCGATGCAGCGGCGCATCGCCGATTTCCGGCTGTCCCGCCGCGACCTGGCGGTGCGGACCGCGGAGACGCTGGCGCTGATCGACCGCGAGATCGCGGAGTCCGAACGCCGCCTCAAGGAGCTCAAGCCCCAGCGGGAGCAGCTGGCCTCCATTGCGGCCGAGCTGGACAAGGAATCGCCGCTGGACGCCGACGTCGTCGCGACGCAGTCCCTGATCGCCTCCGAGTCCCGCCGCCTTGAAACGCTTCGCCTGGAAGCCTGCCGCATGATCGCGGGGTCCGGCACGACGACGCAGAACATCCCGATCCCGGCGCAGAAAGGCTCGTCGATCGAGGGGATCGACTGGAGTTCCGTCACGTTCGGCCAGCTCTGCCGCATCGGCTGGGGCGTGTTCTTCCCGTTCATCGTGGCCGTGCTGATCGCGTCTCTCCTGATCGGGGCCGCTGTCATCGCGGCGTTCAACGGGTCGATCCGATGGTAAAGCAGGGGGGACGGAAGATCGGCGGCCGCCGGAAAAACTCCGCCGCCGTGGAGAATCCCGGCCTGAAAGCGGACAGCGAGTTCTCTTCCGCCGGGAAACGTGCGCTCGCATTCCGCAGGTTCTGGCTGTTCGTGCTGACCGCGGTGCTTCTGGCGGTCGGGCTCGCGTCCGTCTGCGGCATCGGGTTCTGAAAAAACGCCGGACGATCAGGAAGGGCGCCTCAAATCAGGGCAGGGGGATCGGCGCCAGAAGTGTGCACGGCGCGCACGGGATGTTCCGCAGGATCGTGAACGCGACGATGATGGCGACGATGGCGATCGCCACGGGACGGCGCAGGCTGATTTGCGGCTTCACGATCAGCAATGCGGCCAACAGGGAGCCGGGGATCAGCAGCAGATTGTTGTGCAGGCTCGCCTTCAGGTCGCCGCGAAGAAGTGCCGACAGCGCCCGCGTGCAGCCGCATCCCGGACAGTACAACCCCGTTTGCTGGTAGACCATGCACTTCGGCAGCCATTTCGCGCGGGGCGAGCCCGGCGGGGCGGCCAGCACAATCACGCACGCGAGCACGGCCAGGACGGCGAGCACTCCGAGCATCAGCAGATCCTGTTTTTTGAATCGTGTTTTTTTCATGGCGGAGAGGATCTCGACCGCGGCCGTGATGCCGGTCAGTGCAGGAAGAGAGGCAGCATCATCATCAGCATGGAGAAGCTGAAGATGAAGAAAATGATCAGGATCTGAACTGCGATGACCGCGATTGCGATCATGCAGAGCGTTCTCGCCGTTTTCGCGCATTCCCGTGCTGCCTTGAGGTCGCCGGACCGGATGTTCTGGTTGACCCTGTCCGCATACACGATGGCCGCGATGCCCAGCACGAGATTGAACGGGAAGCCGCAGTTGAACGCCGCCAGGATCGTGATGGCGATCGCGTAGTTCATGCAGGAGTCGATTTCGCCCGGAGCGCCGCCGTTCATTGCGGCGGCCTCCCCGGAGGCGGAGGACGGCGGATTCGTTTCATGGGCGGAAGAGGTTGCGGCGGGCGCATCCGAAGACGGCGTTTCCGCCTGCTGTCCGCAGTTCGGGCAGAAAGCCGCGTCGGGCGGGAGCTGTTGGCCGCAGTTCATGCAAAACATGGCAGGATATCCTTTCTGTGTGTTTGATTCCGTTAATCGAGCAGGTCCCAGAGAAGGCTGTAGTCGAGGCGGGACGGCGCATCGGGGCTGTCGTCTTCGCCGTCCGCGCTTTCCAGTTCAAGTTTCTCGTTCAGATATTCGCCGATCTCGTCCGAATAGCGGACCAGCGCGGCGATGCCGAACAGTTCCGCTGCGAGGAACGCGACGGCGATCCAGCAGAAGATCCGGGCGATCAGCGCCCGCCTGGCCGCGACCGCATAATGTCCGACCCGGACGCTGCCCGGGACCTGGAACGCGAAAAGGACGGCGATGAGGCCGGGGATGAACGTGAAGACGTTGCAGCAGAGGAGGCTCAGGATCAGCATGGCGACAGCAAAGCCCATGGAGGAATTGACCTTGCGGGCGCCTGTTCCCTCTTCGGCGGCGGACGCAGGAGAGGCGCCGCTCAAATCACCGTCCCCGGCGCATTTCCTGCCGCAGTTCAGGCAGAAAGCCGCGTCGGGCGGGAGAGATTGTCCGCAGTGCATACAGAACATGGCGCGGAGACCTTGTTTCTTTTCCCCGGATCAGCGGACTGCCTCGAAAAACGCGGAGAGCGCGCCCGAGGCGAGGCTCATCAGGAGGCCGAGCAGCATGAGCCCGAGCGAGATCCAGCAGAGGATCTTCGCGGTGTTCGAGCTCTTCCTCGCCTGCTCGAAGTTGCCTTCCTCGATATATTTCTGGACCTGCGAGGCGAACACGATGGCCGTGATGCCCAGCACGAGGTTGAGGCAGTTGCAGAGGCCGAGCACCGTGACGAAGATCGCGAACCCCATGTGGGAGTCGATCTCGCCGGCGTCCGGGGTCGCCTGGTTGCGGTCGCCGTCGCTGCCCCAATGGATGTCGCGTCCGGCTTCCTTCAGCGGGTTCACGAATCCGGTCGGGCCTTCGTCTCCCTCGAGGACCGCGTCGGGTTCGCGCGGCGCGGACTGCGCCGATTGAGCGGATTGTGCCGATTGAGCGGATTGCGCTGTCTGCCCCGCGGCGGATGCGCCCTGCGCCGGACCGGACGCCTCTGCGTCGCTGCGGAAAACGGTCCCCCCGGAATCTTTCAGCGGGTTCACGAATCCGGTCGGCTCCTTCGGCGGGGCGGCGGGTTCGCGGCTGGCGCTGATGCGGACGATGCCGTCGCCGTCGTCCTTGCGGGATTTGTCCGACAGGCTGAACTTGTCGCGCCCGGAATCGGACAGGCTGAATTTCTTCTGTCCCGAATCGGTCAGGCTGAACTTCTTCCGGTCGGAGTCGACTGCATGGCCGGAATGGTCGTTTTCCTTCGCGTAGCTGGGAAGGTTCTTGATGTCGGCGCTGGAACGCCCGTCTTCGTAAGAATGATCGCCGCCGGACCGCTTCGTGCCGCATCCGGGGCAGAATGTGGCGTTGTCCGGGAGCTGTCTGCCGCAGTTTTTACAGAACATGCCGGGATTCCTTTCGTCTTTTTATGATGCCGGAGAAGAATTTTCTGTTCAGTATGATACCATGAAAACTGGAAAAATCAACCGCAAAACCGAAAAAAAAACAAAAAAGGGGGCTGTTGCAAAACCTGATCGGCAAGCAACAGCCCATTTTCCGTTGTATGCGCGGCATGCTCATTGGCTAGTCGGTGCAAGACCGATACAGACCTGTCAGTTCTTCGAGGAATCCGGCATTCTTGCCCGTCTGTAATTCGGGTGCGTAATGGCCAAGGAACGGATGAGATGTCCACCTCAGAAGTTGCTTGACCATTAGTGGACCATTCGTGCTTTGTCCAGTTCAAAAACAAGGAAAAAAATCGGAAACAATCAAAAAGACCAAGATCTGTGCTTTGCGAGTGTAACCAGCTGAAAATCAGGGCAAAAAAATGGAGCCAGCGATCGGAATCGAACCGATGACCTGTTCATTACGAGTGAACCGCTCTACCGACTGAGCTATGCTGGCATCCTGAATGAATTATAATTTAGCACGGAATCGGGCACAATTCAAGGCGGGAAGCGTTTTTTTTGGCAAAAAAAGTGAAAACCGGGGTGTAAAATGAAGCGGAAGGTAGTATATTAACTGAATCGATATTCATTTCTGCGCCGGAAGCCGGGAGCCGCCGACACGGTCCCGATGCACGTCCGGCAAGCTCAAAACAACCTAAGGAGTTACGTTCACCATGCTGAAGATCAAAAGCGCCGATTCGTGCAAATACGACATCCTGTCCCTCGGGGAGATCATGCTCCGGTTCGATCCGGGCCCGGGCCGCATCCACACCGCCCGCCAGTTCAACGTGTGGGAGGGCGGCGGCGAGTACAACGTGGCGCGCGGCCTGCGCCGCTGCTTCGGACTCCGCGCCGGCGCGATCACGGCGCTCGCGGACAATCCGGTCGGCCGCCTGGTCGAGGACTTCATGCTGCAGGGCGGCGTGGACGTTTCGCTCATCAAATGGGTGCCGTACGACGGCGTGGGGCGCCAGGTCCGCAACGGCCTGAACTTCACGGAACGCGGCTACGGCATCCGCGGCGCGGTGGGGTGTTCCGACCGCGGCAACACGGCGGTCTCCCAGCTCAAAGCGGGCGACATCGACTTCGACATGATCTTCGGCAAGCTCGGCAGCCGCTGGTTCCACACGGGCGGGATCTTCGCCGCGCTCTCCGACACCACGCCGGGCGTCGTGATCGAGGCGCTGAAGGCCGCCAAGAAATACGGAACTGTGACCAGCTACGACCTCAACTACCGTCCGTCGCTGTGGAAGGCCATCGGCGGCAAGGAGCGCGCCCGCGAGGTCAACCGCGAGATCGCGCAGTACGTGGACGTGATGATCGGCAACGAGGAGGACTTCACCGCCTGCCTCGGGTTCGAGGTCGAGGGCCTCGACGCGAACATCAGCGCCATCGACCCGGCGAACTTCCGCAAGATGATCGAACGCGCCGTCTCTGTCTACCCGAACTTCCAGGCCGCCGCCACCACGCTCCGCACCGTCCGCACCGCCACGGTCAACGACTGGAGCGCGATCGTGTGGAGCGACGGCAAGTTCTACCAGGCGAAGCAGCGCGACGGCCTCGAGATCTTCGACCGCGTCGGCGGCGGCGACAGCTTCGCCTCCGGCCTCATCTACGGCTTTCTGGAAAAGGGCGATCCCGCGCTCGCGGTCGAATACGGCGCGGCCCACGGCGCGCTCGCCATGACCACCCCCGGCGACACCTCCATGGCGCGTCTCGCCGAGGTGGAAAAGCTGGTCGGCGGAGGCGGCGCCCGCGTGGACCGCTGAGCATCCGTCATCAAAAAGAAAGCAAGCTCAACAACCGGGAAGCCGCAAGTCCTGAATTAGACCGACGGCTTCCCGTTTTTTACACATAATGTACCGAAATACGGCAAGATGTCAGTTTTTTTTCATCGGGCTTGTTTTTTGATTTTCCGCATGTATATTAGTTGCCGGATTCACAACATCGGCAGAGGGATCACCGGCTATGAATTGGAACGACATCGACCTGAGAACGTGGCGTGCTTACGAGAACTCCCGGGCACGTTTTGAGAAGGATCCGGCGCGATACCGCCGGCGCCTTGCCCTTCCTCTCCCGTGGCACGGCCTGCTCGCTCTCCTCGGCATCTGTTTTTTCCTGTTTATCCTCGGCATTTTCGCGGTCGGCGCGGTCATGACTCTGAGCCGGAAAGAGTATATCGGTACGGCGTGCTTACTGTTCGGGTTCGGGTTGTTCCTCTGTATTCTGACGATCGTGCTTTTCCTGCGCAGCCGCCCCGCGGGGATGCCGCTCGACCCGGAGAAGTTCGGACGGCTTTTCGACGAGGTCGAGCAGATCTGCCGCGACCTGAAGATCGCCCCGATCCGGCAAATCCGCCTCGATCTGAGCGACCGCATCACGGTCGTCCCGCGGTTCAGGAACAGGGCGCGGAGCAGACGCGACATACTCGTCGTCGGCTTCCCGCTGATCTGCGCGCTGGACGCCCGGTCGTTCCGCATTTGCCTGATGCGGGCGCTCCAGCGGGAAAAAGCGCCCGGCGACGCCCTGCTGACGTGGATCGGACGCGTCTGGTCGGTGCCGACGGGGAACAACCCGTTCGTTACGGGCGAGGTCGGCACATGGGATTATGTAACGTATAACGCACACTCGACAGTGAACATGCTCGAGCAGTATGTGTCGATCTCCCCGCTTCAGAGACTGGAGGAACAGGACGGCGACGCGTCCTGCCGCGGGGCATTCGGCGCGCGGGATTTCGCCGTGGCCGTGACGCGGGCGCGGTTCCTCGCCGAACGCTGCGACCCGCGGACGCTTCTGCTCCGGTGCCTCGCCGAAGGTGGCGTTCAACATCTTTCCGCTGTTCTCCGCGATGAGGTCCGCAAGGCGATTCCTGAGGCGGAAAAGGTGCGCATTCTCGGTCGCATGATCCGCGCATCGGAGCCCGTCATGGAGACGCGTCCGGCGTTCCGGGAACGCGTCGGCACGGACGATCCCGCCGCGCTGCTGCCGTATTTGCAGGGCGCCCCGGACGCCGCCGAACGCTATCTCTTCTCGTGCCCGGACTTCGAGGCGGAATATGACGCCTGGCTGGAAGCGCGAATCCGCAAGGCGAAGACGGATGAATTCGTCCGGCGTTTGAGGGAGAAAGAGGCACTTGACGAATCGTCTTCCGAGCCCGCCGCGTGGATCGCCGCGCTCGACGCCGCCGCACGGCTCGGGCACACTGAGCTCGAACGCGACCTGCTGGAAAAAGCCGTCGAGAAGTTCCCGGATCATACAATGTTCCGCGCACGAAAGCTCGCCCGGTGTATCCGGGACGCCGCCACATGTGAAGAGGAATCCGAGGCCGCCGCCGAGCTCGAGCGAATCACGAAAGACGATCCGGCGCTTGTGCAGATATTTCACGGCGTCCTGTACGATTCCGCCGTGCGGAGCGGCGACGCGGAACACGTCAGGCGTCTGCTTGCGGCGCGGGAGTCCGCGAAGAAGCGCCTCGCCGAAATGAAGCGCGGCAAAATGAACCTGTTTGTGGCGGTCTTGCTGCTCGTCGGGATGCTGGTCCTGGTGTTTTTTACGGGCTCTATCTTCCTTCGGTTGCTGCCCGGCGGGAAATACGGCTTCCTGGGGTATTTCATTTGCGGAGCTCAAGTCGTCATCATGTTCTGCTGGGTGGCTCTTCAGGACCGGAAGGAAAGGCGGGAGCGTAAGGCGGGAAAAGCCCCCGCGTCCGCGACCCCGTTCGACGACACCGCGATGTTTCCTTCGCCGGAACCGGAGGAGGCACGGCCCGTCGAAATCAATTTGGGCGGGTTCCGTCTTTCCCTGAACTGGATATTCGGCGTGCTTTTCGTGCTGCTCTCGCTCGCCGGATTCTACCACATCATCCGGACAGAACGCGAACTAGGCCGGATCATGGAGGCCGCGATGACGGCATACGAGGCGAAGGACTTCGAGACCGCGGCAAGGCATATCCGGGCGGTCGCCGAACGCAACGACGCCGAAGCGCAATGCCTGCTCGGGGTATTCTACGCGGAAGGCCGCGGCGTCGAGCAGGACTATGCCGAAGCCGTCAAATGGTTCCGCAAGGCGGCGAAGGACAGCAAATACCGCAAAGGCATAAGCGGGGCGAAATGTCGGCTCGGCGACTGCTATTTCCTTGGCACGGGCGTCGAACAGGACTACGACAAGGCGCTGACCTGGTATCGCAGGGCCGCCAAACAGGGCAATCACATCGCGCAGCGCAAGCTCGGCGACTGCTACGCCGAAGGCCACGGCGTCGAACGGGATTTGACCGAAGCCGCGAAGTGGTACCGTCTCGCCGCCGAGTACGGCGACGAGGAAGCGGAAGCCGCGCTCGAAAGGCTCGAAGCTCAACGAACCGAACCATAGTGAAAGGACCTGAACCATGTCGAACAAGCACAAGTCCCGCTGGATCATCGTCGCGGGCATCGCCGTTCTGGCGGTCGCACTGGGCGTCTTCGCCTTCGTCCGCTGGGGGAAGCCGGAGCCCGGTCAGGCGGAGTTCAAGGCGTACAAGGCCGACTACAAGGCGGGGAATCTCAGATCGGCGATCGAACACTGCAGGCTGGCGGCGGATCAGGGCAACCTGAAGGCGCAGACGCTGCTCGGGCTCTTCTACTCGCTAGGCACGGGCGTCGAACAGGATCACGCCGAAGCGGTGAAGTGGTACCGAAAAGCCGCAGAACAGGGCTACGGCACGGCGCAGACGGAGCTCGGGGTCTGCTATGAATGCGGCGAAGGCATCGAACAGGATTATGCCGAGGCAGTGAAGTGGTACAAAAAAGCCGCCGAACAGGGCAACGCGCAAGGCCAGCTCCGGCTCGGGACCGCCTACAGCCTGGGACGCGGCATCGAACAGGACGACGAAGCGGCGTTTTACTGGATCTACAAGGCGGCGGCGCAGGGCGACGACACCGCGCAGTACCATCTCGGCTTGCTCTACCGGAAGGGCAAGGGCGTGACCAGAAGCGACAAAAAGGCCGCGAAATGGTTCAAGAAGGCCGCGAAACAGGGCAACGCGGACGCGCAGTACAAATACGCCTCTGTCATGCGATACGGGCCGGCTGATGAATGTGACGAAAAGGAGGTGTTCAAGTGGTTCAGCAAGGCGGCGGAACAGGGACACCTCGAAGCGATGCACGAGCTTTATTACTGCTATCGCGCCGCGTCCGGCGTGGAGCAGGACATCCGGCAGGCGATCTACTGGCTCCGGAAGGCGGCGGAACAGGGCAATTCCGAGTCGCAGATCACGCTGGGCAACCACTACCGGCGCGGCTTCGGAGTCCCGAAGGACGAGGGCGAGACGTTTTACTGGTACCGCAAAGCCGCGGATCAGGGCGACGGCGAAGCACAATGCGGGGTCGGCGTGTGCTATGAAGAAGGCATCGGCGTCGAGCCGGATATCGCCGAGGCGCTGAAATGGTATCGTCTGTCGGCTGATCAGGGCAACGATCATGCGCAATACCAGCTCGGAACGTGCTATCACGAGGGAAAAGGCGTCGAAAAAGACATGGCGGAAGCCGTGAAATGGTACCGTCTGGCCGCGGCTCAGAAAAACTATGACGCGAAAGAAGCCCTGAAGGAACTGGGCCTTGCCGAATGACCGACCCGCGGCTGAACGGGGCGTCCGCGCCCTTTCGGCTTAACGTTAAAACGCAGCGTCCCTCCCGTTAGTTTCGAAAAAAACGGAAGTTTTCCTCATTTTTCCGCCGTTTCCGCTTGATTTTCCGCACAAACGTGGTAAAATACAGGAAGCAAACACGCGCGGACGCATGTTCGAGCTCAAATTCGCTTCCGCGCCCAACGATTTTTCAGCCGGTTTCGGCAGGATGCGGAGACGACATGACAGCATTCAAAGACGAACTTCGCCGCGTGGGCGAAGAGATCGGGGATTTCCTCAAAAACGATCCTTTCCCGAAGGCGATCCGGCCCGCCAGCCTCGGTGAAGCCGTGCGGGATTACCCCGGACGCGGCGGCAAACGCATCCGCCCCGCGCTCGTGCTGTGGGCATGCGAGCTGTTCGGCGGCGACCGCGCACAGGCGGTCCCGGCGGCGGCCGCGCTCGAAATCTACCACAACTGGACGCTCGTGCACGACGACATCATCGATCGCGACGAGCTCCGCCGGGGGCGTCCCTCCGAACACATCACGCTCCGCGACTATGCGAAAAACGAGCTCAAGACGACCCCGGAACTGGCGGCGGCCTTCGGCGAATCGTTCGCGATCCTCGCGGGCGACGTCCAGCAGGGGTGGGCGGTCGAAAACCTCGCGTCCGTCGCCGACCGCGGCGTCGATCCGGCGCTCGCGCTGAAGCTCGTGCGCGCCATGCAGACGAAGCTCAACCGCGAGCTCATTTCCGGCGAGGCGCTGGACGTGGAATTCGAACTGCGCGACCCGGCGACGGTCTCCGAAGCTGCCGTCATGAACATGATCAACGGCAAAACCGGCGCGATCATGGAGTTCGCGCTTCATTGCGGCGCGGCGATCGCGAAGGGCGCGTACGAACCGGCGTCGCCCGATCTTCAGGCGCTTTCCCGCTACGCCGCGAACCTTGCCGCCGCGTTCCAGCTGCAGGACGACATGCTCGGCGTCTTCGGCGACGAAAAAGTCATCGGCAAGCCGCTCTGCTCCGATTTCCAGGAGGCGAAGCCCACCATGCTCTACCTCGAAGCCGTGCGGCGTCTCCCCGCGGAGCGCCGGCCCGAGCTCGACGCCCTCCTGCGCCTGCCGCGTTATTCCGACGCCGACATCGCGTCGATCCGCGCGATCCTGACCGAAACCGGGGCCGCCGACGCGGTCCGCGGCAGCATCGCCGCGCTCTCCGGCCTCGCCAAAAACGCCCTTCAGCCGCTGCCGGACAATCCGTGGCGCGCTATGCTGAACACCCTCGTCGATCAAATGCTCATCCGTTCCGTATAACAACCCCCAAAACACGTAAAGGAGTCAAAACGTATGAAGATCAAAAAGATCACGTTCCAGGGATGGAAAAATTGCATTGAGCTCACCCATGGCGATTTCCGCATCGTCGTCACCACGGAGGTCGGCCCCCGCATCGTCGGCGCCTTCCTCGGGCCGAAGGGCGAGAACCTCCTTTACCTCGACAAGAAGCTCGCCGGCACCTCGAACCAGAAGGTCTGGACGAACTACGGCGGACACCGCATCTGGCACGCCCCGGAAGACAGCGTGCGGTCCTACTGCCCGGACAGCCGCAAGGTCGTCGTGGCGGAACTGCGCGACGGCGGCGTCTCGTTCATGGCGCCCCGCGAAGAGCTCACCGGCATCGTGAAGACGATCAACGTATACCCCGAAGGCGACAATTCCTTCCGCATCGAGCACCAGATCCGCAACGAGGGCCTGTGGGACATCGAGGCCGCCGCGTGGGGCATCACCCAGCTTATGCCGGGCGGCACCGCCATCCTGCCCATGAACCACGGCGCCGAAGGGCTCGTCCCGAACCGCTCCGTCAACTTCTGGCCGTACGCCAAGCCCAACGATTCCCGGTTCGTCATCGGCAACGAATTCGTGCTGGTGAAGCAGACCGCGAAGGGCGCGCCGACCAAGATCGGCCTCAATTCCAGCGAAGGCTGGTGCGCGTACGTCAACAAGAAGACCGTGTTCATCAAGCAGTACCAGTATTTCGACGAAAACGAATATCCCGACCTCGGCAGCTCCATCGAAGTCTACACCGAGGGCGGCTACCTCGAACTCGAAACGCTCGGTCCGCTCGCCATTCTCGAACCCGGCGACGAGGTGACCCACTGCGAATACTGGACCGCCGCCGAAGTCGATCCTATCCCGCTCAACAACGACGAGGACGTGATCAACATGCTCGGCATCGAGGAAGGCGACGAGTGCTGCGACGACGACTGCTGCTGCCATGAGGAGGAGAAGAAACCGGCGAAGAAGGCCGCGAAGAAATCCTCCAAGAAGGCCGATTCCAAGGCCGCCGCGAAGAAGGACGGCGCGAAGAAAGCCGCTGAAAAGAAAGCCGCGAAGCCCGCCGCCAGGAAGACCCCGGCGAAAAAGGCAAAGAAATGAGGCTCCACCTCATTTGATTACACATGCCGGGCGATCCATCTCGCCCGGTACACATGGCGCCGCGTCCACGATTGTTTTTTTGGCGGATGCGGCGTTTTCTTAATCATGTTCCGCATGGGGCATGGGAAACAGGAGAAAACATGAGCAATCCTTCAATTGCCGCATCGACTGGAGCGACCTGGACCTGCTCGGACACGTGAACAACATCGCGATTTCGAGGTACGTCCAGGCCGCGCGGGTCGAGTATTGCGGTCGCGTCGGGCTGGACGTCTATCCCGGCATGACGACGGGCCCGATTCTGGCGGCGTCGCGCGTGCAGTTCCTCTCCCAGCTCTTTTTCCCCGGCAATGTCCGCATCCTCACGCGGTGCAAAAAAGCCGGTTCCACGAGCATCGTGATGGAGCACGCATTGTACAGCGACGACGGCACACTGTGCGCGGTCGCCGAGGACGTGGTGGTGCGGTACGACTTCGCCGCGAAGACGAAGATCCCGCTGGGCGACGCCATCCGCGACAAGCTCGCCGCCTACGAAGCCTCCTGCGACGGCGAATTCCCCGAATTGCCCGACCGCGCCTGAATCCGCGCATCGTTTGAATGTGAAAAGTATTCCAAAAAGGGCGGCTTTTGTCTTTCGAGAAGCTATATAGTTTAGCGAATAAACAAAGAAAAAAAAATAACCTTTTTACTATTTGACAAAAAAACGAAACGTGCTATATTTACCGATGTTAAGATAGATTTTTTTCGCGCGAAACGCTCCGAAACCCCGGAAAGCTGAGGGGCATTCCACCTGACAACGGCATATAGTCCGGGGTGAGGTCATCTCTGTGACCATAAACAAAATCAAACAACCGGAGGTACGACTATGCTGGTGGAGATTGTGACTGGACAGACCTATTACGTTGATCCGGCTTATACGGATGTCATTACGGGGAAGACGCATCCCGTGACGGGGGAGGAGCTGATTTTCGGCATCAATGCGTTCGCCGTTCTGATCGATGCAACCGCCGTGCTTCAGGCCGGGGACAGCCTCTACATCAACGCTCTTGCTTCGGACAGCATCACGGTCCCGGAAACGGTCAGCCTGACTCTGACGAACTCGACATCACCGCTGTTGCAGGTCGGGCAGAACAAGTCGACCGCATCGTATTCCGGCGACATCGTCACGACCATTTCGGGGAGCACGTTCGGCTCCGAAAACGGCTGGCTGGTCGCCCGCCGCGGCAGGATCGACGGCGACGTGTCAATCCTGATCGAAAACTCCGTGCTCGGGAGCGGCTGGCCCACGGCCCGGGCGACTCCGCAGTTCCGCCTTGCCGAATCCTGCACGTTCGGCACGGACGCGGAGAGCATATCCGTCACCATCCGCGACTCCGTGATCAAAGAGGACATCAGCCTGCTGCATGATTCCGTCATCGGCTCGAAGGACAAGCTCTCCACCGTGACCCTGACCCTGGAGCGCGTGAGCGTCCCGGACGACAAATGGTTCTGGCTCTCGGACACCATGACGCAGAAAGACTGTTATGCCGACGTTGTCTTCAACATTTCCGATTCGTCGCTCGGGAACCACGGAACGACGGCGCTTTCGGTCGCCTACGACTACTCCGCCACGAACACGTTCCACGGGGACGTGACCTACAACATCGACGACA
>JAEEGG010006292.1_pt1 | contig 27880 bp, 15 predicted proteins | sample 9134161 | NCBI WGS metagenome assembly JAEEGG01 (sample SAMN16246543, study PRJNA631951) | gut metagenome | biome: gut microbiome; feature: rumen; material: CR-attached | host: Bos | place: Iran: Karaj | collected 2018-10 | reverse complement strand
CTTTCCAGATGGTAACACTCTCACCATTAAGCAGGTACGCGATGATGGCGGCGGAGTAATCGGAACCTTCGCGACCGAAGGTGGTGGCAGTGCCGTTGAAAGTGCCGGCGATGAAGCCCTGCGTGATGAAGAGGGACTCCTCATGGCTGCGGTCGCTCTGCTCAATGGCCTCCCGAAGGCACGTCTCCGAATCCTCCCAGTTGATGCGCGCCTCCATGTAGGTGCGGTCAGTCTGCAACACCTGACGGGCATCGAGCCAATGATTGCGTACGCCGCTGATATTCAGATAAGTAGAGATGAGTTTGGTGGAAAGGACCTCGCCGAAACTCACAATCTGATCGTACTCGAACTCGTAGTTGTCGGACGGCTCCCGCTGCAACCGCTCCTCAATCTGCTTGAACACACTGTCGAGTTTGGCGATGATGCGCTCGTTTTGGGGCGTCAGTTCCCGCGCAATCTGCAGGTGCTGCGATTTCAACTGCTCGAAAAGCGGTGCAACGTCTTCTTTCCCATAGAAATAGGCGTTCAGGATCTTCTCTAAAAGATTGGTGGTTTTGCCCACGGCTGAGATGACCACGAAAAGGTGTTTGTCGCGGTTCATCTCGACGATATGCCGCAGGTTCTTCACGCCGGCGGCATCTTTGACGGAGCCGCCGCCAAATTTGAAAACGGTGATGGGGCGATCTAAAAAACTCATTTTCAGCTATTTTTCGTTATATATGACACTCAGCAGCGTCTTGCCGACGATGGCGAGCGTGTGCTTGTCGATGTGGTTGATGTTGTCCTCCAAGGTGTGCCACGTATGGGGAAATCCCGTGCCGGTCTGGTCTTCCTGGTGGATGATGTCGATCATCGGGATGCCGGCGATGGTGTTCACGTAGTAATGGTCGTCGGTGATGGCGTGCGCCTGCTCCTGCTGGAAGACCTGCCCGTAGCCGAGCCGGTAGGCGGTGTTCCACACTTTGGTGAGCACCGAGCGGGCGTACATGGAGGAGAACTGCTCGTAGCGGAAACGTGCGTTCGTCGCGCCGACCATGTCGAGCAGGATGCCGTAGGCGGCCCGGTAGCCGCTCACGTGCGGATTGTGCGACCAATACTGCGCCCCCAGCCCCCACGAGTCGTCCTGACCATTGGTGCCGTAGTCCTCGGCGTCGAAGAAGACGATGTCTATGCCGATTTCCGGCGCCTTGAGGGAGAGCTGGCGCGCCAGTTCCAGCAGCACACCCACGCCGCTCGCACCGTCGTTGGCGCCGTCAATGGGCTTTTCACGGTTGGCCTCGTCGGGGTCGGCATTGGCCCAAGGACGCGAATCCCAGTGGGATGCCAACACGATCCGTTTCGGGTTGTCCGGACGGAAGGAACCGATGATGTTGCTGCTTTTCAGCACAGTGCCGTCGTATGCCGTCGCGTCGAAACGCTGAACGATGACGGTGTCACAGTATTCGGCCAACTTGCCCTGCAAAAAAGCGGCACACTGCGCGTGCGCCGGCGTGTTGGGGACGCGCGGACCGCAGTCAGTCTGCGCCTTCACGAAGGCAAACGCCGAGTCCGCGCTGTAGTCGGGAGGCGTCAGCGACTCCTCCTGCGTGGCGGTATCCGTGCCCGCCGATTTGTCATCTCTCTTACAAGAACTGCATGCGATGAGGAAACATGCTATAAAACAAACTGTTAAGACTTTCGCTATCTTCATATTCCCATTTTAGGAGAGCTCTTCGCCCTCGTATGTTTCATATAAAAAATTGTTGTAGGGGTAAATCTGGATATGCAATTTCTTTACCTCTTCGTAAAGAACGCGTTTCAGTTCCGGAATATTATCCTTGGTTTTCGCGGAAATGAAGAGGGTTCTGTAGTTCATTTTGGCCATCCAGGTTTTCTCCAACTCCTCCAATGTAATGTTCTCTTTGGTGCGCGGGGTGAGGTCGTCGGCCTCTTTCTCAACCCAAGTGTAATTGTCTATCTTGTTGAAAATGGCGATGATGGGTTTGTCGCCTGCACCAATCTCTTGCAATGTCTGGTTCACGACTTCAATCTGCTCCTCGAAATCGGGATGGCTGATGTCGATGACGTGCAGGATCAGGTCGGTCTCGCGGATCTCGTCAAGGGTTGATTTGAAGGATTCGACGAGACTGTGCGGCAACTTGCGGATGAAGCCGACGGTGTCGGAGAGCAGGAAGGGAAGGTTCTCGATGACGACCTTGCGGACTGTGGTGTCGAGGGTCGCAAACAACTTGTTCTCAGCGAATACCGTCGATTTGCTGATGAGGTTCATCAAGGTCGATTTGCCCACGTTGGTGTAGCCGACGAGAGCGACGCGCACGAACTGCTCGCGATGGCTGCGCTGGGTGAGTTTCTGGCGGTCGATGTCGGCTAACTTCCTTTTCAGTAAGGCGATACGGTCGCGGATGATTCGACGGTCGGTTTCGATCTCCTTTTCGCCGGGACCTCTCATGCCGATGCCGCCGCGCTGTTTCTGCAGGTGGCTCCACATACCCGTCAGTCGGGGTAGAAGATATTGATACTGAGCTAATTCCACCTGCACTTTCGAATGCGCCGTCTGCGCCCGCTTCGCGAAGATGTCTAAGATCAAGTGCGTGCGGTCCATCACCTTGCAGTGGAGCACCGCCTCCACGTTGCGCTGTTGCGATGGGGAGAGTTCGTCATCGAAGACGGCTAGGTCTATCTCGTTGTCATGCACGTAGCTGGCGACCTCTTCCAGTTTGCCGCTGCCGAAGTAGGTCTTCGGATCAGGGTAGGGGAGGTTCTGCACGAACTGCTTGATGGTGACGCCGCCCGCCGTATCCAACAGGAAGGCGAGTTCATCTAGGTATTCGGTCACTCGTTCCATTCCGCATAGGGGCGTGGCAACCGCCAATAATACAGCACGTTCCACAGTATTGATGGGTGTCTCTTTCTCGTTTTTCATAAATTCAAATCCGATTGCAAAAGTACTCTTTTTTTATGAAAAATATTGCTCCATCCTCAATTTCAAATCAACCCGTAAATGTGAAAAAATGTGTATCTTTGCCGACAATTTTTTACTCATGGCAGAATCCGCCGTTTTTACACAACAATTTGATATTCAATCACATCACATTGGTCCCAATGCAGAGGTGAACTTGCAGTACCTGCTGGGTTGCATGCAAACCACCGCCGACATGCACGTCGATAGCCGCCAAATTGGCTGGAACGACCTGCACGCCAAGGGCTGTTTCTGGGCCATCTACCGCATGGGCCTGCAAATCGAGCGGCTGCCGCGCAAATACGACCGCATCACGGTCAACACGTGGGCCAACCCGCCGAAAGGAGTCTTCCAACCCCGTAGTTTCGAAGTGTTTGACCAACACGGGAATCGCCTGCTCCGAGCGCAGTCGCTGTGGCTGGTGCTCGACGACAAGGAGTTCCGCCCGCAACAGGTTGAGCAGATCATCGGCACCGACCTCTCCTACCTGATCGGCGCCCAGGACTCTTTCGACATCCCACTGAAAGTGCCCATGACCACGGGCGAGCCCATCTTCCCGATGGTGGAACGCACTGTGCTGTATTCCGACATAGACACGAACCATCACGTCAACAACACCAATTATGTCAGATGGCTAATTGACAGTATTCCAGCGGATTATTTGAAAAGTCACCAAATCCGAGAACTCATCCTGAACTATGTCTTGCAGGCCCGTCTGGGCGACCGTTACGCGGTCTCCACCATCCCCATGACCGACGGCCGTCTCAATACGACCATCAAACGAGCCGACAGCGACGAGGAGTTTTGTAAAATCACCACCCGTTGGTCCGAGCGCTCCGGCGAGATGCCCGCGCCACAACCTTCGCAAAAATAGTACCGACAATGACCACTATGATTCATAAAACGCATGTTTTCAATTTGTTGGCCTGCCTGTTGATGGCAATGTGCCTCTTTTCCTGTAGCAAGGAGTTTAGTTCCAACGCGCCCTACAAGGACGTCACGGTCGTTTACGGCATACTCGATGCCGACGAAACCGACCACTACATCAAAATCTACAAGGGTTTTCTGACGGATGGCAACGCGTTTGAGGCGGCGCAGGAGTACGACAGTCTCTATTATTTCGACAAAATCGATGTGGTGATGGAAGAGTATAACGGCACACACCTGAATGCCACGATTCCACTGAAAGACACTGTGGTAGAGCGTGATGACATGGGCGACTTCGCCGCTCCCGATCAGTTGGTGTATCACTTTTCGCGCACGCTCAATCGCGACTACACCTATCGGCTCGTCATAACCAATAGGGAGACCGGGCGCACCATCACTGCCGAAACGCCGATCATCGGCTCTTTCTTCCTCTCTTCCCCGAGCGACCATACTAGCGCTGTGGGCATCCACGGCACCATGAAGACGGACATCAAGTACTCCCAGCCGGCCAACGCTTACAGTTACGATGTCTATCAGACCTTCTATTACATTGAAAGAAACAAGGTTACGCAGGAGGAGGTTCGCAAGAGCATCCGCCGCAAAATCAACCCGCGTCCCGCCACTACCACCACCGTCCAATACATCCCTGCCGTGTTGTTGAACGTCATTGCCAGCAACGTGAAGCCCGATCCGACGGTTGACCGCTACATTTCCGTCGATTCCTGCCTGAAGTTCGAGGTCTGGGCCGCCAGCGAGACGTTGTACAACTATGTCGTCAACAACAGCATATCGGGCAGCGTGGTGCTTGACAAACTCGACTACACCAATATCCAATGCGAAGACGGACGGGTGACAGGCATTCTCGCCTCACGCCGTCATGTGGAGGGCTGGCATGGACTGACGACCCCGTCGCAAGAAGAACTGGTACACGGAGAGATCACGGGCAACCTCGGATTCCATTACGCCTGGGAGTACGCCGGACACTAATTGGGAAGGAACTCCTCGAAGGTGTTGTCCGTGTAAAAGAAAACAATCTTACGGATTTTCTTGGTCTGCACGCCGGACTTTGCCGTCCGTACGCGCGTTGTAGCCGGCCGTGTGGCCACGGCCTCCGCTACAGCCGAAGCAGGAGAGGGAAGAATCGGGTCGTTTTCATCCGTATTCTGTTGATTGTCATTGGTTTGAATAGTGCTGGAAGACGGTTCTTTTTCCAGAGCCATTTCAACATCCTCATCCTCCCCGAAATCCATCTCCACCTGTTCGTGAGGAAGACGTTGCTGGTTCTCCATAACGGCTATGGTATCCGCAAGTTCCGTCGGCGTGCGGCGCATGTCGCCCAGCCCTGTCACCAACCATTCCGTCCGGATCTCAGGGAATGCTTTCAGTACCTTCTCCAGCATGGCGAAACTCGGCTGGTTGCGCCCCGATAGGATATGGGTAAGGTTGGAGCGGGAAATGCCGATGGCAGCGGCGAATTCCGACGGACGCATCCGCATCTCCTCCATCACGGTCTTGATTCTGCTGTTGATCTGTTCGTCCATAACACTATTTTATTTACAAAATTACAGCCCAAAAAACAAATTCCTTTGGCGTCACTTACGTAAAACAAAGTGTTATGTTACAAAAATAAATCCAATATTTTTTGTGTATTTAGTAAACAAATAGATGTAAATAAAATACTACTCCAGAAGTGAATATGTAAAAATATCGGGAATTTACATACATAAAGTTATATGTTAATAAAACTATATAAAATAATGAAATATAGTGTAATAGCACATTTTTAATAACTTACTTTTCAACATACAATATTTTATAATTAAATGATTGTATAGAAAATGATTGTAACGATTTATTTTTGTAAAAGATTATATTGAAGCAATTGATTTATTGTGTTTACAAATTAGCGCGATTTGCAAAAAAAAAAAGATGTGTTATTGTTTAGGTTTTTATATATGTGCAAAAATGTAAATTTGATGTGGATTTGTAATGGCAACATTTGTATCCAACCTCCCCGCATTGTAAAAACAGGTCACTGAGATGGTATTTTCACTCACTTTCTTTCTTTCAAAAAAAACAAGGTTTGAGCCCTTTTTTCGTAAGAAAAAAATATGTAATTTTGCAGTGTTAAAGTCGTTTACTCTGAAAAAAAATGGCGCAGTGAAGAGAGTTCCTCCGCTTCTCGCAAAAGACCCCTATCTGGCACCTTATGCCTCGGAAATCGAGCGCAGACGGCGCCGTTTTCTCCTGAAGGAACTGGAACTCCGCCATGGAGCGGAAACGCTGGCCGACCGCTGCAACAACCACCTGTACTACGGATTGCATCGGACCTCCGACGGCTGGGTGCTCCGAGAAAAGGCCCCGCATGCGCTCCGCGTCTTCGTCATCGGCGATTTCTCCTACTGGAAGGTCGAGGAACACTTCGCCTTGCATCCGTTGGGCAACGGGGACTGGGAGATCACACTGCCCCACTCTTTTTTGAAGCACGGCTCGCTGTACAAACTCTGGATGGTGTGGCAGGACGGCGCCGACGAGCGTCTGCCTTCCTACGTGCGCCGCGTCGTGCAGGACGACTCCACCAAGATTTTCTCCGCACAGGTGTGGCAGCCGGAAACTCCTTACCACTGGAAATTTCCCGTTCCACCGCGCCCTTCCGTGCCCTGGGTCTATGAGGCGCATGTCGGCATGGCCACGGAAGAGTGTCGGGTGGGCACCTACACCGAGTTTGCCGAAAATGTTCTCCCACGCATCAATGCGCTGGGATACAACACCTTACAACTCATGGCCGTGCAGGAGCATCCCTATTACGGCTCTTTCGGATACCAGGTCGCCAACTTCTTCGCCCCCTCCTCCCGTTTCGGTACGCCGGAGGAGTTGATGGCGCTCATCGACCAGGCCCACGGCCTCGGCATCCGAGTCGTGCTCGACATCGTCCACTCCCACTCCTGCGCCAACGAACGCGAAGGGTTGAGCCGCTTCGACGGCAGCACCGACCTCTACTTCCACACCGGCGAGCGCGGCCGTCACCCCGTCTGGGACTCCCGCTGCTTCAACTACGGCAAGGACGACACGCTCATGTTCCTGCTCTCCAACCTCAAGTACTGGCTCACCGAGTTTCATTTCGATGGCTTCCGCTTCGATGGCGTCACCAGCATGTGCTATTGGGATCACGGCATTGGCGTCGATTTCCTCGATTACAGGCAGTATTTCGATGCCAATGTCGATGAGGATGCCCTGACATACTTGTATTTAGCCAATTCCGTCATACACCAGATCCGTCCGGAGGCAACCACCATCGCCGAGGACGTGAGCGGCATGCCCGGTCTGGCCTTCCCGACCACTCAGGGCGGCGTCGGCTTCGACTACCGCATGTCCATGGGCGTCGCCGACTTCTGGCTCAAGACCGCCAAGGATCTTCCCGATGAACAGTGGCACGTCGGCGACATCTTCTACCGGCTGACCGACCACCGCAAGGAGGAAAAGGTCATCAGTTACGTGGAGAGCCACGACCAGGCCATGGTGGGGGACAAGACATTGATATTCAGACTGATTGATTCCAAGATGTACGACTGTATGTCGGTCTTCACGCCCGATTTTCAGGTGGATCGCGGCATCGCGCTTATCAAGTTGGTCGTCGCCTGCACTGCTTCCCTTTGCGACGGCGGCTTTCTCAACTTCATGGGCAACGAATTCGGCCATCCCGAGTGGATCGACTTCCCCCGCGAAGGCAACGGCTGGTCGTACCAGTACGCCCGACGTCAGTGGTCGTTGGCCGACAATGAAACACTCAAGTACAAGTACCTCAATGCGTTCCATCGCGATCTGACACACCTCCTGCTGTCGGACGATACCCTGTTGCAGCCCGCCGACGCCCTCGTGCGCGACATCGGAAACCAGATTCTGGCCTTCCGCCGCGGGGAGATGCTGTGCGTCTTCAATTTCCATCCCAACCAATCCCTACAGGATTTCCCAATATATTGTGAATCAGGAAAATATAAAATCCTATTGCATAGCGACCGCCCCGAATATGGTGGTTTCGGCCATGTGGACGACACCCTTGACTACTTCAGCCGGAAGGGCGTCTTGCAACTCTATCTACCGGCCCGCACCGCCATCATCCTTGCCCGAGAAACACAATGATAAAAATCAGAATATCAACACTTTGAAATATAATCTTATGACTCGAAAAACCATCATACTGCTCTTGGTCTGCATCTTCAGCGCACTGACGCTCTCCGCGCAGCGATTCACCTCCTTCTCCATCGATCCCTCTCTCACGAAGGAGGAAGTGCGCACATTCGCTTCCACCGTGCCCAAGGAACGCCAGAAAGAGGCGGAGGCGTTTGTGGCTAAATTCGACGCTTTTTGGGACAGCCCGGCCATGACTGAAGAGTTCCAGGAATCCTTTCTTGAAACGGCTAACTTGTTGTTGAGGAAGAACTTGCGTTTCTTTCCGCACTTCGTCGCCTTCCAAGGGGCTTTCGATGCCTTCATCAATAGTGAACTGACCGACAACGACAAGGCCTGGCTCAAGGCGATACAGTACCATCTGAACAACGATCTTGCTGATTTTCACCATGTAATGAACGATTATGAGTCCATTTTCACCAACGACATCCTGTACCAGACGTCCAATGTACATTGGACGGCCTACGGCTATGCGGAGGAGTTGGGATTGGATCAGGGAGAGCCCTATTTCCGGTATCAGGACATCGACTTGGTGGGCGCCGGCTCTCGCGACAGCGTCGAGATCCTCGGCACTTCCGGCCGTTACTATCCGGGCAGCAAGAAATGGAAGGGCGACAAGGGCACGATCCAGTGGTACCGCGCCGGACTCAGCAGCGAGGTGAAGGCCACGTTCCACGAATACGAGGTGGACGTGCGGCAACCTAAGGTCAAGGTGGAGAACGCAACGCTCTATTATCCAAAGTATTTCGAATATCCGCTGCTGGGGGTGGTGGAAGACAAGGCCGGCTTGGAAAGCGACGAAGAGAAGGTGACCTATCCGCGCTTCCGCAGTTATGATGAAGAGGTGCTCGTCCACGACATCTATAAAAATGTGGATTACATCGGAGGATTCGAGATGCGCGGAGCTTCCATTCAGGGCTACTCATCCGCGGAGAACTTGGCCCGACTGCATATCCGTAAGAGCGATACGACCGTCGTCGGCGTACGCGCCATGCACTATCTTTTCAAGGAGGCGACGGTCTGGTCCAACGACGCGGCTATCGCCATTTACATTGAGGATGACTCCATCTACCACCCGGCCGCCAACTTCTATTACAACGAAGACAAAACGTTGCTGCAAATCACACGCCCTAAATACGGCATCGGACGCAGCCCCTTCTTCGATTCCTACCACCGGATGGATATCAAAGTGGAGTCGATTTCGTGGGATATGTCAACGAACAAGATGGAACTCAAGCCGTTAGCCACCATGAACAGCGAGAGTGTGGCCACTTTCGAGTCGCAGAACTTCTTCAACAACGCTACCATGCGGGAATTGCAGGGCGTCAACCGCGAGAATCCGCTGTTTACCCTTTGGAAATTGTATAAAGGATATGACTTCCAGCCGGTTACATTTGATCAGGTGGGACAGGCCATCCGGCATTCTCCGGAGGACGTGCGTGCTCTGCTCATTCAATTCGCCGCCGACGGCTTTGTGGAGTACGACGTGAACAACGACAAGATCTACTACCGTTCCAAGATTGCCCAATACCTGAACAACGACGTGGGCAAGAAGGATTACGACAACATCAAGTTGGAGTCGAAGACCCACTATGCCGAGTTGAATATGGAAAACAAGGAGTTGACCATCTCCGGTTGCGAGTGGTTCGTCATCAGCGAGGCGCAGATCGTGAACGTATATCCTGAAAACGAGAAGGTTACGGTAAAAAAAGACCGCGACATGCGCTTCTCCGGCCGGGTTGTCGCTGGCCTTTTCTAATTCATCACCCACGAGTGCGAATTCAACTACGAGGAGTTTAAGGTGCGGATGGAGGACATCGACTCGCTCATCATGTATGTGGAGGACAAGAACGGCCCGCAGAACATGTACGGAGAGTATCGGTTGACGAAAGTGCAAAGCCCGATTGAGGATTTGGGCGGCACGCTCTATGTGGACCATCCCAAGAACAAATCGGGCAAGGTCGATAATCCCAAGTGGCCCTATTTCAGCAGTTTCGAGGGAGGCAGGGTCTATTACGACCATCCCTTCACCTTCAACCGCCACTATGATCGCACCAAATTTTATTATGCACTCAACCAGTTCACCATCACGAACTTGGACAACTTCGACACCGATTCCATCCGCTTCGACGGATCGCTGATTTCCGGCGGCATATTCCCCGACATCAGTCATGAATTGAAGGTGCGCCCCGACTTCTCGTTGGGATTCATTCACAACACGGGCGACGCCGGACTGCCCGCCTACATGTCGAAAGGTCATTATAAAGGAATCATCGACCTGAGTAACAGGGGATTGCGTGGAAAGGATGGGGTCATTACCTACCTGACCTCCACGACCACGTCCGACAGTTTGGTCTTCTTCCTTGACAAGGCGACGGGCAATGCCAACACGCACGTGGTGCAGGAGCAACTGGCCGGCGTGGAGTACCCGCCCGCTTCGTTGGAGAACGGCTCGCTGCGCTGGGACGCCTATAATGACCAGATGTACGTGTTCACGGGTGCCACTCCCATGAGCGTCTTCCGCGAGACCGAACTCACCGGCAACTCCGTGCTCACCCCGCAAGGCATGTACGGCACCGGCACGGTCAACTTCAAACGCGCAGACATCACCTCCAAGTGGTTTAGTTTCAAGCACCACGAACTGCTTTCCGATGCCGCCGACCTCCGCATTTACGACCTGTACCAGAAGGGCGAATTCGTCTTCTCCACTGACAACTACAACTCCCACATCGACTTCCAGACCCGTAAGGGACACTTTGTCTCCAACGACGCGACTTCAGAAGTTCTTTTCCAGCGCAACCAGTTCAAGACCAATGCCGCCATGTTCGACTGGGATCCGATCGACGAGGATGTCCTCACCTTCCAGTGGAACGACCCGTATGCCAGCGTGGATATCAACAACACCGACGCCCGCGAGTTGATCGACATGGTGAGCCACGGCAACGAACTCACCGCCACCAACTCGAAGACGCACGCGCTTGAATTCACAGCCACCGCCGCGGAATTCAACTTCAAGACCAACGTCATCGACTGCCACGGCGTACGATACATCAATGTCGGCGACGCGGCCATCATTCCCCGCGATGGCGACGTCACTATCTTGGAACAGGCAGTCGTCAAGACTCTTACCAACGCCCGCATCGTCGCCGACCGCGACCACAAGTACTATGAACTCTACAACTGTGTCGCCAACATCGTCCACGCCGACGACTTCCGTGGCAGCGGCGATTACGACTATGTCGATATGAACAAGGAGGTGCAGGTGCTGCATTTCGACACCTTGTGGTATTATCAGACCACCCAGGGCGATGCGACCGTGCCTTTTGCCCGCGACTTCAAACTCAGTCCCCATTTCGCTTTCGACGGGCATGTCAAGTTGAACAGCAGCGACGAATTCCTCACCTTCATCGGTGGTGTGGAGTTGATACATGACTGCGATACAGTGAAATACGCACGCCTCCGCATCATGGACCAGGTGGATCCCGATCATGTGCTCATCAAAATCGACAGTAAGACCAAGGATGTAAACGACCGCAAGGCCGTGGTGGCCATCGCCTCGACCAACACCACGGGGCGCATCTACACCTGTTTTGGCGCCGCCAAGGACCAGTTCAACGATGCAGAGTACATCTCCGCGGAGGGCTACATCGACTTCGACGAGGAGACGCAGTGCTTCCGCGCCGCCTCGCTCGAGAAATTGGAAAATCCAGAACTGCCGGAGAATATCATCACCCTCAGCAAGACCGAGTGCGTCTCTCGCGGTAGTGGCGTCATCGACATGGGCGCTAAACTTGGCCGCGTCGATTTCAGCACCCTCGGCACCGTCGTCAACTACATGAAGGCCGACTCCGCCGAGATGAGTCTGACCACCACCATCAACTTCTTCTTCAACGACAACTCCATGAAGGTCATGGCCAAACACATCGAAGAGGCCTCCCTCGACTTCATCGACCCGTGGGAGAACGAGGACTACGAACTGGCCATGAAGACCATCCTCAACGAAAAGGATTTCGATGACTACTCCTACGAGGTCATGACTTATGGACAAGCACAGAAACTTCCTCAGGCACTGCAAGTTAAATTCGTCTTCGCCGACATCAGTTTCACATGGGACAAAGAAGCCAAGGCCTTCATCTCCCAGCATCAGTTGCCGGTGGCCGTCTTCAACGGCAAGGAGATCAACCAGGAGATCCCGGGCGAAATCGTCGTGGAGAAACGCGGCTCCCGCAACCGTCTCTACCTCTATTTCGAGGTCGAAAACGACTTCTTCTTCTTCCAAATGGAGAGCAACAGCATTTACGGTTACTCTTCCGACAGCAAGTTTACCGATCCCATCGTGCAGACCAAGGTGAAAAAGCGTATGTTGCCGCCCGAAAACGGCCTGCCCGCTTGCACCTACAAATTGGGTAGTCGCTCACAGAAGAACAAGTTTATGAAGAAGTTCTACCGCGCACCTGAAGAGGAGGAAGAGAGCGAGGATTAATCTCTAAAATACTGTGTGAAAGCGGGATATGACTTGCGGACACAACCGATGTCCGACAAGGTCACGTCGTATTGCAGCGACAGCAGCGCAAACGCCATCGCCAACCGATGATCGCCGGCCGTGTCCAACGCTACAGGAACTTCCGGTTTTCGGGCTGTTTCCCCCGCTATTTCCAGCGTGTCGTTGCCTTGCTGGTGGATGATGGCGAACGGACTTAATGCCTGCGCAATCCGATCCAAACGCCGCGATTCCTTGTGGTTTAAGGTGGATAATCCGCTTAATGTCACATGTCTATGACAAAGTATGGCACAGACGGCTAATACGGGGGCTAAATCGGGATGATCTAAAAAGTTGAAGTGGATGGGAGCATTGTCTATGCTCGGGGAGAAGCGGGAGATTCGGATTCCGCCGTCTGCAGACGCTGTCTTTACGCCAAAGGTCAGAAACCACTGCGCGACAACGGTGTCCCCTTGCAGACTGTCCAATCTTAAATCTTTCAATATCAGAGAATGAATATGGGATTGGCCGGCAAGGAAGGCGTACCAAACCGCCGTCGTGCTCCAGTCGCCTTCGCGCTGGAACGACATGCCCATCTGATATTGTGCCAACATCTTCTTAGTCAGTTCGATATAAGGAGAGGAGGGCAGGGGAGTGGGGAGGGTTTTCAGTTGACGTAGTCCGAGTCGTTCCCCGATGAGCCACAGGGCGCTGGCAAACTGGCTGCTTTGTGTGCAGTCGATCTCCATTTCATTGGCTTTCAGGTTTTTCCCATTGATTCTCCAACCTTGTGGCATGGACTCAATCTCCGCCCCGATGCTTCTCAGCGAATCCACAAGCGGTTGGATGGGGCGTTCCAGCAGGCGCGACGTGCCGGTCAGTTGCCAATGGCCGGGGGTGACGGCGGCGGCGGCCAAAAGGAACCGATAGGCGGCACCGCAGTCTTTGACATCTAATGTGATGTAATCCAATCCGTTACTTCCAGCCATCAGAATTTTCTCCAATGCCGAATGCAGGATTTTGGCATCTTCGGAGTCGTCATCCTGCAACTTGGGCAACCGCTCGCCACGCAGGAAAACGATCATCAACTGTCGCAGCAGCATGCTTTTGGAACAGTTGAGCCGGACGCTTTGCCCTTCGACGAGATGGAATTCCATGACAGAAAACGCTGGTTAGATGAGAGATACAAGCACGTACAACCAGTGTGCGGAGATTCCCGCGAACAGCCCGCCGATGGTGTGGGCCCCGATGGCCTTGCCGATGAGTTGGCGGAAACCGAGCGAGTCGAGCATGGCGGTGTGGGTGCTCAGGTAGCCGCTCCAGCACATGCCCATGGCGGTGAAGACCGCGATGGCATTGTTGTCGATGAGGCCGGCGGCGTCGAAGGTCGGCACCAGACCGAGGGCAGCCCCCACGGCACCGAGGGCCGTGATCGGGAATGCGATCAACTCGGAGTGGTCAAACCCGAACAAGTAGTAGAAGACGTAATGGATCTTGTCGGCCAACCACGGCAGCACGGGCACTCCTTCGTAGGCACCGCCCGTGTATCCGCCGGCCGGTGCGGAGAAGGTGACCATCATCACGATCGTGGAGATGACCAATACGCCGGGAATGATGGCGACGCCAATCTCCACGCCGCTCTTGCCGCCGTCGAGGATGGAGTTGAGTACGCGCATGAAAGTGCTCGGTCTTTTCTCATCTTCCTCATTGTCGCTCGCTTTGTGCTCTACCAGTTTCTCTGTGGGCACGTCGGCAATCATCTCGGGATATGCTTTCAAGGTCGTGCGTTGCATGATGCGGGTGGAGATGATGCTGCCGATCACCGCGCCGATGAGGCCGACCATGGCGCCGGAACCGTAACCTCGTCCGACCATGAAAGCGATCACCACCAACCCCATGCCGAACGCCGTGCCGAAGTTGGTCAGCGACACCAACTGGTACTGCTTGAAGAACTTGCTGAAACTCTTGTCCTTGGAAAGCGTGATGATGGCCGGATTGTCGCTCAGAAAGGTCATGACACCGCCCAAAGAGGCCACGCCGGGAAGGTTGTAGAGCGGCTTCATCAGCGGACGGAGCAACTTCTCCATCAAGCCGACCACGCCGAACTCCACGAACAACTTGCTGATGGCGCCCGTCATCACGGTGATGGCCATGATGTATAAGACCGTCTCGATCAGCAGATGGTAGGCCGTCTGCATGAAGGTGTTGAGCATGTGCGGCAACGTCATCTTGAAGGCCAAGCCCGCAAAGAATGCGATGAAGACGGAGAGGAAGATGGCGGTCTCCACCGGCTTGCGGTGGCGCAGACGGTTGAGCGCGCCCAAGGTGAAGTGCCGGACGTTGAACTTTCTGGTTGAAAAGATGTTGCGTGGTGACATATTCGAATTTTAGAATTCTTTTTTCTGTTGGAAATAATGGAGGAAATCGACGTTCCAGGTCAGACCAATCTGCGCGTGGAGCACCTTCTCCTCAAGCAAGCCCTGATATGCGGGCAGGTAGTGCGACATGTAGAGACAGGCGTGTAGGCGCACCGACGGCGCGCTGTGCGGGCGGTACTCCACTCCGCCGCCGTAGAACAGACAGCGCTGGCCAGGGTCCATCATCACGTCGCGCAAGGGCAGCACGAACGGACTGTCTGCCAGATTCTGGTCATATCCCGCCTTGAGGAAGAGGTTGACGTCCCGGAAGGAATAAGCCATGCGGGTGGCGATGAAAAAGCAGTCGAAGGGACGGTTCAGGTTGACCAACCTGTTCTGGTAATCGATGTACCAGTTCCAACGTCCCACTTCCACCTTGTTGCCGAGGGTGACGTGGTTGACGAACTTGCCGCGGGCGCGCTCGAAGAAGTTGACGGAGTACAACGTCTTGAAATGCGGGAAGTTGCCGCTCCACATCACGCTGAAGCCGAGCAACCCTTGCGACCACTCGTTGCCGCTGCCCACGAACTTGACATAGGGCGAGTTGGAAACCTGCAGAGTAAGTTTGTGGTTGCGCGACCGATCGGTGTAGATGACGGAACCCGCCAACTGAAAGCAATATACATTTCCCCAGTATTGGGTGAAGTACAAGACGTCGATGGGAGCGGCGTCGTATTCGAAACCGCCGTTGGCGATGGCCTCCTTGCCGGCCCGCAACGCCCAGTGGTCGTTGATGCGGTATTGCAGGTAGAGGAAGTCGGTGTTGTCGAAAAGGGAGGCGGCACCCGCAGTGGCAATGATGCGCTGGCGAAAGTAGTAGGAGAAGCCCTTGCCGAACTCGCCGCCCAAAATCAGATTGAAATATTTGCCGCGGAAACCATAGTCGGTGGTGTCCCAAGTGGCGGGCTGCCCGGTCACACCGAAGTGATGGTCGATGTCGAATTGCCCGCGGACCTCCAATTTCAGGTGGGTGAAGCGATGCCCGTCCTGTCGGGTCGAATCCTGCGCCGCAGCGAAATGAGAGGTAAAAGCCGCGAAAGATGCAAGCAAAAAGGTAGTTAAAACTTTAGTAATCAATCGTTTCTCTCTTTTCATGTCCTTGATTAAAGCGGCTGCAAAAGTACAATATTATTGGCAATAAAAAAAGGGTGCTAAAATCACTTTTTACTCATCCTCAACCCCTGGTTTGCAGAACCTTCCGACGTTGGACAGCGGCGATGGAATCCCCTTTGTACCACAAAAAAAGGATGACCGTTCGGCCATCCTTTTTTGTGGAGAATCATTGTGCTTCTGTTATTTGGTAATCCGTTCGAGCCATTTCACCATGCAGAGCATGACGGTCATGGAAACCAAGCAGATGGCAAGGAACACGCCCCAGCACTGCCAGATGGGCCAAGCGTTGAGCATGACGGTGCCGACAAAGATGAACAGGTTGCCGATGGCGGTGGCACCCAGCCACAAGCCCTGGCAGATACCCTGCAGGTTTTTCGGAGCCACCTTCGACACGAACGAAAGTCCCAGCGGGGAGATGAACAACTCGGCCACGGTCAGGAAGAAGTAAGTGACGATCATTACCCACGGAGCGGCTTTTGCCAGACCCGCTTGAGCCATCGCAGCGGCATCCATGTTCGTGAATTCATTTCCGGAAGGATAATGTTTCATGATGGAGAATATCATCAGGAACAGGTATGCGCAAGCCGCTATTCCCATACCAATGGCAATTTTGCGAGGAGTGGAAACCGGTTTGCCTTTGCGCGCCAAAGCTGCAAAAAGAATCATGATGATGGGCGTCAGGATGATGACAAACAGAGGATTCATCGAATCCCAAATCTCAGCGGGGAACATGGAGGTGTTCACAAAGTCACTGGCAAAGAACTTCAGTGATTGTGTGTTTTGGTGGAAGGACAACCAGAAGAAAATGGCAATGCCCAGCACGGCAAAGAGAGCATAAAGTCTTTGCTTGATCTCTTTGGCCATGGCTGTCTTTTCCTCAGCGGTATAGCCAGCAGTCTCGGTAGCCACTTTTTTTGCGGGCTGGGGGAATCCTTTTTTATTGGTAAAGAAAATGACGAGTGAAATAACCATGGCAATTGCAGATGCAATGAATGCATAGTGAATACCGGTGTTATACACGTCGATGTAGTCGGAGCTGAATTGTGTTGCGTTGGTGATCAGGGACGGGTCAATGACCGAATTGTTCATGGTTTCGGTGAATTTCTGGGTGACCTGACCGTCAGCAATGTACTGGTGGCACAGAGCGGGCATATCGGCATTATAGACAAAGTTGTGGATCTTCAGCCACCATGTGCGAATCAACGGAGCCACGAAGGGAGCGATCACACCGCCAATGTTGATGAACACGTAGAAGATCTGGAAACCGCTGTCTCGTTTGTCTTTGGCTTCCGCCAGCGCTTCGGGACCTTTCTTGGCGGCTTCGGCTTCGAAATTGTCGTACATCTGTCCTACCAGCGCCTGGAGGTTGCCTTTGAACAGACCGTTACCGAAGGCGATGAGCAACAAGGCCACGCAAGTGAAAATAAGGATGGCCCACCAAGTGCTGTTGTGGTCAACGATCAAGCCGCCCTCTTTGCTGAACAAAGGTATGGCTAAAGCGATGTATCCAAAAGCCATAAGCGTAACACCCCATTGGATGGTGCTGTTGTATTTCTGGGTGCGGTCGGCAATGATACCGCCAACCAAACTCAGGATGTAGATGCCGAAGTAAAAAACGGAAAAGATAATTCCCGCAACCTCTTTGGGCAGTCTGAATTTTGATACAAGAAATAAGGTCAGCACGGCATTCATGATGTAATAGCCGAAGCGCTCGCCCATGTTGCTCAATGCAGCGGGGATAAGCCCCTTGGGGTGTTCCTTCAGTGCCTTGCGCACATAGAAGACGATGAATGGAGTGACAACAATCAGTCCTGCCACAAGCATGAACAACGGAGTGTTGGCTTTCCACAAGTTACTAATAAACTCCATAATGTGTAATGTTTTGGTTAATAATTTATTTAACTGATTTTAATATTCTATACCCAATATAATTAATGTGCAAAGTTACAAAAAAAAACTGATACAACAAAGCATGTGGCTTTTTTTTTGTATTTTTGCAATATGAAATTCGAAGAAATAATCCAGCAAACATTGGAGGTGCTGCGACGCGGCGGCACCATACTCTACCCCACCGACACCATCTGGGGCATCGGCTGTGACGCTCGCAATGCCAATGCCGTAGAACGAATATACAACATAAAAGAACGCGACCATACCAAGAGCATGCTGGTATTGGCGGAGAACAGCATCTGGAAAGATGTTGACGGGGAAAGGCCCACCACTTACATTTTGCCACGCTCACTTTGGCTCGACAAGATGCAACTTGAAATTGCCCCAAATCTGCCGGCCGACGACGGCTCCCTAGGGGTACGCATACCGCAGCACCGGTTCTGTAAAGAGATATTACATCGCCTTGGTGCTCCAATAGTCAGCACAAGTGCCAATCTGTCGGGTCATCCGTCGCCAACCAGATACGAAAATATAGAAAAAGCGCTCATCGAGCGCATAGACTATTGTGTTCCACCCCTGGCAGAATTTCTCTCAAACGAAAGTCGCGGCAGCCGTATCGTGAAGATAGAGTCTGATGGCAGCGAAACAATTATTCGGCCATAGAAACTCTTCTTTCAACAGCCACAGCCGCCACCGTATCGACAAGACCTGTTTCAACCTCTACTGTTTCAATATCCTTGGAGCCGAGGGCCTCAACCATACTTCCAAAACCACGTATACCTGTACCACGACACTTGAGGACGGCCTCCTTGCGAGTCCATAGTCTCAAGAATTGCATTATAGGATCTTTTGCCGACGCTATAGATTGGCTCTCACCACAAGTACACACGCGGTCTATCAATGCCTGACTAACCTTACGACGGCACTCTACATCAATCCCCACCCTTCCCCGTTCGGACACTGCCACCGCCACCGCCGTGCGACAATGGCTTATGCTCACGTTGAGGTCGGGACGTGCCGGCAGAAAAGGTGCTCCATGTTCGTCATGGTCAAGTGCCATACCTGCACCCACGAGACTGCTCAACAACTTCAGTACTGCACCACGTTGCTCGGCAAGCGAGTGCCACTCGCCGCCTTCCACGCACCATCTTACACCCTGCATACAAGTTGCCGACACTCCTTCGGCGACATTCGTCATGCCTTACCGATGATGTCGTAGGGGACGGTGTCGCCCTGCATGGGCATGCGCGGCTCCTCTATGGTGCCGAACTGCTGCTCATATTTCTTGATATTGTCGGCGAGGGCAGCCAACGTACGTTTGGCATGAATGGGGTTCATGATGATGCGCTCGCGAACTGCGGCCCCGTCATTGCCAGGAAGCATCTGTGCGAAATCAAGAATGATTTCGGTAGGATTGTGACTGATCACCACAAGGTTGCTATAGGTTCCACGAGCCACCTCGGGGGTGATGTTAAGCTTCAGGTTTTGCTGTTCCGGTTTGTTTGCCATGATAATTGTTGTTTTTTGTATCAGATAACGACTTTTCACTGCAATTATTGTGCCAACAGGGCAAAAAGGGCAGCACCCGCCACCATGGTGGCGGGTGCTGCCCTAAGATTGCAAATCGTCAAGGTGTTACTTGACAATGAGCTTGCGGATAGAATTGACATTCTCGCCAATGATGCGGACAAAGTAAGCACCCTTGGCGTAGCCATTGAGGTCGATAGTAAGTTCACCGTTCTCCACTCGCCACTCGCCGTTAGTGCGGCCATTCATGTCGACAATGACAACCTGGGCCACGCCATCGATACCGCTGAGGGTTACAGTGGTGGTAGCGGGGTTGGGATAGAGAGCGATGTGACTGCCACCAACACCGTCGATACCAACCAGCGTGGAGAAGCCAAAGCCATTGCTCCAGTCAGAGTTCTGGATATCGGGGCAGATATTCTGCACACGCACAGAATAATTGGTACCGGGATTGAGGCCAGTGAGGGTGTAGGGGTTGGTCACCACATTCTCGATGATAGTGCCATTGACATCGATATTCCAGGCAGAGCCAGTGCTGGTCCAGCTGACCACGGCGGTAGTCTGGGTAATTTCGGTCACTGTCACGTTAGTAGGCACCTCGCAGGTATCGGGCTGAACCACAGGAGCAGTGGTGGTGTGACCTGTAGCACTCTGCCATTCGGAATAGACTCCCTCGTCGCAGATGGTGCGGAGACTGATAGTGTAATCAGTATTCTCGGTCAAGCCCTCGAAGGTGACAGGCGAAGCTTCGCTTGTGACGGTGGCCAGGGTGGTACCGTCGGTGGCGATAGTGGCCTCAACAGAGGCGGGAGCTGTATAGTTGACCGTGATAGTATTGTAGGTTGGCACCACATTCTGGATGAGCGGGCGCACACACTCCACCTCGTCGTTTTCGATGCAGGTGACAAAGATTTCAAAGCCTTTGTCGACCGACACACCGGCGTTGAGGCTGATTGTGAGGGAGCCGTTGGTCGAGGTGATCAAAGAATCGATAGGTTCATATCCGTTCTCATTGTAGAGTTCGGAATTGGTGGTAGTACGTTCATACAGCACCGTGCCGTTGGTACCTTCGCCATCATAGATTCTGAAGCTCGAGGCACCATTGTAGAAGAGGCGGATGAAACCACCGGTAACCTGCAACTTGTGATCCTCATCGGTAGGACGGAGCACCACAGCGCTGTTAGTGCTGGACTGGTAACCAGCAATGGGGCCACCATTGTCATAGACCACGAAACCGCAGCCCTGGATAGTGTCGGTACCGTTCTGAGGCAGGATAACCTGGCCGGATGCAAAGTTGCAGACAGCCCATTCGCTCTGCTCAAACTCATTGCACACGGTGCGGACGTAGAAGTTGTACTTCACGCCACCGGTAATGACGCCTGCAGGTATGAGGTAGCTGTGCGACTCGGCGGGAACGTCGACAATAGCGGTCTCGTCGATTTCAGTCTCATCCTCGGGTGCCACATAGACCTGCCAGCCCTGGGCAATCACATCGACGGGGGCATTCCAGGTAAAGTATGTACTGTCGGGGTTGAGGGAATTGTGAACTGCCACCTGCTCGGGCGAAATGCAGCCGGGCAGCTCGACAACCTGGATATTGTCTATCAGCGACCAGTCGTAGCCATAGGCAGTGAGGCGGCCAAGGGCAACACGGGTACCACCGGAAAGCGACTGACCGTTGAACCGATAGGTGAAGTGCACGAAGCTGGAACGCGACTGGTTGGGGTCGTTCAGGGTGTCGAGCCAACCAACGAGCTCACCGGCATTGTTGGCAAGGCCAATCATGACCTGGTCATAGTTGTCGTTGATGGGGCCGAGTTTGGCATCGAAACTGACTTCATATTTGGTGATAGCGCCATCGAGCAGAGGCAGCACGGCATACACGCCAGTGAAACCTGAACGGTAGAAAAGACCACCGTCATAATGGGTAATGGCCGAAGGCTGGTTAAAGTCCCAGCACGGAGGAAGCACATTCTCGGCATAAGCATCGAAGTTCTCCGAATAAGGCACCGGCAGGATAGCGCAGCTTGTAGTCATGCTGATGTTGACCCACATGGTGTCGTTGCCACAAATGGAACCCACGCGGAACTCATACGGAGTGGCGGCATTGAGGCCGGTGACCTCATACTCAGTCTCGGTGGTGACCATGGCAGTGCTCCAAGCGCCGCCAACAGTGCGGTATTCGACGGCGAAGCTCTCGACAGAACCGGCATTGGTCCATGTGAGGTTCACACTGACATCGCTGGGATCGGCAGCCAGGTCGGCGGGATACATGCAACCGTCGTCCTGACGGATGAGGATGTCGTCGAGGTCGGCATAGTGGTTGTTGGTACCACAGACCAGACGGAAGGCGACGTAATAGTCGGCCTCGGCATCCAGTTCGGAGGTATTGAATTCATACTGGGTATATACCGACTGGTTGTAGGGTACACTCAGCACGGGGATGAATGTAGAGGGGTCGGTAAGGTCGGTCATGACACCGGCACGCAGAGTGTTGCCATTGTTGACCGACGCCCAGAAGCTGACATAAATCTGGTCGCCGTCGAGAGGCACAAGGCTGGTGGCGACTATAGTACTGTCGCCATAGCCGGCTGCCATAGTCAGACCATGGCTGCCAGTATTGCCAGAGGCGCTCACACCGGGATAGCCGTCATAGGTGGCGTTGGGAGTGACAAGCGTCCAGCACGAAGGCATGGCATCGTTGGCATCGAGCTCGAAACCTTCGGTGTAGGGCAAAGCCATCTGGCCGCAGGAGGTCTTCACGGTGAGCGTACGGGCATTGGAGGTATCCTCATCGGAGCAGACCGCCTTCACAGCAATGGTATAGGCAGTATTGGGATCAAGGTCTTCAGCAATGTACTCGCCAGCGCCATTGTCCTCCCACTCGCCACCGTTGAAGGAGACGACATAACCCGAGACCTCTTCGTTGACAGTCCAGGTGAAGGAGAGGCTGTTGCTGTCGATAGCCGAAGCAACGAGGTTGGCAGGCTTGAGGCAACTGGGGCAGGCATTCTCAACCGTGGCAAGAACATTGGTAGAAGAGTTGAGGGAGCCCTGTGCAGCAGAACAAATGACCTCTTCGGCACCATCATATATCGTAAAGCTGATCTCGCTCGGATAATTGCCAGGAGTGAGACGAATTTCCAGTGGTAAGCCAGAGCAGACATTTACAACGCCAGTACCGCTGTTGCCACTCGAAATAGTAGCGGAACCAGTAAGAGCACCATTCTGGTAGAAATCTACCGAACCTCCGTTCCAGCCATCATTATATTGGTCATGCATTTCGACAGTTATATCGCATGAACCAGTGGAGCAGTCGGTCAAGAAGGTGAAGGGGGCATAGTTTGAAATATCGTCACCGCCACAATCGGTAGCGACATAGACTGTGTACTGGGTGCGAGCCTCAAGACCATCGAAGGTGTAGGTCGGTTCGGTGACAGAAATCTCTTCTGCCTCTTCGTCGTTGCCAAGGCGCACAACCCAGGCGTCCTGACCTTCCTGAGCCACCCAGGTGATGGTAGCGGAAGTAGCAGTAATCTCGGTAGCGACAAATCCATTGGGCATGATGCAGTTGGGGCAGGGATTCTCCATTGTGGCGAAAGCCTCGCCTAAACCGGAAAGGCTTGTTGCAGAATAGAAGGTAGCACCGCTACCATCCTTTATTTCGAACGAGGCATAGCTGGAATAGTAACCTTCGGTGCAGTTGAAAACAACAGGGGCCGAACCACACACCTCCACGGTCTCGGTCTGTGTTCCTTCATTGTCCATCGAATAACTGCCGACAAGGAGACCGGCCTGATAAACATCCAAGCTTGAACCCATCCAGCCGTATCCGTAGAAAGAATCATTCATGACAAGAGTGATATTGCATGTGCTGGCTGCGCACTCTGTAGCAAATGTATATTCAACCGCAGCGGCGGTATCACCCTCGCCGCAGACACCACGCACTGCGACGGTGTAGCCGGTCATGGGCTCAAGACCGTCAAGGGCCAGCGTGGGCTCGTCATTGACCGTATAGGCATTCTCATTATCGCCGTTCACAACAACCACCCATTCGGTCTCCTCGCCACCGGCGGTCCAGCTAAGGGTAGCACTCTCGGAGGTGATGTCGGAAACCTGGACGTTGCTGACAACAGGGCAGGAAACGGGAGTGGTGAAAGTGACGGTGGCCGGGTTGGACATCTCGTCACCGGCACAGATGGCGCTCACAGCCACAGTATGGGTGCTCTGACCATTGAGGCCGGAGAGAGTGTATGTGGTCTCACTGACAGTCTCGGCAGCATCGACATTGCCGTCGACAACAACCTGCCATTCTGCCTCATCACTACCAGCCTGCCATGTAAGGACGGCCTCGTGAGCAGTCAACTCACTCACCGTAAGGTTGCCCGGAACAATACAGTTGGGACAAGGTATCGCAACAGTGGCAAGGACATCGCCGGTAGCATGACTATCCATATTCTCAATGGTGAACACAACGGCACCGCTGCCGTCGGTGATGGTGCCACCCATCTCCTCTGCCCAGTCACCTTTCGTAAACACAATCGAGACAGGGGCCGCAGAGCAGACCTCCACATTTGCGGTGATAGAATTGCCACTTGTCATAGTGACCGAGCCGACCTCTATGCCGGCCTGCATAAAGCGGAGAGAGCTGCCGTTCCAGCCATCGCCATATTCATCGGTTCCGTTGACTGTGAAATTGCAGGTGGGGCCGTCGCATGCCGTAGCGAAGGTGACGGTGGTGACAGAAGACATGTCGTCGTCCTCGCACAAGGCGCGGATGCCTACCGTATGTCCGGTCATCGGTTCAAAGCCGCTGACCTCATACGATGCCTCGGTTACCGTCACAGCGTTGTCCACGTCGCCATCGACAATGACAAGCCACGACTCCTCCTCACCCTGCGGGGTCCAGGTGATGGTGGCGCCCTCGGCGGTGATATTGGTAGCCTGCACATTGGTGACAGCAGGGCAGGAAATCAGAGTGGTGAAAGCCGACACCTGGTAGTAACCAGACTGGTCGTCGCCACAATTGGTACGCACCCAGGCGTGATACTGGGTGGCCGACTGGAGACCGGTAAGGGTGACGGTGGTACCGTCGACCTCCTCGGTGAGGATGTTCTCGTCCTCATAACTGTTGGCAGTGCCGTAGTAGACAGTGTAGCCGTCGGCCATAAGGCCTGCACTGCCCCACGAAATGGTGGCAGTGTGGGGACCAATGGCGCTCACGGTTGCCGAAGTGATGGGGTCGCAGCCGTTGTCCTCTTCGACACTGAAGTCGTCCAGCATCAAGGTGTACTGGCTGGAGCTGGTGCCCACGGCACGCAGGGCTATGCGCTCGCCTTCGCCCTCGTAGCCTGCAAAGTGCACTGTGTACTGGTTATAGCCAGAGCCCCAGCTGTAGCTGGTGATGAGGGTAATGGTCTGGACCGATACAAACTCGGCCTCCTCACCTTCGCCCTCGAGGACACCAACCTCGAGTACAGGAAGATACGATTGCTGCGCAGAAGCCCAGAAGGTGAGCTTCAAGCCTGCAATGTTCTCCATGCGGGGCAGGGCTACAATCTCGGCCGTCTGCCCATTGGGCGCGTGGGCCTCGAACTCGAAGTAGACACTGCTGTTGCGGGCATTGCCTGCATAGGCATAGGCGCAGGGGAACACCACGCCGTCAAAACCTCCGCCTGTGCTGATTTGGGTCCAGCAATCGGGCAAACCGCCCGTAGCGATACCCTCGAACCCGGTGCTATAAGGCACCGCGGTATAGTCGTCGCAGCCGGTTTGCGCCTGCGAGACAAGCGGCATTGCAAACAATGCCGCAGTCACTAAACTAAATAGTAACTTTTTCATGGTACGTGTTTTAAGTTATAAATTAGTATTTTTTCAAGGTTCTCTGAAAATGCAAAAGTACTGATTTTTTCTCAATCACAGAAAAAAAATTGCCATGTCGGCAATCAGCAGAGACTTCCCTGGCTACAATCAGCGGCATAAAAAGCCCCATCGACCGCCGTCCTCCGGCACCCTTCGGGCGTATATGGACCGATGACCGACGGTGTTGGTACGGTGTTGATACGGCTTTGATACGGTGTTGGTATGCCGATGGTATGGTTCCAGCACTGATTTACAATACGTTACAGTAGTTTTACCGACATTTTACAACATACTGCAACACAATATGTTAGCTTTTTCGGCATTGTTTTTCAGGGTAAAATTTAACTACAATTAACAACAAAAGCCCGTCTCGATGGTCGAGACGGGCTTGGATTGTTTTCTCAGACGGGATGTCTTACTTGGCCTTGGCGGTGCTCATTGCGGGAGCATTGCCCACAATAAGGTCTTGGTATTCGCGCATACCGGTACCGGCAGGGATAAGGTGACCGACAATGACGTTCTCCTTCATACCGACCAGGGTGTCGCGTTTGGCGTTGATAGCGGCCTCGGTGAGCACCTTGGTGGTCTCCTGGAAGGAGGCTGCCGAGATGAAGCTCTTGGTCTGCAACGAAGCGCGGGTGATACCCTGCAGGACCTGACGGCAGGTGGCCGGACGTGCATCGGAGGCAGTGACAAGCTTCTTGTCCTGACGACGCAGGGCAGAGTTCTCGTCGCGAAGTTCGCGGGCGGTGACAATCTGACCCTTCGAGAGGACCTCGCTGTCGCCGGCATCCTCCACGACCTTCATGCCGAAGATGCGGTCGTTGACATCGTTGAAATCGAGTTTGTTGACCAGGTCGCCTTCGAGGAAGCGGGTGTCGCCCGGGTCAAGGATTTCGACCTTGCGCATCATCTGACGCACGATGACCTCGAAGTGTTTGTCGTTGATCTTCACACCCTGCAGACGGTAGACTTCCTGAACCTCATTGACGATGTATTCCTGAACCTTCATCGGGCCCTTGATGGCGAGGATGTCGCTCGGGGTGATGGCACCGTCGGAAAGCGGGGTGCCAGCCTTCACATAGTCGCTGTCCTGAGCCAGAATCTGTTTGGCAGTGGGGATGAGGTAGGAACGCTGCTCGCCGGTCTTGGAGGTGATGGTAATCTCACGGTTGCCGCGTTTGAGTTTCTTGGCGATGGAGACGATACCGTCGATTTCGGCCACGATGGCGGGGTCGGACGGGTTGCGGGCCTCGAAGAGCTCGGTGACACGCGGCAGACCGCCCGTGATATCGCCGGCCTTGCCAAACGAACGGGGTATCTTGACCATAATGTCGCCGGCACGGAGTTCCTGACCCTGCTCGACACCGATGTGGGCACCGACCGGGAGGTCATAGACCTTGAGGATGTTGCCTTCGCTGTCGACAATATTGAGGGTCGGGTTCTTGGTGCGCTGACGGCTCTCGATGATAACCTTGTCCTGAAGACCTGTCTGGGCATCGCTCTCGACACGGAAGGTCACGTTCTCGATGACATTCTCGAACGAAACACGACCGGCGACATCGCTGATGATGACTGCGTTGTAGGGGTCCCACTCGGCAATGACGTCACCCTTCTTGAGCATATCGCCGGAGGCCTTGTAAAGCTTGGCGCCATAGGGCAGGAGCGACGAGAAGAGGGTGATATCTGTGTTGGTGTCGACAATGCGCATTTCAGCCGAACGGCCCATGACGACATGATAGCTGTTGCCTTCGTTGTCGGTATAGGGGACAGAGCGGAGCTCGTCGATATCGAGGCGGCCTTCGTATTTGGCCTGCAGGCTGGAGGCGGTACCGATGTTGCCACCGGCCACACCACCGACGTGGAAGGTACGCAGGGTAAGCTGGGTACCAGGCTCGCCGATAGCCTGTGCGGCGATGACGCCGACAGCCTCGCCCTTCTGGACCATCTTGCCGGTAGCAAGGTTGCGGCCATAGCACTTGGCGCAGACGCCATGTTTAGACTCGCAGGTGAGCACCGAGCGGATTTCGACCTCTTCGATGCCGGCCTCTTCGATGCGGCGGCAAATGTCCTCGTTCAGTTCCTCACCGGCATGGGCGATAATCTCGCCGGTGTGCGGGTGGATAACGTCGTGGACCGACGTGCGGCCGAGAATCTTCTCGCTGAGCGACTGGACGATATCCTCACCTTTCTTGAGGGCGGTGGTGGGCAGGCCACGCAGGGTACCGCAGTCCTCCTCATTGATGATGACATCGTGGGCCACGTCGACCAGACGGCGGGTCAGGTAACCGGCATCAGCCGTCTTAAGAGCGGTATCGGCCAGACCCTTACGGGCACCGTGGGTAGAGATGAAGTACTCAAGCACCGACAGACCCTCCTTGAAGTTGGAGATGATGGGGTTCTCGATAATCTCGTTGCCGGCGGCACCAGCTTTCTGCGGCTTGGCCATCAGACCACGCATACCGGAGAGCTGACGGATCTGCTCCTTGCTCCCACGGGCGCCCGAATCATACCTCA
>JAEEGG010006289.1_pt1 | contig 27885 bp, 19 predicted proteins | sample 9134161 | NCBI WGS metagenome assembly JAEEGG01 (sample SAMN16246543, study PRJNA631951) | gut metagenome | biome: gut microbiome; feature: rumen; material: CR-attached | host: Bos | place: Iran: Karaj | collected 2018-10 | reverse complement strand
TTATAGTATAACAATTTATCAACAATCAATATGAAAAAACATTTATTATTTGTCCTGCTGTTTTTTGTGACAGCCAATTTGACAAAGGCTCAGGTGTCGTTCGGATTTCCACAAATCTTCAACGACGACTGGCTCTTTAGCCTCGATGATAATCCCGACATGGCTCGTCCTGATTACAATGACTCTGCCTTCCGTAGACTCGACCTTCCCCATGACTGGTCTATTGAAGGACAAGCATCCCCCGACCTTGCCAGTTGCACAGGCTACTTGCCTGGAGGTGTGGCTTGGTATCGCAAGCACTTTTTCGTAGAAGACAACTCCCCCCTCCACTACATCTATTTCGAGGGTGTCTATAACCGCAGTGAAGTCTATCTCAACGGACACCTGTTGGGAAAACGACCCAATGGTTATGCTTCGTTTCTGTATGATATGACACCATATCTGAAGCAAGGCAAGGAGAACGTCATTGCTGTCAGAGTGGATCACAGCAAATATGCCGACTCACGTTGGTACACAGGCTCAGGCATCTACCGCGACGTCTGGATGATTACGGCTGGTAAGACCCACCTCAGTCAATGGGGTAGCACCTACCGCTTCACACAAACTGCCGAAGGAAAAGGAAAGGTGGAAGTGGATTACTCAATTGATGTGGATAAGAAAGACCAGAAGAAAAGTCTGGCGGTCAACATCGTGCTGAGAGATGCTGAGGGCAACGAGGTGGCTTCAATAACCGAACGCCAGCTACCCGCACCGAAAGATGGCAAGGTGAAAGGCACAACGACACTGACACTCGACCAACCTCATCTATGGGACACTCGCGACCCCTATCTTTATACCTTGACCACCGACCTGCTCATGGATGGCAATGTTATCGACGGCAATAAGATAAAGGCTGGTATGCGCACCCTTCGTTTCGATGCCAATACTGGTTTCTGGCTCAACGGCAGGAACATGAAGGTAAAAGGGGTCTGCCTGCACCACGATGCAGGTGTGCTGGGGGCTGTGGTGCCTCCTGAGGTCTGGTACCGCAGAGTGAAACAACTCCAGTCCATAGGCGCTAACGCCATCCGCATGAGCCACAATCCACAATCGCCATGTCTTTACGACATCTGCGACGAACTCGGCATGCTCGTCATGGACGAGGCTTCCGATGAATGGGAATTTCCCAAACGCAAATGGGTGAAAGGCTGGAATCAAGGCGAACCCGCTTACGACGGTACTTTCGACTTTTTCGAGGAGTGGATTGACCGTGATGTGGCCGATATGGTGCTGCGCGACCGCAACCATCCTTGCGTCTTCCTTTGGAGTATCGGTAATGAGGTGGATTATCCCAATGACCCTTATTCACACCCTGTTCTCGATGGTACCACCATTAACCAACCTATGTTTGGTGGCTACAAACCCGATGCACCCAACGCAGAACGTATTGGCATCATCGCCAAGCGGCTGTCCGCTGTTGTCAGGAGCATCGACACCTCACGCCCTGTCACTGGCGCACTCGCTGGTGTTGTGATGAGCAACCAGACGGCTTATCCTGAGGCCATCGATGTGGTGGGCTATAACTACACTGAGAACCGCTACGATGTGGACCACAAGACTTACCCATCCCGCATCCTGTATGGCAGTGAAACCAGTACCGACTACAATGCCTGGAAGGCTGTACGTGACCGCGACTTCATCTTCGGACAGTTTGTTTGGACCGGCACCGATTATCTTGGGGAGTCAGGGCGTTGGCCATCAAGAGGACTTAACACGGGACTGATGAATTTTGCCTCTTACCCCAAAGGGAGAGGATGGTTCCATGCCGCCATCTGGCGTGAAGATCCTGTCACCTACATCGGTACTTATCCCATGCCTCAGATGCGTGGCGATGGACAAGGCCGAAGAGGACGTGGTGGCCGTGGCAATTTTGTGTCAATCGATGCCAACGACGACTGGAACTATATGGATGGAACACAGGTTAGGGTGGTGTGCTACACGAATTCTCCACAGGCGCGACTCTGGCTGAACGACAGTCTTGTAGGAGAACTCAAGGCGGTGAACGACACCACTGGCGTCATCTATTGGGACATCCCCTATACTGCAGGAACTCTCCGGGGCGAGGGTTGCGACAACCAAGGTCGGGTTCAGTCGTCTTACAACATCAAGACTTACTCGGATGCCGTTGCTTTGAGGGCACAAGTGCAGGAACTGGGCGATGGACATGACTGTGCCTGCCCAGGGTTCGTCAACCAAATCAGTATCAATGTCGTTGACAAGGATGGCAATTTGGTGAAGAACGCCAGAAACGAGATTACATGCACCATCGAAGGACCTGCAAAACTGCTTGGCCTCGAAGGTAGCAACAATGCCGACATGGGCGATTACCACGACAATCGACAGGCGGCTAACAGAGGCTCTCTCTTCGCCTATATCCGCCGAATCGGGAAAGGTCCTATCACCGTACGATTCTCCACGGATGGACTTACCACTGCTGAAGTTAAGCTTTAGTCATTGACCATTGACTATTGACCATTGATTATTGACCATTGACCATTGACCATTGACCATTCATCATTGACCATTGATTATTGACCATTGTTCATTCATCATAGACCATTGACAACTCCCCTCCCATTAAGGGGAGGGGCAGGGGTGGGGTGTTTGCCATTGTCCATTCCTCATTCCCCATTGGCCATTCATCATTGGACTATAGCGCCCATTTCAATGGAAAAAAGCCGCAAGAGCCTGTCACTATAGCTCTTGCGGCTTCGGAGTCTTTCACGTAAGGAAAGCTCCTTTTTCATGGAATCAGATTCAATCTATTAACCCTATTTTTTTATCCCTTTTTTTGCGATATGAAATACCTTTAGCTTTTCACGATGCAAAATTACCACCTCCATGTACCACAATGCGGTACATCGTTTTTTATTTTTCAATTTTTTTATGTTAACACTCAATTTCTCTTCATGGATGAATGAAAGCATACACTGAATCTATTCATGCAATTCGCGTTCCTTGTTCACCAAATCATCATTGAACTTGTGGTCGACACTTGGCTTTGGGGATACATTGAAAATAACGAAAAATAATCCTACATTTTTTCCGCATAAATTTGTGATTTCAACAGAATGTTTGTAATTTTGAAGCGAAAAGAAGAGGCATTCATATACTCTATTGCATACTGAAGTTCTAAATTGTTATAGATAAACGATTTGGAACGACAGAAAGGATGGATTGTATTGATGCTCTCATCTGCCGTAAGGCAGTTTAATCACCGCACCAAAAAGAAACATTATTATTATTATTATAGGTTAACCTAACTATTTTTATATGCTTACAAATGAAGATAAACTGTTTCTCCAGTCGAAAGGTATTTCCGAGGAGAAAGTAGAAACGCAGTTGCAGAGTTTTAAGACTGGATTCCCATTCCTTAAACTCTATGCCGCCGCTAGTGTAGATAACAAAGGTATCCTTGCCCCCACTGACGAGGACAAGAAATGCTATCTTGCCAAATGGGATGAATATCTCGAAGGACAGGGAAAAGTGCTGAAGTTCGTCCCGGCCTCGGGAGCCGCCAGCCGTATGTTCAAGAATGTGTTCGAGTTCCTCGACGGCGAGAGCGATACACCCGACAACGACTTCATGAAGAAGTTCTTCACGGAGATTCACAACTACGCCTTCTTTGCCGACCTCAATGCAGCCTGCAAGGAGTGCTATGGCAAGGACATCGACTCTCTTGTCGCTGCTGGTCAGTACAAACAAGTGGTTGCCGCTCTGCTCAAAGATGCTGGTCTGAACTATGGCAAACTACCAAAGGGCCTGCTCAAGTTCCACAAGTATGGGGATACCTCCCGCACACCGCTGGAAGAGCATCTCGTGGAAGGCGCGCTCTATGCCAAGGGTAAAGAGGGTAAGGTGAATGTTCATTTCACTGTCTCGCCCGAACACCGTCAGTTCTTCCAGGCACTCGCCATCGAGAAGTCGAAAGACTACGCACAGCAGTTCGGTGTGGAATACAACATCGGTTTCTCAGAGCAGAAAGCCAGCACCGACACCATCGCTGTGGACATGAACAACGAGCCATTCCGTCTTGACGATGGCAAACCTCTCTTCCGTCCAGGTGGTCACGGCGCGCTCATCGAGAACCTCAACGACCTTGATGCCGATGTCATCTTCATCAAGAACATCGACAATGTGGTGCCAGACAGACTCAAGGACGACACTGTGGAGTACAAGAAACTCATCGCCGGCGTGCTCGTCTCTCTCCAGCAGAAGGTGTTCGACTACCTTAAACTGCTCGACAGCGGACTATATACGCATGCTCAAATACAGGAGATGATTCTCTTCCTCCAGCACGACCTCTCATGCCGCAATCCTGAACTCAAGAACCTCGAGGATTCTGAACTCGCCATCTACCTGAAGAAGAAGTTCAACCGTCCTATCCGTGTCTGCGGTATGGTGAAGAACGTTGGTGAACCTGGTGGCGGTCCATTCCTTGCCTACAACACTGATGGCACCATCTCGCTTCAGATTCTCGAGAGCAGCCAGATAGACAAGGACAACGCCGAATACCTCAACATGTTCAACAACGGCACCCACTTCAACCCCGTTGACCTCGTTTGCGCCGTGAAGAACTACAAGGGAGAGAAGTTCGACCTCATCCAGTTTGTCGATAAGAACACTGGCTTTATATCCTACAAGAGCAAGAACGGAAAAGAACTCAAGGCTCTCGAACTTCCAGGTCTTTGGAATGGCGCCATGAGCGACTGGAACACAGTCTTTGTGGAAGTACCTCTCACCACCTTCAACCCTGTGAAGACCGTCAACGACCTGCTGCGTCCACAGCATCAGGGGTAATTCATTGACCATTGAGCATTGACCATTGAATTTTTAGGAAAGATATCGTTATAACGTTATATCGAAATCCCGTTATTCCAAAAGGGAAATTAGGAGACAGAACAAATAATTATGAACAAGAAAATCATGCTTTTAGGTTCTGGTGAACTGGGTAAGGAGTTCACCATTGCCTGCAAACGCCTCGGTCAATATGTCGTGGCGTGCGATTCCTACAACGACGCTCCAGCCATGCAGGTGGCAGATGAACGTGAGGTGTTCCCCATGCTCGACGGTGATGCACTCATGGCAGCTGTGGAGAAACATAAACCCGACATCATCGTGCCAGAAATAGAAGCCATACGCACAGAGCGCCTCTATGACTGTGAGAAACAAGGCATACAGGTAGTCCCTAGCGCACGTGCGGTCAACTACACGATGAACCGCAAGGCCATACGCGAACTCGCCCATACCGAACTGGGTATCAAGACTGCTGACTACCGCTATGCTAAGACCTTCGACGAGTTCAAGAAGGCTGCAGATGAGATTGGGTATCCTTTCATCGTCAAACCACTGATGTCGTCTTCGGGACACGGACAGAGCAAAGTCGATTCACCCGACGAACTGGAGAAAGCCTGGGACTTCGCCGCCAAGGGAGCACGTGGTGACATCAAGGAGGTCATCGTGGAGCAGTTCATACACTTCGACACCGAAATCACGCTGCTCACAGTGACCCAGAAGAACGGCAAAACTCTTTTCTGCCCCCCTGTCGGCCATGTGCAAAAGAGTGGCGACTACCGCGAGAGTTACCAGCCGGCCGCCATCAGCGACGAGCAACTCCGCGAGGCACAGGATATTGCCGCCAAGGTAACTGGTGCCCTCACTGGAGCTGGCATCTGGGGAGTGGAGTTCTTCCTCAGCAACAAGGACGGGGTGTATTTCTCCGAATTGAGCCCACGCCCACACGACACTGGTATGGTGACACTGTCTACATCCCAGACGCTCAACGAGTTTGAACTTCACTGCCGTGCCGTCCTCGGACTGCCCATCCCCGACATCGTCCTCGAGCGTTATGGAGCCAGCGCGGTGATTCTCTCCGAAATCGACACGGAGCATCCCGACTACCTCGGTCTGGAAAATGTCTGCGCCGTGCGCAACGCCGATGTGCGCATCTTCCGCAAGCCAAATGCACATCCTCATCGCCGACTCGGCGTTGTGGTATGCTGCGAGCCCCTTGGCAGCGACATGGACAAACTGCGTGAGAAATGCCGCAACCTCGCTTCTAAAGTCAAGGTTGTCGAGCAGGAGAAGTAGTTCCTTCGAGGAACATGTAGAAGATTGGAAATACCGTCACGACATGCTTGTTCCTCACTTCTTATAACTTTTTAGAGACGGGGGGCACACCCCGTCTCTAAAAAAATTTATAGCGACTGCAGCAAACCAGCCATCATGGTCGCTATACCGGAAAGTCCTTTTTTGAGAGTTGATAAATATATAGGTATTGATGTAAATACCTATTTAAATTAGTGAAGAGATGATGAATAGATTGCTTACATTTGGCTCCATGTTGTTCCTTATGGCGCAGTCGGCCTTCGGACAGGTTGCTGTACACATGGATTGTGCTCAATGGGAAGAACATCCCCTGGTTAAGAAAATCGGACTCTATCAGACACCTCTCGTGTCGAAGTCCTGGCTCGACCGCGACCTTCCTAAGTTGGATGAACTTGAGGTGCGTTCTATGCGCTATGAGATGGCATGTGGCAAGGACGACTTGTATGGTCAACCTTGTGTGGTCGGTAATGCTCAGCGGCCTGCCTATTCTTTGTCACAAATTGATTATCTTCTGACTCAAGCCAAGAAATACGCACCCGTGCTCGTCATCTCCCATGGCTACACACCCACCATTCTCCAGAGTCGGCCTACGGAATGGAGCGGATTTATGGACCCTCCTACAAACTTTGACACATGGGCCCTTATCAATGAAAGGTTCGCCAAGGAATGGAAGGGTAAGAATTATGACAACAGTTATGTTGAGGTGTGGAACGAACCTGACTTGAAGGACGGTTTCTTCACCGGTACTGTTGATGATTACCTCGACATCTATGAGGCTGCTGCACCAGCCGTTAGAAATGGATTTGCCGACATCAAGGTGGGCGGTCCTGCAGGTGCTTTCAATTGGTGGCACCAACCACTGGTTGAACGGGTCAAGTCAAAGGACCTCCCTCTCGACTTCCTTTCTGGACATGCTTATGGACCTGATTATGCATGGCAGTTGGATGGCATGCGCAGCGCTTTGAACTCGCTTGGCAGAAATGAAGCGGAAATGCTGCTGACGGAGTACTCGCCTTACGCCGCTGCAGACTACCAGGAAGATGGACCTGTGGAACGCGCTGAGGCTGCCATGACCTTTTTCAATGCGCTACCCGGAATGTTGGATTGTCCCGACCTCACTTATGTCAACTGGGCACAGTATATCGACCCAGGGTTCTTTGTCGGTGACAAGCTCGGACTCATTGACCGGGACAGCGGGGCAAGAAAGGCGCTTTTCAATGCCTTCAGACTTTATGGTATGATGCCTGCCGACCGTCGCTCGTTGACTATCAACAGCCAAACCATTAAAGGCATGGCTTCAGCATCTGACGACTGCCTGACCGCTGTTGTGTGGAATACAGCCTCTGCTGAACGACAGTTGTCATTCTCAATCGACAATATCCCTTTCAGTACAGGAACACTTGAGGTATATCATATCGACCAGGAACACAACAGTTGGTATGAAACCAAGAAAGGCACTTTGGAGACAAGCCGCTCCGAGCATGTCGAGATAGCCAACCAACGCTTAGAACTGAAGGAGGTGGTACGTAACAAGGGTGTCTGCTTCATCCGGCTTGTCGCTGACAATGCTGCCACTCTCTTTCCACAAGTGAAACTGGGAACGATTGTCCGCACACACCAATGGTTCCCTAAACGTACTAATGACGCATCATATGCACTCTTCGACCCTAAGACATGGACTCTGCGCCTCTCTTCCAACAAAGAATCATCGGGCAGGGCACTCATAGGCATAGAGGTGGAGAGGATTCCTGACTTCCTGAAAGTGGTGGGAGTTGGAGATGGCGATGCGCAACGCATCAACGCAAATTCTACCATCAATGTCCGCTTGGACTATCAGAACAAAGAAGGACAATATTGTTACTCGGTGATTTATCATGGAGGATTGTATTCTAAGGTGCGTACAAGCACTTTGCCATGGGGAACAAAGAAGAAAGCCGATAATGTGGTGGAGGTGGAAAACCTGAACAACTTCATTATTAATGTGGCTGAACACAAACCAGAAGATTATAACGGACGCATCCTCATCTCATTCGAAATGCAGAACGTAGGTCCTGGCGTGAAACAGAATTTCCAACTTTCTCGTGAATCTTCTTCTGGTATTAACGATGTTCTTTCAGATCAACAATCGAACGACAATTCGGATTCTGATGTAAAAGCAATATATAATGTAAATGGACAAAGGTTGTCGAAACTCTCTCATGGCATCAACATCATACGCATGACAAACGGATCTTCCAAAAAAGTCTATCAACCTTAGAAAATTGTCTGAAATTTATTCTCATATTTATTCTCTGATTCATGTGTTTGTAAATTTGTGGGATTACTGTATGAAGAAAAGTTTTCCCAATTAAATTGTTAAACATCATGTAATCAGTCATTTAACATTTTTAATACATATCAAAAGTTTCCCAAAAGAAAATTTTTCTGAAATTTTACTTTGAAAAAGTTTGCTCTTTCTGATAATCTTTGTAACTTTGCATCACCGTGGTTCGTACCGATGAAAAGGGAATGCCGTGAGAGCCGGCAACAGTACCCGCTGCTGTATCTCTCGTTTTTACCCCGGAATAACACGTCACTGTCGATGAAGGCCGATGGGAAGACATTCCGAAGTGGGAGAGGAGTCAGAAGACCTGCCATGGTAAGCGGTCGATTCATGCCCCGGGAATATAGGACATGGACGATATCATACGATGAAGACCATTATTTCAGAAAAACGTTATCAAACACCAATGAGGGATTTCCGTCCCTTCTAAAAAACAAAAGAAAAGAGTAGGGGGTAATTTGGCCCTTTCCAAAAAGAACGACACACAAAGTAGGGGATAGTTTCGCCTTTTCCTAACTTGATTTCTATTATTTAAACTATAACATATACAAAACATTGGAGGGATTATTGAATATGTACTACGATTCATTTCTTATCACCAAACGCGACGGCACTCAGGTGCCATTCAAGGCTGAGAAAATCAAGAACGCCATCAGAAAGGCATTTCATTCTCAAGGTTACCAGTATGTGGAAAACGAGGTTGACGACGTTTTCTCACACCTCACATTCTGCCATGGAATGAGTGTGGAGGACATCCAGAACCAGGTGGAAATCGCATTGATGAAGGAGCACTACTACAGTGTGGCCAAAGCCTTCATGATCTACCGCGAGCACCACAAGGAAGACCGTGAGGTGCTCGACAAACTCAACTTCCTCATGGACTACTGCAACTCTATCAATGCGGCTACAGGAAGCAAGTACGATGCAAACGCCAATGTGGAGAAGAAGAATATCGCCACACTCATCGGCGAACTGCCCAAATCGAACTTCATCCGCCTCAACCGACGTTTGCTCTGCGACCGCATCAAGTCTATGTTTGGAGGTGAACTTGCTGACAAGTACATGTACCTGCTCAACAATCACTTCATCTACAAGAACGATGAGACATCGCTTGCCAACTACTGCGCTTCCATCACCATGTACCCATGGTTGCTCGGTGGTACCAAGAGCATCGGTGGCAACAGCACAGCACCCACCAACCTCAAGTCGTTCTGTGGTGGATTCGTCAATATGGTGTTCATCGTCTCCAGTATGCTCAGCGGCGCATGCGCCACTCCCGAATTCCTCATGTATATGAACTACTTCATCGGTAAGGAATACGGTAAGGACTACTACAAACGCACCGACCAAATCGTTGATCTCTCCATCAAGCAGCGTACCATAGACAAAGTCATCACTGACTGTTTCGAGCAGGTGGTTTATTCTATCAACCAACCCACTGGCGCGCGCAATTTCCAGGCTGTATTCTGGAACATCTCTTACTACGACAAGTTCTACTTCGAGAGCCTCTTCGGCAACTTCTTCTTCCCCGATGGTAGTCAGCCTGACTGGGATGGCGTAAACTTCCTGCAGAAACGCTTCATGAAGTGGTTCAATGCCGAGCGCCTTAAGACCGTCCTCACATTCCCAGTGGAGACTATGGCATTGCTCACTGAGAACGGCCAACCACGCGACAAGGAGTATGGCGACCTCACTGCTGAGATGTATGCCGAGGGACACAGCTTCTTCACCTATATGAGCGACAACGCCGACTCTCTCAGCAGCTGCTGCCGTCTGCGCAACGAGATACAAGACAATGGTTTCAGCTACACTCTTGGTGCGGGTGGTGTCAGCACGGGCTCAAAGAGCGTGCTAACCATCAACCTCAACCGTGTTGTACAATACGCCACTCGACGCGGCATTCCTTACGAGGAGAAACTCGCTGAGGTGACCGACCTCGTGCACAAGGTGCAACTGGCCTATAACGAGAACCTCAAGGAACTGATGAACCGCGGTATGCTGCCTCTCTTCGATGCTGGTTATATCAACATCGCACGTCAGTATCTCACCGTTGGTGTCAATGGACTGGTCGAGGCCGCCGAGTCACTCGGTATCGAAATCAGCGACAACCCGCAGTACCGTGTCTTTGTTCAGAACATTCTTGGTACCATTGAGGAGTACAACAAGAAATATCGCACCAAGGACGTGCTTTTCAACTGCGAGATGATTCCAGCCGAGAACGTGGGTGTGAAACATGCCAAGTGGGACCGTCAGGACGGCTACTTCGTACCTCGCGACTGCTACAACAGCTATTTCTACAAGGTAGAGGACCCCAACACAAACGTCATCGACAAGTTCCGCCTCCACGGACGTCACTATATCCAGCACCTCACAGGTGGTTCCGCTCTCCACTGCAACCTTGACGAACACCTCTCCAAGGAGCAGTACAAGCAGATGCTCCACATCGCCGCTATTGAAGGATGCAACTACTTTACTTTCAACATCCCCAACACCGTCTGCAACGACTGCGGACATATCGACAAGCGCTACCTCAAGGAGTGTCCTGAGTGCAAGAGCACCAACCTCGACTATCTCACCCGCATCATCGGTTACCTCAAGCGCGTCAGCAACTTCTCCATGCCGCGCCAGCAGGAGGCAGCACGCCGCTACTATGGCAACGTGCGCAAGATGAAGCTCGGCAACGAGGTGGAGGAAATGGCTCAGCAGGAAGCCAAGTAGTGACTGGTTTTGTCCTTCTGTAAAATCACAATCAGATGAAATATGTAGATACGGCCATCGTCTTTCAGGAGATTCCTGATGAAGTGACGATGGCCGTCAACATCTCCAACTGCCCCATCCACTGCGAAGGGTGTCACAGCCCTTACCTGCAGTCCGACACTGGCACAACACTTGACCAGAAAGCAATAGATGACATCCTTGCTCCCTACAAGGATGCCATCACATGTGTCTGTCTGATGGGTGGTGATGCCGAACCGCAAGAAGTGGCAGAACTGGCGGCGTATATCCGCTCGGCATATCCTTCCCTCCGCACCGCTTGGTATTCGGGACGCCAGCAACCATCAGAAGAACTAATGGACCACAAATACTATGATTACGTGAAGGTGGGACCCTACATCAAAGCCAAAGGACCGCTCAACAGTCCTACTACCAATCAGCGCCTCTACCGCATCAATGCCGATAACTCCCGCACCGACCTCACCTCCTGGTTCTGGCAACGGCGCGGATGATGCGGTAAAGATTTAATAAATAAAAGGAGTTAAAGTGTGGCTACACCTTAACTCCTTTTATATTGTCGCAAATGACCTATTTCTTTTTTGCTTGCGCGATGAGTTGCTGCATCTTTTCTTCAGTGGATTTGTGCAACGTGGTTGTTCCCGTTTCGCCTTCGGAAGTGTATGTCACTTTCATGGTGTTGCCCGTAATCCTATAGATAAAGGTCGTGATGTCATAGTCTTTCTGCATTATAGGTTCAAAGTTGGTCGTGAAGGTCAACTTATCGTTCTCCACTGACCACTTGCCAGTCTCAGACAGTTCATAATAGGTCTTCTCTTTGCCAGAGACGATATCCACTTCGACAAATGTTCCGTCAGACTTGAACCACAAATAGGCAGTGACCTCGGAGATGTATTCGTCTTCCTGCATTTGCACGGGATCGCTAACCCATACACCGACGATAGATGTTGCTTCATCGATTTCATCGTCGTCGCTGCCGCAAGATACAAGCACCAGCCCTGAAAGAAGCAAGATAAAAAGGATGCTGTTCTTTAGAATACAATTCATGATGTAGGTTGTTTTACTGAACAGTTGATTTAGTCTGTTATCTCCGTTTCAGGTTCCACTTGCTGTTGTCGCTGTTGAAATCGTATTCAGCGAGGGTGGGGGTGCTGTCACCTGCGGAATAAATCACGTATTTAGTGTTAATATCCTTCTGACCGGGGATACGTTTGGGCATCAGACGGTACGTGCCGTCAGTGAGTTGCTCGATACGCCACAACTGCTCGTCACTGCCATTATACTGAGGTACGGAGGTGAGTTCAAGGTCTTGGGTGGCGGCAAGGGCTCGTTCTGTGCCTGCAATGGTGATTTTGAAGTAAGGACCACCTAAGTATCCTCCGGCCTCTGGCACAGCTGTGATTGTCCAATGCTGGTGAGGACGGAACATGTAGTCGCTGCATCGAATGGCAATCTCACCGGTAGGCCATGTGCTGACCACGTCAGCGAGTTGCTGGTCAGGAACTGGTTTGACGGGTTCGTTTGGATCCACACGCCTGAAGTTCTGACGCTCCTGCGCGATGCGCACGAAGTCAACGCCAAGTTCAAGGCTATAGCCACGGCGCTCAGACTCTATCTCAAACGTGCCGTCATGGAAGCGCTCTCCTGCGTAGGGCCAGCCGTTCTTCCACAACAACGGACGGATGCCTAACACGCTGCGGCCTCCCATGTCGAAGTCTGCCTCATAGTGACACGACATTATCTCAACACCTTCATCGATGACGGTGCGACCGAAGTGACCGGGACCAGTGACACGGTCGCCAGCCGACAGCACCATGCGTCCGCCACCCTTGAGCATGTCGCGACCTACGTTGTCGAGGTAAGGGCCTGTGACGCTTTTAGAACGTCCCACCACGATATTGTAGGTGGAGTTCACACCGTCGCAGCAAGTGCCATGGGTTCCCAGAAGATAGTACCATCCATCGCGGTAGATGAGAGCGGAGGCTTCACAGTCGATGGCGACGTCCTGTTCTATATTGCCTTGCACACGCTCAGCGGTCTTGGGGTCGAGCTCAATCAGACGGATACTGCCCCAATAAGTGCCGTAACTGGCCCAAAGACGACCGGTAGTGGGGTCGAGAAGCAATGAGGGGTCGATGGCGTCGCAGTCTTCCATACCGTCGCTGCTTGCCACTTCAATGGCGTCTGTGTATTTGAAATCTGGTGATTGGGGGTCGAGGGATTTGTTCCACATCGTCAGGATACGTCCGTTGTGGTTGCCGAACAGACCACCGCCAGTGGCACCGTAAATCACAAGGTAGCGATCGCCAATCTTCATCGCGTCGGGAGCCGCGCCGCCACCAGGACGGACACCGCCTGAACGCCAGGTCCAGCCGTCGTCGGAAATCAGGCCGCCACCTCCTGTGCCGAATGTGAAGTATTTGCCATCGCACTCAACGATGGTGGATGGGTCGTGAATATAGGGAGCGCCTATCTGTGCTGTAGCGGTGAGTAAGGTGCAGTGGAAGGCGAACAATATGATAGTGCGTAGATTTTTCATAATTTATCTTTATATTTAGTTCTTGATTTCGTAATTGGTTACAGGGTTGCCTTTCTCGTCAATGAAGCGAACACAGAAGTCACTCAGGCCAGGGCCGTTGACTACTGCGCAGCGGATGATGTTGCGCCCTTTTTTCAGGGTCAGACGTGCCGACATGCCGTCGTCGGCCACCATACGGCGGTCGCTGTCAAGAATCAGAACAGGGTTGTCGTTTTCTGATGTACGTCCCTCTGCTGGCTCAATCCACCACATCGAAGCACCGTTGCTACCTGCGGCCAGACGAACGTTTGGAATGTCCTCTGGGCAGTCTATCGTAGTCACAGCCCAGAAACATACACGGTAGGTGGCCTTCTGCAAAAGGTCGGCGAAACGGAACAACCGAACGTTGTATGTGCCGCTCTCCATGGCATGCCAGGCGAGTGATTGCTTGCCTATTTTCACCTTCTGACCGTCTTTTGGCATCGCTGGCAGCGGCTTGGGAAGGTTCGACTTGTTGGCGAGGTGTTCCTGAAGGTATGCGTAAGAGAATATCAGGTTGGAGTTGGCCTCAGGATTGTCAATAGGCTCAAGAAGCATCCAACGGCGGATGAAACCCTGGTCGTCGGGACGCGCTGTCGGTGACGTAATGGGAACGAAGTAGTCTGGACGGTTCTTGAATTTCAGCCAATCGATACTCAAACCGTCGCCTTCGGAGGTGACACACAGATTGGTAACGCCTTTTGGTACATATTCGAGTGGGGCGGTTAGCGTGAGCCAATGCCCACTCATGTCGCGGCGGAAGTTGCCCATCTGGCTGATGACCGTCACTGGCACACGGGCGATGACCTTGCCTTTGGCATTGCCCTCACGCAACACCAAAGCTGTGTTGGCGGCAGCCTTGACGCAAACCGACAGATAAGCACCAGTGTGCAGACCGCTGAAATCCACATCATTATATGTCAACCAAGAGGACTTGGATGGCAAGGTGGCATACAACCCACGGAAACCGTTGAGGGAGTCGATAATCTCGTTCGTGACATCACTGCTGGCGCTGCTGTAGCGGTCAACATCGATGCGGGAGGTCGCAGCCGATACACCTACACCGCGGAGTGTTGGCTTTACTTCAACGATAGTGCCATCGGGACGGAAACTGATTTTGTCAATGCATGGGGAACGGCGTTTGTCGTCGCGAGGTGAATAGTCATTATGATGGTAGAAGATATACCACTGGCCCTTGAATTCCAGAATGCTGTGGTGGTTGGTCCAGCAATTGTTGGCATGCTCTGCCATGATGATGCCCTTGAAATCCCAAGGTCCCAGCGGATTCTTCGACATGGCGTAAGCCAAGGTCTCCGTGGGGTTGGCGCCATTGCTCGTGTCACCGCGTACCCAAGGGAAGGTGAGGTAATACCAGTCGCCACGGCGGAAGACAAACGGCCCTTCCTTGAAACCATCGGGCAGACCTTCCATCTGCTGTCCAGCAACTGTGAATGTGGGTGCAGGGCCTTGTTGGCCATTCCCTCCCTGACGCTGTGGCATGGTCATGGTCTGCAATTCACCATCAACTTCCAGCATGTTGCTCTTCAGCTTAGCACCACGGATACCCATGCCTGACCAGTAGATGTAGGACTGGCCATCGGTGTCCATCAGCACACAAGGGTCGATGCCCGAGACTCCCTTGATGGGTTCGGGCTCACAAGTGAAAGGACCTTCTGGACGGTTGGCTGTGGCTACGCCGATACCGAAACCACGACCTATCTTCTGTCCGTTGGGGAAGTAGAAATAATACTTACCATTCTTTTCCACGCAGTCGGGTGCCCACATGGAAAAGCCCTGGGGATTGCCCCATTGCACGTCCTTCTGGTCGAGGATGACGCCATGGTCCACCCAATCGGTGAGGTTCTCGGAAGAGAAAACGTGATAGTCGCCCATGCAGAACCAGTCTTTACGCGCTCCTTCTGGAGGAACGATGTCGTGCGAGGGATAGACATAAACTCTGTTGTTGAATACTCGGGCTGTGGGGTCGGCCGCGAATTGATTGTGGATGAAGGGATTCTGCGCTGTGATTGCCAGCGGGAATCCAAGCATGAACATAACGCTTAGTGTTTTCATTCTTTAATCGTCTTGATGAATTTGGTTGATTTTTAAGCAAAAATAATCAATCCTTTTGTATTTCATTTTATCATAACGTAACAACTTTATATACGTATGATTGGAAAGCCTTCTCTTGTTTCATTTCTTATACTGTTTGACACAAAAATTAAAAACCACTTTTCTTTTGGGCAAAAGCGTATAAAGCTTTTTTGTGCTGTTGATGACGCTCGTTGAAGCGGTTGACAAACAGGACTGACCATCGTCAAACAGAGCGACGGGACTGTCCAGGAATACCAAGACAAAAAAAGGCAGACTTGGAGTTCTGCCTTGTTGATATAAGATATTATCTAAATGAAATATTAAATGATAAAATTCTAATGTTAAGCGAAATACAAGTGTTAATTAAAGCGTTACTTTAATAATATCCAAGTTCCAAATATTACCGTAATTTTAGGTAAAACGACCATTATAGTTCCTCGGTGTGGACAAAGCATCCGTTGAACTCATCGCTTGCTAATTGTGGCTCCTCGTTGAAGATACCGAATACGGAGGAACCGCTGCCTGACATTGAAGCGTAAACTGCACCTATGTCATAGAGACGGTCCTTGATAGCCTTGATTTCTGGAAACTTGGGGAAGACACTGGCTTCGAAATCATTGACCACATTTTCACGCCACTGTTCAATAGGCATGGCGATGAGTTGGGGTAACGAGATAGATGGAAACTGTGGCTTGACAGCGGCATAGGCATCACGAGTGGATACAAAGACATCGGGTTTGACAAGGACCAGATACTTGCCGTGTAACGATAGACCGACAGGGGTGAACACATTGCCGATGCCTGTGGCAAAAACAGGGGTGTTGCGAATGAAGAAAGGACAATCGGCACCGAGGCGGACAGCGTAGTCTTCCAACTGACTTGTGGTTAGTCCGAGATTGCAACTGTCGTTCAGCATGCGGAGCGTGTAGGCGGCATCTGAAGAACCACCACCCAACCCGGCGCCTGTTGGTACATGCTTGTGGAGCCGGATGCTGGCATTGGGTAAACTGAAGTCGTTGGCGAGGATTCTGTAGGCTTTCACCACCAGGTTGTCTTCTACTGCACCCTCGATGGGGTTGCCGTCTATCTCGAGTGAACAACCCTCGCCACTCCCCGCTGGCATTTCCAGTTCGATGGTGTCGTGGAGGCCGATGGGGTAGAAGATGGTCTCAATATTGTGGTAACCGTCGGGGCGGCGTTCCACAATATTGAGGCCGATATTCAGTTTCGCGTTTGGATATACTTGCATGCTATGGAACTTATTTTCTTTCGAATGTGATCTCCACATCTTCCACTTCGATAACCAACTGGTTCTGTGTGAGGGATTTCACAGTGAATTTGTCTATGTTTTCAAACAACTCATAGAAATCGTCCTTTTCTTCACTGAATTCTTTCTTCATCTGTTCTTTTACCAGATTCAGCACCAGCCCCTTTGTCGTAGGATCCTCCAGCATTGGTTTCATGTCGGGATCTTCCGATTTCAAATCGAGGATTTCGAATTCCATGTTTTCCTTCTCGAACGAGCAATCCACAGTCTGACCTGTCTTTGTATAGGTGCCAGGGATTTTGAACACCATGTCCATAGACACTTCGTCGGATTTACCGGAAATCCATATGAGACCTTTTACGGTATTTGAGCCAAACTCAAAACCAAACGAAGCATCAACCTCATCGTCGCCGATGGACTTTTGCAGTTCTTTGGCGTATTCTCCCGTCAGTTTCCATGTTCCTACAATCGACTGTGCGCCAGCCGTCAGCGTAAGCAGCATGAAGGCTGCTAATGTCAAAAGTTTCTTCATGTCTTTAATTATTTAAATGCAAATGTTGATAGGTCTGAATGGAAAGTCTAAGTCCTCCCCAATCCTTTCGGGGTGCTAAATTACGAAATAATTCACAATTACCGAATGATTACTTGAAAAAACAATTCATTTTTCCAGTAAACTCTTCTCAATTTGGTTGTGGTGCTTCGAGAATAAGATTGATAAGTGCTGTGAGGTCGAGGATAGAGACGTTTCCGTCACCACTTACATCCGCGGCTTGATGATTATATTCGACATCTTCTCCAAGTAATACATTGATAAGGACTGTCACATCGAGAATAGAAACTGTGCCGTCGTCATTGACATCACCTACAATCACCGCTGGCCACTGACGGTCACCGCTGTTGATTCGGAAGTAGTCCACAAAGAGGTGTGGCATGTCGACCGAACCGTTATTGGCGGCTGTGTAGCCCAAAGAGAACTTGCCGGCTGTTTCTTCTTCCAAGGTGAACTCCAACCGCATGGTTGTCCATTTGCCCACATTGAAGGTGGTTGCAGTGGCGTAGTATTCTTCATCGGAGTCTGACACAAAACCAAAGAGATTCTTGCTGATGGCTGAAGTGCCTCCTGTGTTGTAGACAGGAATGGTGATGGTGTAACTACCGGCGGGCAGCGTCACGGACTGGGTGTATTGGGCTGTATTTGTCCATACGGCAACTATACCGAGTCCACCGCCAGAAGTGTTCCCTTTCGAGTTGGTTGAGGGCGCCTGATTGTCAGGTGAGCCGAGGAAATAGTTGGCTCCCCAGGCGAATTGCGCTCCTGAACGCGCATTTCCGTTATTGGTGATGTTCCACCCAGTAACGTTCTGCAATCCTGAAACTTCTGTTCCCGTCGCATCATAGTCGTATGTGCGGATGCTTGTTGAGATGTATTGCCCTTCGTCAAACTTCAGGTTCTGTAAGGCATCCAGACTGCTGAAGTCTGGTAGGGAGGGTGTATAGGCAATGCGGAAGTAGTCAGCGAAGAGGTGTGGCATGTCGGCCGAACCATTGTTGGCGGCAATGTAGCCAACGGAAAGGCGTCCGTAAGTCTTTTTCTTCAATTCGAACTCTACTGTGAGCGTAGTCCAAACGCCTACTTGGAATGTGACGACATCGCTGAGATGTTCTGTGTCGTCTTCCGCGATAAATCCAAACAGGTTCTTGCTGATGGATACAGTGCCACCTGTGCTGTTATACACAGGAATGGTGAAGGTATATGTGCCTGGTTCAAGACAAACGTTCTGAACGTACTGCGCTGTTCCTGTCCATACGCCCACAATACCCAGACTACCTCCTGTCGTGTTTCCTTCTGAATTTACAGAGGGTGCCAAGTAGTTGGCAGTGCCAAGAAAACTGGTGCTTCCCCAGCGGAACTGACCTCCGGCTCGGGCATCGCCGTTGTGGGGAATCGTCCATCCTGTCACTTCTCGCAACCCCGAAGTCTCATTGCCTGTGATGTCCTTGGCGTAAGTGCGGACATTGGTTGAGAGGTAAGTCCCTTCATTAAACTCCAGATTGACCAGCTCGTCAAGGTTATGGGGCTGAGTGGCAATGACTGTCTCGATGTTTGAGGTGAGGGTGGTGTTCTTGTAACTAATCTCCACAGCCCGGTAGTTGTAGACGCCGTAGTCGGTCAGCTCATCGACGTATGTCAATTGGTTTTCTTCGGACCGAGTCCATTCTTTCAGCGTCTGCCAACTACCGTTGTCTTTACGCCTTTGCAACCGCATGGTTTCGGTGAGGTCGCCGTTATGGCAAGTCCAAGTCAAGGTGCATTCGCCCAAACCTGGTTTGTAGTTCGCTGAGAGGTCGGTGCTGGCCTGGCAGCGCCAGTCCGTGGGAACGAAAGTGTATGTGCCGCTATAGCCTGGCCCTGTTTGCATTTGGGCATAGTACTCTCCGGCAGGGGTGAGGTTGCCGTTCCAAAGAATCTTGGAGCAAGCGCGCTCGTCGTTCCAGTAAGCATAGCGTTCCACATAATCCCAACTGTTTAGTTTAGTCCAGATTCGCGCCAGGACGTCACGGTTTTGCTGGAGGATAGATTGCGACGGGTTGTCGCGCTCACTGTCGGTTCTGGCTACATTGAATATACCGAGACCACCGCTCCATGAGGCACCCCAGATGAACTCTGTAATCCATACGGGACGATGGAACCTGTCTGCCCAGTTCGACTTGATGCCGTTGAATGTGCCTTCTTCCCAGTAACAGTGGATGTCCACGATGTCGCAACGCCAGCCACGGGCATCAATGCTGTCGAAAAACTCCTTATGCCAGCCGTTGTTCCCGTCCCATGACGAGGGGGAGAGCAGGCGCCGGCCTGTACGCATCAGGTCTGGCCAGCGTTCCAGTTCCTGTGCCACTGATGCTGGCGATGGGTCTGAGGCGTTGGCTGGCTCATTGTCTGTTTTCAAATAGGGTGAGAGGTCGTTGGCGCCAAGACTATAGGTGGATGAACTCCACAAGTGGTTCATGTGGGGCACGCATTCATAGTCTGTGCCGAGACTCTGACCCGAACCCCAGGTGTAGGTCCATGTGCAGTTGAGTTTTTTCAAGTTGGTTGTGTTGGTGATGTTGGCCACACCGTTCTTGCCTATGTTGTCGTAACGGAAGATGCGGTACGACGAGATTCGCCCATCGAGTATTGAGGGTAGGGTGGTGACAATCAAGTCCTCCCCATCGGCGATGAAACAGCGCTGGTAGCCGCGGCCCTCTGCTTGAGTGCTGAATGTCACCATATAACCTCGTTTCAGACGGAACGAGCGGATGCGGTTGTTCAATGTCGCGTCGGTCAGTGTGTTCATGTAACCATCAGTGTTCTCTATGCCGAAACTCTCGCACGACTCCCCTGAACAATACTGCCCTGTGTAGACCGTCAGAGGATGGAAACCTGAGGAATTCTTGTTCTCCTTGCCGAAAGGAAGGAGCAATGTGCCGTGGTCGTAGAGGCGGAGTTGACAGTTGCTCTCGCTGACTGCTCTCTGGCCGTTGATATAGACATGACTTAACCAGGACTTTACCTCGGAAGGACGCAATTGGTCGAAGAAGACAACAGCGTAGTCTTTATTGACGATATTCACTGAACCTGCTGTCTGGAATGGTTCCGTACCCGTGATGTGCAAGGCGCCTCGTCCGTTCAAGGTGATGCCTTGGGTCACTTGTGTCACTGTACGGTCGATATCGTCGCCAGGATTCTGGTTTCCTGTCAGACGGAAATCATCGATGCAGAACCAACCTTTCTCGTTGTTGCCTGTGCCTGTGGAAGCGGCGCCGATGGTCACTACACCGTCAGTGGGCAGTGTGAAATCCACTGACAAGCGTGTCCATTGGTCTGCCACATTGAGCTGCTGAGAGTTGGCTGCTCCAGAGGCGAATCTGGCATAGACATGCTGGTCGTTGACGCCTTGCGGGTTGGTCATGAACTGGGCCGACAGTGTGTAATGCCCGGCTGGCAGACTGATGGTCTGGGAAATGTCAAGGCTGGTCACTTGCGCTGCCCAGATGTTGTAGTGCTGGTTGCCGTCTGCTGCGGAACCCTGCACTATCTTGAAGTCCTCCCACCCGGATACTGTCCTGGTGAAAGTCCAGCCGGTTGTACCGCTTTCAAAACTCGGGTTCTTCATGATACCTGTCCAGTCATAATTGTTCTGGCCGAAGAGGTCCTGAACCAGCATCAAGGAGATGCAGAACAAGATATGGCAGAGTGGAATGCGTCTTTTATTCATAGCTTATCGTCCGTTAGAGTTAGAAATGTGCTTGTTCTTAGGTAAGTGATTGTATTTGTCAAAGGTTGATACCGTAGCTCTGCTTCACCTCGTCCATGACGAAAGTGCTCTCGATGGAACCGACAGAATCAATGTCGCCGAGTTTTGTGAGCACAAACTCCTGATATTGCTTCATATCGCGTGCGCGTACTTTTAATAAGTAATCATAGGAGCCACTGGTGTTGTAACATTCTGTCACCTCTGGAATGCGCATGATACGTCGGGTGAAGGCGTCTGCTATCTCATGGTTGATTTGTTTCAACTTCACCTTGCAGAACACCAACAGACCACGGTCCAGTTTCTCGGGGTCGAGCACTGCCACGTATTTCTTGATATATCCCTGACGTTCCAGGCGTTTCTGTCGTTCAAATACCGGTGTTGGTGTCAAATTTACTGCATCAGCCAACTCTTTTGTGGTTAATTTCGCGTTTTTTTGCAGCGTTTTCAGTATCTTTATGTCGGTTTCATCTAATGAAATGGCCATGATTTTGGAGTTTTATTCTGTTAGACATGATTTGAAAGCTCTGTATCGGAATGTTTTTCCATCAGATTTGCAAAAGTAGTGATATTTTCCAAATAAAACAAATAATTTGGTAGATATTTCTAATCATTGTAATTTTGCACCAGAAATCAAAAACAAATGTCAAACTAAATAATTGAATAGAAAGGGCAAAATTATGAGTAAGAAGAATTATCGTTTCGAGACCTTGCAACTTCATGTAGGACAAGAGCAAGCCGACCCGGCAACCGATGCACGCGCGGTGCCTATCTACCAGACCACTAGTTATGTGTTCCACAATAGCCAGCATGCGGCCGACCGATTCGGATTGCGTGATGCTGGTAACATCTACGGACGACTGACCAACTCCACTCAAGGTGTCTTTGAAGACAGAGTGGCTGCTCTCGAAGGCGGTGTTGCCGGACTGGCTGTCGCCAGTGGTGCAGCTGCTATCACTTACGCGCTGCAGAACATCGTGCAAGCTGGCGACCATATCGTCGCTGCAGACAACCTCTATGGCGGTTCTTACAACCTCATTACACACACGCTGTCTACTCAGGGCATCACCAACACCATCATCAACGTCAACGACCTCGAAGCACTGGAGGCTGCCATACAGCCTAACACCAAGGTTGTGTATGCGGAGACCTTCGGCAACCCTAACAGCGATGTGCTGAACATCGAAGGCGTAGCTGCAGTGGCTCACCGTCATGGCATTCCTTTTATTGTGGACAATACTTTCGGCACTCCTTATCTCATCCGTCCATTGGAGCATGGGGCTGACATCGTGGTGCACTCGGCTACCAAGTTCCTGGGTGGACATGGGTCTTCGCTCGGCGGTGTCATCGTTGATGGTGGAAAGTTCGACTGGAAAGCCAATCCTGACTTGTTCCCCACATTGGCCAAACCCGACCCATCATATCATGGCATTGTCTTTGCCGACGCTGTAGGAGCTGCCGCTTACGTCACACGTATCCGTGCCGTCATCCTTCGTGATACAGGAGCCGCTATCTCTCCTTTCAATGCTTTCATCCTCTTGCAAGGAGTGGAGACGTTGAGTCTGCGCGTGGAGCGTCATGTGGAGAACGCGCTGAAAGTAGTCGATTTCCTCAAGAATCATCCAAAAGTGGCCAAGGTGAACCATCCCGCTCTGGAGTCTCATCCCGACCATGAGCTCTACAAGAAGTATTTCCCCAATGGAGGTGGCAGCATCTTCACTTTCGAAATCAAGGGTGGCCAGGAGGAAGCATGGCGTTTCATCGACGCACTGCAGATCTTCTCCCTATTGGCAAATGTTGCCGACGTGAAGAGTCTTGTCATACATCCCTATACAACGACCCACTCACAACTCTCTCCTGAGGAATTGGAAGAACAGCACATCACTCCTTCAACTATCCGTCTTTCAATAGGCACCGAACACATCGACGACATCATCGATGACCTCTCACAGGCATTCGACAAAATTTAATCCATTTTTCATCAAACACTACTTTGCCATACTTCTTTGGGGCCGTTTCGCTCAGAATAAGAAGGAATTTATACGGAATAATTGCCCAATTATGATTATTTGCTTAATTTTGAATCAAATTTAAGGAAATGATGAGCAAAACGACCCCAAAAACAAGTATTCAAGAGTAGTTACATAATCAAACTATATATATGGCACAAATAGCAAAACAGTTGACCGAGCTCATCGGCAACACACCATTATTAGAACTCAATAAGTTTTCTAAGGCGAAAGGACTGGATACTCCCATCATCGCCAAAGTAGAGTACTTCAACCCAGGAGGCAGCGTTAAAGACCGTATCGCACTGGCGATGATCGAGGACGCCGAGCAGAAAGGCATCCTGAAACCAGGGGCTACCATCATCGAACCTACCAGTGGCAATACTGGTGTCGGACTGGCATTGGTATCGGCTGTCAAAGGCTATCACCTTATACTCACTATGCCGGAAACCATGAGTGTGGAACGTAGGAACCTCGTCAAGGCATATGGCGCTGAGGTGCGACTCACACCTGGCAAAGACGGTATGCCTGGTGCAATCCGTGCAGCTGAAGCACTGCGTGATGCCATACCTGGCAGTGTCATCCTCCAGCAGTTCGAGAACCCTGCCAACCCCGCCAAGCACTATGCCACCACTGGTCCAGAAGTATGGCAGCAGACTGAAGGCCAAGTTGACATCTTCGTGGGTGGTGTAGGTACTGGTGGCACCATCAGTGGTACGGGAAAATATCTGAAGGAGAAAAATCCTGATGTGAAGATAATAGCTGTTGAACCTAAGTCGAGCCCTGTGCTCAACGGCGGTCAGAGCGGACCACACAAGATTCAAGGTATTGGCGCTGGTTTCGTGCCTAAGACCTACGACGCTTCCATCATCGACGAGGTGTTCGACGTGGAGAACGATGAAGCTATACGCACAGGACGTGAGATTGCACAGCAGGAAGGACTGCTTGTCGGCATTTCGGCTGGTGCTGCACTCTTTGCTGCCATTCAGGTTGCCAAGCGTCCTGAGAACCAGGGTAAGAAAGTTGTGGTCCTCCTGCCCGACACGGGTGAACGTTACCTCAGCACAGTCCTTTATGCATTTGAGGATTATCCATTATAAATGGAAAAATAACTGAAAACCATTATGTCCAAAAAAGTTGCATTAATCACCGGAGCCAATAAGGGTATTGGCTTCGGCATTTCTAAGTATCTTGGGCTCAGTGGCTGGCAAGTCATCTTAGGAGCACGCGATACGGACAGGGCTGAGAAAGCTATTGGCGAACTGAAGTCGGCAGGAATTGACGTGCTGGGGTGGGTGAGTGTTGAATTGTCTGACATTGACAACATTGAACGAGCTGCTCAAGAGGTCATCGGAAAATACCCAGACTTGTCTCTGTTGGTCAACAATGCCGGAATCCCTGGCGACATGAGTGTCGATAGTCTGCACACGGAAATCAACGTCGTCAGACAGACGCTCGACGTGAATTTCATCGGTACTTTCGCTCTGACCAAAGCGTTGGCACCCCTGCTGGCACAGAACAATGGGAGGATTGTCAACATCACTGTGCCTTCAGAAATCAGTCCTTACTGGCATCCTCTGGCTTACGTGACAAGCAAGGCTGCCCAGAACGCGATGATGGGTGTCATGGCAATAGAGTTCACCCAAAACGGTTCTCCCCTGGAGATTTTCTCTGTTCATCCAGGACCAACCACAACTGACTTGAATGGCAACATGGCGCTTCCTGGCTTCCATGATATTGAGACGGTGGGCAGGAAAACAGCGGAACTCATCAATGACGGTCTATCTCATCATGGAGAGTTCATCGAACTTTATCCTATCGTGAATGAGGACTGAACAAATCCTTATTTGCCAATTACGCCCTTTCAACTCAGCGCCTGATTAGTCCATCTCCAATATAGAATGAACATCAGGCAACAAGGGAATCCCCTTTTTCATCATCATGGTGGAAGAGGGGATTTTTAGATTATAACTCATTCAGTTCAACGATGACTGATAAGCGTCCCTTCAATGGCCGAAAAATCTTTTTCATTTAGCAAACTGATATTTTCTTTTTCGACGGGTCGATAATCCACAAATAATATCTATATTTGCAAAAAAACGACAAATTATGGCTAAGATATGTTCAAACTGCGGATATACCGCTTCCGACGAGAGCCGTTTCTGCTCTAAATGCGGTAAGGAGTTTCTTGACACGATAGTTTGTTCTGGATGCGGGCGCCCTCTTAGGGCTACCGACCGATTCTGTGCCTATTGCGGACGACCAACAGGAGTTCCTCTAGATAACTCTGCCACTTTCAAAGCATCCTCACCAGATATGTCGCAACCAGCATCCAACAACAATCTTGTAGGTGCACCGGTCGATTTCAATGTGCGTGGAGTGGCTTTCCGCATGATTCCTGTGACGGGAGGCACTTTTATGATGGGTGGAACTCTGATGGATATGGCGCATGCTTCCGACGACGAGTATCCTGCACATCAAGTCACTTTGGATAGTTTCATGATTGGAGAGACGGAGGTAACGCAGGAGTTATGGACTGCCGTCATGGGCAAGAATCCATCCCACTATCGCAATGTCGATAACTTGCCCGTTGACCATGTCAGTTGGTACGATTGCCAGGAGTTTTTGGAGAAACTCAATGAAATGACGGGACAGGCCTTCCGTCTGCCCACCGAGGCTGAATGGGAATTTGCGGCTCGGGGCGGAAACCTGAGCAGAGCGTACAAGTTCTCAGGAAGCGATATCATCGATGAGGTGGCGTGGTATGAATACAACGGTGATGAGCAGACACATCCAGTAGCCACGATGAAACCTAATGAACTCGGTCTGTACGACATGACGGGCAATGTCTGGGAATGGTGTCAGGACCGCTACGGCGAGTATAGTGAACAACCACAACTGAATCCCAAGGGAGCGGAACATGGCAGTGAGCGAGTCATGCGAGGAGGAGGCATGGGCGAATATGAGAACGACTGTCGTAACAGCATGCGTTCAAGCGACTCCAAATACAGCGATGATAACCTTGTCGGACTCCGTCTGGCTCTGTAATTACATCCTCTGCTGTCTGGTACACGATTTGTTTGAATCTTTCCAGAGGAAACCGCATTGGTCTTGACTATTTAGCCCAAATCACATAGTCATCCTTACGGGGCTTCTGTGGCTTCAGCGCATCGGGGGCGGCGTAGCCGAGGATACAGTTGCCGATGCCCTCGTATTCGTCCGTGATGCCGAGTTCACGGAGTATCTGACGTCCTTCCTCCGTCTCGAAAGTCTCTTTGGCACGGTGTATCCAACATGATCCAAGACCAAGGCTGTTGGCAGCGATCATCATGTTCTCCATGACCAATGAACCGTCATAGACATGTGTGGCGATGTCTTTTTTGGCCAACACGACGAGGACAACGGGAGCGCCATAGAAGGGGTCGCTGTGGCCGCTGCTGGTGGTGAGGTTCCTACCGATAACAATCTCGAGGTTGATGCGGCTAAGGCGGTCGCGTAAGGTTTTGTCGGTCACAGCGATGATCACTGCCGACTGCATGTTCATTCCTGAAGGGGCATAGGTGCCAGCCTTCGCCACTTCTTCCACCAGTTCCATGGGAACAGGCTTGTTCAGGTACTTCTTCACGCTTCTGCGTGAGATAATGTCGTTTATAGTCTGATTCATATTATGTATGATTTGATTGTGTACACATCACATCCAACTTCACCTCTTCACTTTTCCTCTGCGGGCAACTCCACGATGAATGGATGGAGTTCTTCAGGCAGTAGCATCTTGTAATGGTGGAAATGATTGAATGGCACATTGATGGTCTTCAGAGATGTGCATTCTTCGTATTTCCAAATACCTTTATATCAGCTACTTGCACATTAAACGATAGAAAGGTGATGTCACTGATTCTTGAATGAGGTAAAAAGAGTGAGATTTAACGTTTTTAACTTTTATTGAGAGTGTGCGAATTCAACTGGCAAGTGCAATCGGTTCTAATTAAAATGTTCAAATTGGTCTTGGATTGACTCGATAGTATTGGCTGTAAGTGCACTATCTATTTTGCTCTCTATTTGCTTTAGTTTGTTATATCTTTCCGTTTTTAAAAACTCATTCCTAGAATCATATAGTGCCTTTACCATTTGCCGGTTTTGGGTGATAAGACGATTGACAAGTCCCTTAACATCATTATATTTCTCGCCAAGGCCACTATATAGAATGTCGAAACGTTCGTCTTCCAAGTGTTTAAAGAGTTCATAAACGTCAAGAATTCCATTTCTTATCAGGCGCTCTGTTACAAAGTTATTATACGTATTAACATACCTTTTTGTAATCTCATCAGCATTGGCTGCATAGTCATTTACCGCATTGCGCAATTTTTCAAAAGCATCAGGAATTTTATTTTTGCACTCCATTATGTCATCCGTATATGGCTTGTATATGTTATCATGAATCATATCAAAACCACTAGAAT
>JAEEGG010006287.1_pt1 | contig 27892 bp, 20 predicted proteins | sample 9134161 | NCBI WGS metagenome assembly JAEEGG01 (sample SAMN16246543, study PRJNA631951) | gut metagenome | biome: gut microbiome; feature: rumen; material: CR-attached | host: Bos | place: Iran: Karaj | collected 2018-10 | reverse complement strand
GCTCCTTGACGACCTCGTCCAGAACTGCCCAGACTTCGCTGGTCTCTGTCTCTACGAGGGTCTTGGCCTTCTTGACGTTGCTGGCCAGGTTGTCCTGGACAAGCTTCTTGATCAGGAACGGCTTGAACAGCTCGAGAGCCATCTTGGAAGGAACACCGCACTGGTGCATCCTGAGCTCAGGACCGACGACGATAACCGAACGTCCGCTGTAGTCGACACGCTTTCCGAGCAGGTTCTGTCTGAAACGACCCTGCTTACCCTTGAGCATGTCTGACAGTGACTTGAGAGGTCTGCTGTTGGCGCCCTTGACGGCTCCGCGCTTGCGCTTGGAGTTGTCCAAAAGTGCATCTACGGCTTCCTGAAGCATTCTCTTCTCGTTCCTGACGATGATGTCGGGAGCATGAAGAGCGATGAGCCTCTGGAGTCTGTTGTTTCTGTTGATGACTCTTCTGTAAAGGTCATTGAGGTCGCTGGTTGCAAAGCGGCCGCCGTCCAGCTGGACCATAGGTCTGAGATCCGGCGGGATGACGGGGATGACAGTGAGAATCATCCACTCGGGACGGTTATCGCTGTCCTTGAAGTTCTCTACAACCTCTATTCTCTTGAGCAGGCGCTTGTCGACGCTCTTGGAACCCTTCTCCTTCATCTGCTTTCCGAGCTCAACGCTCAGGGCCTCGAGATCCAGCTCTGAAAGGAGGATCCTGATGGCCTCGGCACCCATCATTGCATTGAATGAGTCGCCGTACTGATTGCGGGCTTCGATGTATTCCTCTTCGGAGAGCAGCTGCTTGTACTTGAGATCGGTCTCGCCGGGATTGATGACGATGTACTTCTCATAGTAGAGGATGCTCTGCAGAGCGGTCTTGGAGATGTCGAGAAGCAGGCTCATCCTTGAAGGGACGCTCCTGTAGTACCAGATGTGGGAGACCGGGGATGCGAGTGTGATGTGACCCATCCTCTCGCGGCGCACCTTTGTGTTGGTGACCTCAACTCCACAGCGGTCGCAGACAACGCCCTTGTATCTGATGGACTTGAACTTTCCGCAGTAGCACTCCCATTCCTTCGTGGTTCCGAAGATCTTCTCGCAGAAGAGACCTTCCCTCTCGGGTCTGAGGGTTCTGTAGTTGATGGTTTCAGGTTTCTTAACCTCACCGTATGACCAGGCCTTGATCTGATCAGGTGAAGCCAACTTAATCATTACACTATCGAAATCTTGTATGTCTTTCATCTGCTTCTCTCCTGATCAAACACCTTTCTTGTTGATAAGTTCATCATCGCGCTCCGTGAGGGCAACCTGCTTGCCCTTGGAATCATAGACACTCATATCCAGAGCCAGACCTCTGATCTCCTGGACCAGAACGTTGAAGGCTTCCGGCATGCCGGCGCTTGAAGAAGGCTCGCCCTTGACGATGCTCTCGTAGATCTTCACACGACCGTTCATGTCATCACTCTTGATGGTCAACAGCTCCTGCAGGGTATTTGCAGCGCCGTAAGCCTCGAGAGCCCAGACCTCCATTTCTCCGAGTCTCTGGCCACCGAACTGGGCCTTTCCTCCGAGAGGCTGCTGGGTAACCAGCGAGTAAGGACCTGTACTTCTTGCATGCATCTTGTCATCGACAAGGTGGTGCAGCTTCAGATAGTAGATGTATCCGCAGAATACAGGATTGATGAACGGAACTCCTGTTCTTCCATCGTAGAGCGTGGTCTTCGATGTAACGGGCAGTCCTGCTTCCTTCATCTTGTACTCGATCTGCTCCATGCTTGCGCTCTGGAAGACAGGTGATGTGTACCATTCGTCGAGCTTCACGGCAGCCCAGCCGAGCTGGGTCTCCATCAGCTGTCCGATGTTCATTCGTGACGGGACTCCGAGAGGGTTCAGACAGACATCCAACGGAGTTCCATCCTCCATGAACGGCATATCCTCTTCCGGCAGAATTCTTGAAACGACACCCTTGTTTCCGTGGCGACCGGCCATCTTGTCTCCCTGGCGGAGCTTTCTCTTGGTTGCGATCAGAACCTTGATTGTCTCCTCGACTCCCGGCGGCAGCTCGTCGCTCTCGCTCTTCTTGAGTCTCTGGACATCGATGACGATACCTTCGGTTCCGTGTGGGACCTTGAGGGATGTGTCTCTGACTTCCTTTGCCTTCTCACCGAAGATTGAGTTCAGAAGCTTGAACTCGGGAGTTGTGTCGCTCTCGCTCTTCGGGGTGACCTTTCCGACAAGGATGTGGCCCGGATGGACCATTGTTCCGATCTTTACAATACCTTCCTCGTCCAGCATCTCAAGCATCTTCTCGCTTGTGTTCGGGATGTCACGTGTCAGTTTCTCGGGACCGAGCTTGGTCTCTCTGATGTCTGTGACGAACTCGTGGATGTGGATAGAGGTGTAGATATCCTCCTTGATGACACGCTCTGAGATAAGGACGGCATCCTCATAGTTGTATCCGTTCCATGGGACGAATCCGACAAGGATGTTTCTTCCCAGAGCAAGGTCTCCGCGGTCTGTGGCAGGTCCGTCGGCAAGGACGGTTCCCTTCTGCACGATCTGGCCGTTTGAGACAATGGGCACCTGTGTGAAACATGTGTCCTGGTTTGTTCTCTGGAACTTCTGGATCTCGTATGTGTCAACCTCACCCTCGATCTCACACTCTGACGGATCAACTGTGATGTCGATTCTCGTGGATGAGACGTATGTGACCTTTCCGCCTCTCTTTGCCTTGACAAGCACGCCTGAGTCATAGGCGGCCTTTGTCTCCATACCGGTACCTACCCTAGGAGCCTCAGGGAAAAGAAGAGGAACAGCCTGACGCTGCATGTTGGAGCCCATCAGGGCACGGTTTGCGTCGTCATGCTCGAGGAACGGAATCAGTGATGCGGCTACAGACACGACCTGCTTCGGTGAGACGTCCATGTACCTGATCTCCTCAGGATGGCGGGTTGAGTAATCACCCTTGTTCCTGACAGGGACATCCTTGTCCACGAATGCTCCGCCCTTCTTGAGCTTTGCGTTTGCCTGTGCGATGAAGTACTTCTCCTCGTCATAGGCGTCAAGGAATCTGACTTCCTTGGTTGCCTTTCCGTCGACGACCTTCCTGTAAGGTGTCTCAAGGAATCCGTACTTGTTGATCCTTGTGTAGTTTGCAAGGGAGACGATAAGACCGATGTTCGGACCTTCAGGAGTCTCAATCGGGCACATACGTCCGTAATGTGTGTAGTGGACGTCTCTGACCTCGAATCCCGCACGGTCACGGTTCAGTCCGCCGCTTCCCAAAGCTGTGAGTCTTCTCTTGTGTGTGAGCTCTGCAAGCGGGTTGATCTGGTCCATGAACTGGGAGAACTGGGAGGAACCGAAGAACTCCTTGATGGCTGCCACAACCGGCTTGTTTGAGATCAGATCCTGCGGCTTTGCAGCCTCAGGGTTTGTGTTCATCCTGTCCTTGGCAATCCTCTCCATGCGTGAGAGAGCGGCCTTCAGCTGCTGCTGGAGAAGCTCGCCTACGCATCTGACACGGCGGTTTCCGAGGTGATCGATATCATCGATGTTCTCCTCATGGATGAATACCTTGATGAGGAAAGCCATGGTGTTGACGATGTCTTCCGGAGTGAGGACTGTGAGGTTCTCATCGAAATCGGTGCTGTCATCACCGGCATGGAATCTCTTGTGGAGCTTGTAGCGTCCTACCGCACCAAGGTCATAGCGCCTTGATGAGAAGAACATCTCGGGGAGCTCCCTCTCGCCTCTCTCTGTGGTGATCATCTCACCGGGCATGAGGATGCTGTAGATGGCGCTCAGGACCTCGTCCTTTGTCGGCTCATCACTGATTCCGCTGTTGGTGTACTTTGACTCCTCGATCTCGAAGCACTTCAGGATCATCGGGCTGTGCAGGGAGTTCTCCGCATCCATGTCCACGATTTCGACTGAGGTGATTCCGAAGCTGATCATCTGCTCGATGTAGTTGGCATCGAGTGCGGTACCGGCCTGGAGGATCTTGTGGTTCTCACCGTCCTCTGCAGTGACGTAAATGTCCTTTGCGAGGAACATTCCGTCCAGGTCCATCTTTGTGCTGTCATTCAGCTCGACGGTCTTTGTTGCATAGAAGGCGGCGATGATCTTCTCACGTGTATCATAACCGATAGCCCTGAGGAACAGGGTACCGAGTATTCTCTTCTTTCTGTCGATCTTTGTGCAGATGACCTTCTTCTTCTCATCAATCTCGAACTCGAGCCATGAGCCGCGGTACGGGATGATCCTTGAAGAATAGACACCCTTCTCTGTGGTGAAAATGACACCCGGGGATCTGTGGATCTGGCTGACAACGACACGCTCGGCACCGTTGACAATGAAGGTTCCCCTGTCGGTCATAAGGGGTATGTCACCCAAGAAGATATCCTTTTCCCTTATCTCGTCATTGGCTGTGAGGGCAAGGCTGATGACAGCTCTGAGAGGCACGCTGTATGTGCGTCCCTTCTTCTTGCACTCTGTCTCCGAGTATTTGATCTTGTCAAAATCAAGTGAGTAGGACTCATATCTGAGGCTCATCTCACCGTTCGGTCCGTCAATCGGGAATATTGATCTGAAGACCTCCTCGAGTCCGCTCTTCTCGTCAAGAGGCAGACCGGCCTTGAGCTTGTTGCTCTGGAGGAAGTTCTCGTAGGAGTCCTTCTGGATTCCAATCAGGTCTGGGAGCTCACATACTTCTTCGAAGTCAGCTCCGATGTAGGTTCGGTTTATGGGCTTGCCTTTGGCAACCATCTTGTACCCCCCAAATCAGTTGATAAACTGCTGCAATCTCATGCAGATGAAAAAACAAATGAAAAACGTCAAATAAAGACAGAAAATCCTCCAAGGGCCGTTTTCAGGCCCTGGAGGTTCATTTTAAAGGCAGATTATTTAACCTCTACCACGCAACCGGCAGCCTCAAGCTTCTCCTTGACAGCCTGTGCATCAGCCTTGGAGATTCCCTCCTTGACCTTTCCACCAGCCTCAACGAGCTCCTTGGCTTCCTTGAGTCCGAGGTCAGCACTGACTTCTCTGACAGCCTTGATGGCAGCGATCTTCTTTGAAGCATCGAAGGACTTGAGGATGACATCGAACTCTGTCTGCTCCTCGACTTCCTCTGCAGGTGCTGCAGGACCAGCGGCGACTGCAACAGCAGCGGCAGCGGCTGTGACACCGAACTTCTCTTCCATAGCCTTGATGAGGTCAGCAACCTCCATCACAGTCATGTTCGCAATAGACTCTAAAATCTCATCTCTTGTAGCCATATTATCTTCTCCTTATAAATTTTTTTTCTTCAACGGCCGTAGCATGGTACTTTGAAGACTAAGGCCGTTATTATTCTGTTTTTGCCTCTGCTGCGGAGCCGCCCTCGAGCTTCTCCTTGTAAGCCAGCAGAGTTGCTGCGACCTTCTGGACAGGGGCCATCATTGTGGCCATCAAGTGGCTGATGAGCTCGAGTCTGCCCGGGAGCTTTGAGAAAGCATCAACCTGTGCAGCGTCGAAGACTCTTCCGTCCAGGAAACCACCGCGAACCTTGAGCTTGTTCTCGGTACCCTTCTGGGCATCGATGACAATCTTGGCAATTGCGCTCTGCTCATCACCTCTTGCGAGAATGACAGCAGTCGGTCCGACCAGATCCTCGTCAACTCCGTTGTGTCCGAGCTCACGCATAGCGATCTTAGCATAGCGGTTCTTGACGATGCGGCAGACTGAGTCCTTGGCTCTGAGCTGCTTGCGCAGATCTGAGAGCTGGGCGACTGTAAGACCACGATAATCCGCGAAGATGAAACCGGAGTACTGACCGAACTCATCCTTGAGCTGCTTTACAGCGGCTTCCTTTGTTGCGTTCACTTTTGTCTGATATTCCATATCTCACCTCCTGCTTACTGCAGTTCCTTTGTATCAACCATGACGCCTGGGCCCATTGTTGATGCAAGAGCTGTGCTGACCACGAAGTCTCCCTTTGCGTCAGCGGGCTTCTTCTTGAAGATCTCCTTGACTGCGACTGTTGCGTTCTCAGCAATCTTGTCTGCATCCATGGAAACCTTACCGATTGCCATGTGAACAACACCGGTCTTGTCTGAACGGAACTCAGTTCTTCCCTTGCGGAGTTCTGCAAGAGCGCCCTTGATATCCATTGTGACGGTCTGTGTCTTGGGGTTCGGCATGAGGCCTCTTCTACCAAGGATAGGACCGAGACGACCGACATCCTTCATCATGTCAGGTGTCGCGACTGCCACATCAAAGTCCATCCAACCGCCGCGGATCTTCTCAATCAGATCATTGTCACCGACGTATGCTGCTCCGGCATCCAAAGCCTCCTGTGCCTTGTCTCCCTTTGCGAATACGAGGATCTTCTTCTCTGCTGAGAACTGATTCGGCAGGACAACGGTGTCTCTGACGCTCTGGCTCTTCTTGAGCATAAGCTTGATATGAAGCTCAACTGTCTCATCGAACTTTGCGTATGAAAGCTCCTTGACCAGTCCGGCAGCTTCAGAAATGGTGTAGATCTTAGCCTTGTCGTACTTCTTTACAGCTTCCTGATATTTCTTGCCGCGCTTCATTTCTCCACCTCCACGCCCATTGATCTTGCTGTTCCGGCGACAATGCGCTTTGCAGCTTCGATGTCATTTGCGTTCAGATCAGGCATCTTGACCTTGGCAATCTCCTCAAGCTGAGCCTGTGTGAGAGTACCGACCTTCTGCTTGTTTGGAACACCGCTTGCAGTCTCAAGACCCAAAGCCTTCTTGATCAGAACGGCTGCTGGAGGAGTCTTCAGAATGAAAGAGAATGATCTGTCAGCATAGACTGTGATGACTACTGGGATTGTCAGACCTGGTTCAAACTGTCTTGTCTTCTCGTTGAACTGCTGGACAAACTGAGGTGCGCTTACACCGTGAGGGCCGAGAGCCGGACCGATCGGTGGTGCCGGTGTGGCCTTCTGGGCCGGACACTGCAACTTGATGATTGCAGTAACCTTTTTCTTTGCCATATTTCTCTCCTTACGTGAACGGCCTTGCCTGGGTTGGCGGAATGTTCAGACCTCCACGCTGGTATTAACGCCTGTCATACGATCAGGCTCCCACCTTTCCGGGTCAGCTTCTGCTTCGTGCATCCGCTTCCTCCGAAGAGGAGTTTTTCATATTTCAAACGGACGTATGTCATACTCTCCGTGCGGCAACATCCGGTACCGCACGGCAGTGAAACCGATCAGATCTTCTCAACCTGGGAGAACTCGATCTCCACAGGAGTGGGACGGCCGAAAATCTCCACAGAGACCTTTATGCGACCTTTCTCGTTGTTGATCTCCTCGATGACACCGGAGAAACCGGAGAACGGGCCTTCCATGACCTTGACGTTCTCTCCGACATTGAAACTCTGCTTTGGCCTGAAGGTCTTCTCAGCCTTGATCTCGCCCGTCTTCTGGAGGATGTTGTTCATCTCGTCCTTTGTGAGCGGGATAGGTCTGGAGGACCTTGAGGCGGCAAGGAATCCCGTAACACCCTGGATTCTCTTGATCTGGGTGCAATAACCCTTCCAGGAGTCATCCTCAGGCAGGTCCAGCTCAACCAGGATATAACCGGGAAGAACCTTGTGCTTGACCTCTTTCTTGACCCCGTCCTTTGTCTCAATGACAGTCTCGAACGGAACCTTGACGTCAAGGCAAACTGATGCGAACTTCGGATCAAGCTCCATCATCCTGCGGATGAGTTTCTCGATCTTCTGCTCGTAGCCTGAATAGGTGTGTACGGTATACCACTCTCTTGCCATGATAGCCTTCCTTAGAAAATGAGGTAAATCAGTCTCATAAGAAGGAAATCAACGAGACCAAGAAGAACGGCGAAGATGATGGTTGTAATAAGAACAAGCTTTGTCGAGGAAAGGATTGTGGCTCTGTTGGGCCATGCAACCTTCTTCATCTCGAGTCTGCATTCTTTCAAGTACCTGAAAAACTTCTTCATCTAAATCTCCTGAACAGAGGATTCTACAGGCCAGGAGGGATTCGAACCCCCAACACCCGGTTTTGGAGACCAGTGCTCTAACCGTTGGAGCTACTGGCCTATATTTCCTCTATCTGAAAGCCAGCGGCTTACTTTACCTTTGTCTCACGATGCAGTGTGTGCTTTCTCTCAAAAGGACAATACTTCATCAGTTCGAGCTTGTTGGGATTGTTACGGCGATTCTTTTCTGTTGTGTAGTTCTTCCTCTTGCACTCTGAGCACTGAAGAGCGATCTTCTCAACAGGACTTTTCTTCTTGTCTGCCATATCTCTATCTCCTTACGGCCAAAGCCTGTAATTTCCGGTTCCCACGTGACTTACCGCCACCAGAAGCCCCCGAGCGGATTTGAACCGCTGACCCCCACCTTACCATGGTGGTGCTCTACCGACTGAGCTACAAGGGCATAGTGCCAGTGTGTAAACGTGCAGAATGTAACTTAACAAAAACGAAACAAGTTTGTCAATAACCTGAACTCTTTTTCAATTGGAAGATGCATTTACGCCATTTTTGTCGCTGCATTTTATTAAATATAGAATATTGTATCTTTTTCACTCAGGCACATCAGAATGCCACATCCCGTTATTGAACAGGCCTGTTTTTTCTGATATGCTCAGCATCGTCATTGCTATCTTCTTTTATTTTTAGGAATAAGCAATGCCAGAAATTTCAAGAAACAGGACTTAATATGGCCCAGACCAAGACAACAGCCGACAAGAGCGTGAAAAAAGCGGCTCCAAAGGCAACACCAGCAGCGAACAAGACAGAAAACACCAGAATCTCATATACGGCAAGTGCCATCGAGCGCGATTTCGCAGAGCACCTGAAGTACACACAGGATGCCGATGTGTTCCACACCTCCATGCAGGGCCGCTATGATGCGCTCGCATACTCCATCCGAGACAGGATCATCCACCAGTGGGACATCTCAAGAAAGACCCAGCGCGCCTCAAAGGCAAAAAGGGTCTATTACCTCTCACTTGAGTTCCTCATGGGACGTGCCATGACCAACAACATCACCAACATGGGTCTCAAGGACGAGGTCTCCAAGGCCCTCAAGGACCTGGGCTACTCATATGAGGAGCTCGCCGATGTGGAGCCCGATGCCGGACTCGGAAACGGAGGACTCGGAAGACTCGCTGCATGCTTTTTGGACTCAATGGCAACATTGGACATCCCCTCCTTCGGATACGGAATCAGGTACAACTACGGAATCTTCAGGCAGCAGATCAAGGACGGCTATCAGTTCGAGCAGCCGGACAACTGGCTCAGGGACGGAAATCCGTGGGAGCTTCCAAGGCCGGACCTGAAGTTCACCGTCAACTTCGGCGGCAGGGTCGAGATGATCCGCGAGAACGGAAAGGACTACTACAAATGGGTGGACACCGACCAGGTCATAGGAATGGCCTATGACATGCCCATAATCGGTTACGGCGGAAAGACCGTCAACACACTCAGGCTCTGGAGCGCAAAGGCCGTTGAGGACTTCAACTTCGCGGACTTCAACGACGGAAGCTATGCAAGGGCCGTGCGCGACAAGGTCAAGGCAGAGAACATTAGCCAGGTGCTCTACCCCAACGACACCCAGTATATGGGAAAGGTCCTCAGGCTCAAGCAGCAGTATTTCTTCGTGGCCTGCTCAATCGCTGACATCTTCAGGAGATTCAAGCAGCTCAGCAGCGACATAAGGGACCTTCCGAAATATTCTGCGATCCAGCTCAATGACACACATCCCTCAATCGCCATTGCCGAGCTCATGAGGGTCCTCATCGACCAGGAAGGCCTTGACTGGGACACCGCATGGGACATCACCAAGCAGTGCATGGGTTACACCAACCACACCCTCATGCCGGAGGCACTTGAGAAGTGGTCCGTCCCAATGATGCAGGAGATCCTGCCCAGGCACATGCAGATTATCTATGAGATCAACTCCAGGTTCATCAGACATGCAATCGCATATTTCCCGATGGACAACCAGGCCATCTCAAAGGTCAGCATCATCGAGGAGTCAAACCCCAAGCATGTCAGGATGGCCAACCTCGCCATAATCGGAAGCCATGCCGTCAACGGAGTGGCACAGCTTCATACCGAACTCCTGAAGAACTCGATGTTCCCCGAGTTCAACAAGATCTATCCGGAGAAGTTCCAGAACAAGACCAACGGAATAACACCCAGAAGATGGCTGCTTTCCGCGAACCCGGGTCTTGCAGACCTCATCACGGAGACAATCGGACCGGACTGGATAACAGATGCCGACAAGCTCTCAAAGCTGCGCAAGTATGCGGACGATGCCTCATTCGCAAGGCAGTTCGCAAAGATCAAGGCACAGAACAAGAGAAACGCAGCGAACTTCCTTAAGAGGGACTGCGGGATCATCCTTGATCCGGACACGATCTTCGACGTCCAGGTCAAGAGGATCCATGAGTACAAGAGACAGCTTCTCAATGCATTCAACGTGGTCCTGATCTACCTCAGGCTCAAGAACGACAGATCTTATTACGACGCATTCCCGCCCACGACATTCCTCTTCGGCGGAAAGAGCGCTCCAGGCTATGTCAATGCAAAGCTCTCAATCAAGTTCATCAACAGCGTCGCGGACCTTGTGAACTCAGACGAGACAGTGAACAAGAAGCTTCATGTGCACTTCATGCCCAACTACAGGGTAACTATGGCAGAGAACATCATCCCGGCCACAAACCTCAGCGAGCAGATCTCAACCGCAGGTCTTGAGGCATCAGGCACAGGAAACATGAAGTTCATGCTCAACGGAGCCCTGACAATCGGAACTCTCGACGGAGCCAATGTGGAGATAGCCCAGGAAGTCGGAAATGACAACATCTTCATCTTCGGCCATACGGAGGATCAGATTTCTGCCATGAGGGGAAACTACAATCCGTTTGATTTCATCAACAATGATGAGGAGATCCTTGCCGCGGTAAACCTGATCAGGTCCAACTTCTTCAACGTCGGGGACCCGCATGCCTTTGACCAGCTCTTCGCCGACATATTCGACCACGGTGACAAGTACTTCATCTTCGCGGACCTGCGCATGTACGCCAACCGCCATCAGGAGGCGCTGGACCTGTACAGGGACAACTTCAAGCTGTTCAACCGCAAGGCGATCCTCAACGTGGCCTCAAGCGGCAAGTTCTCCTCTGACAGGACAATCCGCGAGTATGCCAGCCAGATCTGGAGCACAGGCAGCTGTCCTGTCCCCCTCAATCCGGACATCGACACATCCCTTGAGGATGCAAGGCGTCACTGAGCTTAAAGGATCTTATCCACAAGAATTCCCAAAACGGGAGCAAAAATCAGGGCAGGCAGGAAATTGGCTGTCTTGAACTCCCGTATCTTCAGAAGTCCGAACCCGATCATCAGCAGAAGCACCCCGCCCTCTGCGGAAAGCTCATTGATCCCCACTGTTCCCAGAAGAGGCTCAAGCCAGCCGCCAGCAAGTGTGAAGAAACCCTGATATACAAGGATGAACAGGAAGGAGAACATGACCCCTACTCCATAGATGGAGGCAAAGACCACGGCCATGCAGCCGTCCATCACGCTCTTGATCAGGATCGTGGTCATCTCCCCGGTCGTTCCGGCCTGAATGGAACCCACGACACTCATGGCACCGGAGCAGAACAGGACCGATGCAACGAGAAAACCTTTAGCGAAGTTCTGTGTCCCGCCCTCTTTGTCTGAGCTGTGGGTGACCTTGCCCAGCCTGTCACCGAGTGAGAGCACCCTGTCCTCTATCTTCAGCAGATAGCCTATGGCACCGCCGATCAGCAGCGCAATCAAAAGGACAAGGAAATTTCCTGACTGCATGGCCATCTGAACTCCCATGACAAGAGTAATCAGTCCACTGCAGGCAAAGACAATCTCCTTGAAACTGTCCTTAAGGTGCTTGCCCACAAGAAGTCCGATCAAAGATCCGAGAATTACTGTCCCACAGTTGATAAATACGGCCAACATGGTTCAAAATATTAATTAAAAGGAAGTCGTTGGTAAAGTTGTTATGACAATAATCATGCTTGCAGCAGGAACATCCTCACGGATGGGAAAAGAGAACAAGATGCTCCTTCCGTACAAGGACAGCCCCATGGTCACACACTGCTGCATGCAGGCCCTTGAGTTCCTCTCCTCTTATTCCAGGAGCACAGACACAGCTTGCCGCCTTGTTGTTGTCACAGGCTACAGGCGTCAGTCAGTGGAGAAAGCCCTAAAGCCTTGCAAGGCCTTCATTGAGGATACCGATGCAAGACTTGAGATGCTGATAGTGAACAATCCCGCTTACAGAAGCGGCCAGTTCAGCTCAACAAAGACAGGAGTCAGACAGACAGAAGAAGACAGCCCCTTCTTCATCTCACTTGCAGACATGCCTCTGATTACCGCAGAGCATTATGAGAGACTTGTTCCCCTTTTGGACAATCACGATGCAGTCAGACCCTTTTATGAGAAGGACGGAAAAAGAATCCCGGGGCACCCTGTACTGCATGCTCCGGGACTGAAAGATGTTATCCTGAAATATCCTGACAACTGCTCTGTAAGCAAGATTCTCAGGTCTTTCGATGTATATGAGCCATCATTTGGTGACTCATCATGGTCAACGGACATAGATGATGATGCATCCTACAAAGCCGTGATCACGCCTGTCTGCTGATCTCAAGCTGACCGTTCGGTGCGCTCACGAGTATGGTGTCACCGTCACTGAAGCGCCCGTGCAGCATGTCAACTGCAAGCGGGTTCTCAACCATTGTCTGGATGGCACGCTTGATCGGCCTTGCGCCGTAATCCGGGTCAAAGCCAGCCTCGCTGACCATATCAACCACACTGTCATCCCACTTGAGGGTGAGATTCCTGTTCGCAAGCCTCTGGGCAAGCTTCTTGAGCTGCAGGCTCACAATCGCGGAGATCTGCTCTTTGCCAAGGCGGTTGAAGATGATGATCTCATCTATCCTGTTGATGAACTCAGGCTTGAAGGCTCCCCTGATGACCTCCATCACTGCCTCATGACCGGTCTTGATGTCCGGAGCCTCCATCAGCTGACGGCTTCCCAGGTTGCTGGTCATGATTATGATGGTGTTGGTGAAGTCCACCAGTCTGCCCTGACCGTCAGTGAGCCTTCCGTCATCCAGTATCTGCAGAAGGACGTTGAACACATCCGGGTGTGCCTTCTCTATCTCATCAAAGAGCACAACGGAATACGGGCGTCTTCTGACAACCTCGGTCAGCTGGCCTCCCTCATCATAGCCTACATATCCTGGAGGTGCTCCGATCAGACGTGACACGCTGAACTTCTCCATGTACTCGGACATGTCAATACGGGTAAGGGCCTTCTCGTCGTCAAACAGCATGGATGCAAGGACCTTGGCAAGCTCCGTCTTACCTACTCCAGTAGGGCCTGCGAAGAGGAAGGACCCTAGAGGCCTGTGCTCATCGCCTATTCCGGTCTTGTTACGCCTGATTGCGTTTGCAACTGCGGCAATGGCCTCATCCTGACCTATCACCCTCTCGGAGAGCGTCTTCTCAAGGTTCAGGTACTTCTGCATCTCAGAGCCCTGCATCTTGGCAACAGGAACACCGGTCCAGGAGGACACGATTCTGGCAATATCATCCTCATCGACCTCCTCCCTGAGGAGCTTGTTGTCTCCCTGAACGGCCTTGAGCCTCTCGCTGTCCTCCTCAATCTCCTTCTGGAGCTGGGGAATCTGGCCGTGGACAATCTCGGCGGCCTTTGCGAAATCACCGTTACGCTCGGCAATGCTCTCCTGTGTCCTGAGCTCCTCCAGACGGGACTTCTTCTCACGGATTCCCTCTATGGCGCTTCTCTCGTTCTCCCACCTGAGGTGCATGGTGTCACGGGTGTTCTTCAGGTCTGCAAGCTCAGAATTGATCTTCTCAAGCCTGCTCTTAGATGAGGGGTCATCCTCCTTTGAGAGAGCCTGCTGCTCTATCTGAAGCTGCATCAGCTTACGCTCTATCTTATCAAGCTCCTCCGGCTGGCTCTCAATCTCGATCTTGAGCTGGCTGGCTGCCTCATCAATGAGGTCAATCGCCTTATCCGGCAGGAACCTGTTGGTGATGTACCTGTTTGAGAGAACAGCGGCGGCAACAAGGGCATCGTCCTTGATACGCACACCATGATGGACCTCATAGCGGTCCTTGATTCCACGTAGAATGGAGATGGTGTCCTCCACGGTGGGTTCCGAGGCATAAACGGGCTGGAATCTTCTCTCCAGGGCCTTGTCCTTCTCTATGTACTTGCGGTACTCATCCAGCGTTGTGGCTCCAATCGCATGTAGCTCTCCACGTGCAAGAGCCGGCTTTATAAGGTTGGATGCATCGGTAGATCCCTCTGCGGCACCAGCTCCCACAATGGTGTGAAGCTCATCAATAAAGAGGATTATCCTTCCCTCGCTTCTTGTTATCTCGTTCACAACCGCCTTGAGGCGTTCCTCGAACTCACCGCGGAACTTGGCGCCGGCCACAAGCGCGCCGACATCAAGTGAGAGAAGGCTCTTGTCCTTGAGTGAGTCCGGCACATCGCCGCCAACGATCCTCTGGGCAAGACCCTCGACAATGGCGGTCTTACCTACTCCCGGTTCTCCGATCAGGACAGGATTGTTCTTGGTCTTCCTGGACAGGACCTGCATGACACGCCTGATCTCCTCATCACGGCCGATCACCGGATCCATCTTGCCCTGTCTGGCAAGGGCTGTCATGTCACGGCAGTATTTCTGGAGGGCCTGGTACTTGCTCTCTGCATCCTGGTCGGTCACACGCTGGCTTCCGCGGATGCTCTGAAGAGCCTGCATCAGGGCATCACGGGTCACCCCGTAGCGCTTGAGCAGACGGCCTATCTGCCCGTCATCATCAAGCATCGCAAGAATCACATGCTCTGTTGAGACATACTCGTCCTTGAACTTGTCCGCCTCAGACTGCGCGTTTGTCAGAATCTGGTAAAGACCACGTGAGAGTCCGATGTTCACGGCCCCGCCATAGGCCTTGGGGAGCCTGTCAACTATAGTGCGGGTCTCATTCAGAAGACCCTGGAAGTCTATCCCCACCTTTGCGAAAAGCGGCTCCGCTATTCCGTCCTGCTGCTGGAGCATGGCCAGGAACATGTGTTCGTTGCCGATTTCAGCGTTATTGTACCTTGTGGCAAGGTTCTCGGCTCCCTGAAGAGCCTCCTTCATTTTTATAGTAAACTTGTCAATGTTCATTTTAACCCCTCGCTAGTGTGTTTCAGGGACATAATTCCTGTCGCAAACCAGCATCATGACACTAAAATACAAAAACGTTGGCAAAACGGCAACTTTCTTTACGATTCAGACATTTTGGTCTATAATGTCAATATGCCAAAGAAGATAGACCACGAGCAGAGAAAAAGGGAAATAATGGCTGCGGCACTTTCAGTCTATGCCCAGGAGGGAAAGAACGCCAATCTCAGCCTCATAGCCTCCGAGTGCGGTCTGTCCAGAACCACCGTATACCAGTATTTCAAGGATGAGTCACAGCTCTATCAGGAGGCTGTGAAATACACCACTGACCTTGCATTCTCACAGTATGCGTCAGAGAACTGGAAATCCGTGGAGGATCCTGTTGAGAAGCTCCGCCTGATATCAAATGACATCATGGACAAGGCGGACACATTCGAGAAACAGGTCGGCAACTTCCTCAAGATGATCGACAGGTTCGAGGATCTTCCGGAGACAGTATCACGCAGGACCGCAAAATTGAATCTTTTCTTCGCAAGACTGATCCGTCAGGCAATCAAGGAAGAGAAGATGAAGAAGTGCAGCGCACAGGATGTTGCGGACAAGCTCACGATCATGCTTGAGACATACCTTTTCCACATGGTCTATTTCCCGCAGAACAAGCAGAAGGTGCGTGAGATCGTCAACGACCTGATCCAGGTCAATGTGAACTGACAGGAAACAATAACCGCAGATAATCCTGCCTGCCATCAAATACACGTATTATTCTTATTGTCTCGGCTTCAATCAGATAGATGACAAGGTATTTCTCAACTACAAGAAACCTGTATTCTGTGTTTATTCCGAACCTTGAGGAGACTCTCGGGCCAATCTCAGGACTATCGGCAAGCCTGTCAGCCTCTCTAACAATCATCTCCACCATACGCTGAGCTGATACGGGATTATGCAGAACCTCTGATATATATTCCTTAATCCCCTCAACATCAGACAATGCATCCGGAGAATAGATGACCTCTTTCTTCATGACTCGATTCCCAATCTCCGTTTCACTTCATCTGAAGATATCCAACCTTCCTTATCGGCTCTCTTCTCAGCCGCATAAACCTCATTGAAGAATCTAGTTTCGGCTTTCAGCCTCTCATAATCATTGATGTAATCCATATCAACAATCGCATAGCATCCCCGACCGTTTTTAGTCAGATATACAGGTTCGTTCTCCCGGACCTCAGATAGGACATCAGCATAGTTTCTAAGATCAGATACAGGTTTGATATTCGGCATGCAACAGGCTCCTGATGTAGAATTCTACATAAAATTATACATAAGATATTACAGGAAATCAATCTTATGCTTTACTTCCCCTTGGCCACACAATATTCCCGTCAGGACCCGGAACAGACACAGGGAGCCTTCCTTTGGGGCTGAATGTCCCGAACAAGGCGCTGAAGCATGCGCATAGATTGATTGCACCCGCATATCCGTAGCAGGCCAGAACGGCATCATAGTCTGTTGCAGATGCGTTGTCATAAGGAAGACAGGCGCTAATGAACACGGTCTTCTTGCCAAGGCCTTCTGGAATCCGGACATCGCACTTATTCTCCGAGATAACTACATAGACATCATAGTTCGGTGGAAGAGCTCCTGCCTCACTTTCCATCCGGATGTCAATCACATGCTCCTCAGGAATGATTGCGCTTCTCTCCATCATGCCTACTGACTCCTCAACTGAAAGACGCGCGGAGACTGACGGGCAGATGACAAGAACCCTCTCCTTACCAGAAAGCGGAATAGTCCGGTTCCTGTTCTTCAGAAGCGTCACGGACTTGAAGGCAGCCCTCCATCTGAACGGAGCGTGTGACCTCCAGTCAGAGATCCATTTAGGCTTATCCTGACCTTTATGTTTTTCCTTGAGAGCGAGAATCCTGCCGACAGACTCATCTATGCGGGACTTTGGGATCTTGCCCTCCTCCACCATGCGCACAATGGCACTGATGTAATCGTCCATGGCATTAAATGATGCTTCGGAATACAGCTCCATCGGCATCAGGATCAGGTCAACGCCTGCGTTGATCGCAATCATGGCAGCGTCAAGCGGATCAAAGTGCCTTGAGATGGCGCCCATGACCATGGCGTCTGTGACAACCACCCCGTCAAAGCCCAGATCCTTCCTCAGCACATCGGAGATGATGGTCTTCGACAAAGTGGCAGGAAGAAAGACCTTCTCCCCCGTTTCCTTTGACACATAAGTGTCCTTCTCTATCTGCGGGAACTGGATATGAGCGGTCATCATCATGTCCGTGATATCTGATGCCGCCTTGAACGGGACAAGCTCCGTCTTCTGCAGCTCCTCAAGGCTCCTGTCCACCACAGGCAGTCCCACATGGCTGTCCATGGCGGTATTGCCGTGTCCGGGGAAATGCTTTGCAGCAGTCATGATTCCCTGTTCCTGAAGCCCCACGATGAATGAGCGGCCCAGATGCGCCACTATCTCAGGATCATCAGAGAAGGACCTTATTCCGATTATGGGATTATCAGGATTGTCATTGACATCCAGTACCGGAGCGAAATCAACATTGAATCCCACCTCTGAGATCTCAGACCCTATTATCTGCACGGTCTCAGCGACAATTGACTCGTCGTTTGCCGCGCCAAGGGCCATGTTTCCGCACAGCATTGTGCCTCCGGTAAGTCTGCTGGACCTGCCGCCCTCCTGATCAATGGCAAAGAAGTATGGCGCAGCACCCCCTGTCTCCGAGTTCGCCTTCCTGACCATTCTCAAAAATGATGCAGTCTGCTCAGGGCTGACGATGTTATCAGAGAAAAGGATTATCCCTCCGAAATGCTGCTCACCCAGCTTGCGGGCCATTGTCTCGGCAGGCAGGGCCTCAGTGTCATCCGGTTTCCAGAACCTGAAGGAAGGCATTATCATCTGGCGCACTTTCTGATCAATTGTCATCTGCGATCTCCTTTCATCTGACCATCAGGCCCATCGGAACAGGCCGCTCTGCATCTGTGTTGTCATTATTACGGCCGGAGACATGCAGAAGAAGCTTCCCGTCCATGAAGATCTCGGCAGACCCTCCGCCGTCAAGGTTCAGCGCATTTGTCATGCCTATCGAATGACAGTACTGTCCAAACTCAAGAAGCGATGCCCCGCAGCTCTCCTCTCCGAACCTGTACCCCAACTTTGAAGGCCCCTCCGCCCAGACAATTGCCGGGTCTCCGTCAGCATCGGAGCATATAGCAAGTCTCGGGGCTCTTTTTCTCTCATAATCCAGCGGATAAAGCGTCGGAGGATATGGGACAGTGTCTTTCTCATAGTCGTAGAACGTTGATTCAAAGTGATCCATCACCTTGCCGTCCTTTACCACAGAAGAACCCACCTGTACTGCAAACAGGCAGTCATCAAACCCGAGATACTGCACAGGAGACGGCTCTTTCTTCAAAGTCTCATCTGTATGAATCACGAACCCTGATGTCGGGACCATCACAGAGCCGCCCTCATGGAAGGCCGCGACCTCATCACCTGTCACAACCACATCAAGGCCCTGCTCAGGCGGTGTCATTCTTGTCTCCGGTCTTCTGTAAACCGTGCAGTTCACCCCGTGCCTGAAAGTCTTTCCCTGAATCATGACCGGGACGTCCCTGATGTCAAACCTTGCAATTGAGGGCTTTCCGTCAAGGTCAACCACAAGGGCCTCCCTCCCGCTCAGAGGGGGAATGCTCATGATCCCGTTTCTGACAGTCATACCGAACGGACTTCCGTAAAGATCATAAGGTGAGTCTGCGTCAAAGACGTCCATCACAAAGAAGTGCGAGTTGCAGATCATCTGAGACGTGGGGCTGACAGAGCTCAGAAAGCCCAGGTCCTCCCCTATCGGCATTATGTTCACCTCACCTGAGCGGTCTCCGCAATAGACATGAAGCCATCCGCTTCTCTCAAGCCTGTCCAGGAATGCCTTTGCCACAGGATCATCAACAACCAGAGTCCTGTTCTCATTGCGTATCTTCCCTTCCCTGACAAGCTTCCTCAGAGCCTCTGCAGCTGCAAGCTGCCTGTCGAACACAAGGCCGAAAGGCCCCTCATAAGGGTAAGGGCACTTTATGTCCTCCGGAACATGGAAAAGAAGGAATATCCCGTACAGGGCTGAGTGCTTGGGGACATTGAAATTCCCGTAAATCCTGCAGATCTCGGAGAAAGCTTCCTTGCTGAACGGCGCCTGCACGAAATCAAGGACATTCCACGCAAAGCCTGAGACCACCTGATAGCGCTGCATCTCACCGTTCTCATGACGGACTGTATCGATCCTTGATTCAATCATCCTCTCTCTCCGGGCTCCTGTATGAAGCTGTTTCATTATAGGAAGCACAAAGGAAAACAGCAAACGGTTTTTTCCCTGTAATACTCTTACAACATTGTAAATCGGCCGTTTTGGTGTTACTTTCTCAGTATGCAGTACATTCTTCTGGCCACAGGCCTGATAACAATAATTCTTCTGGTAATTGTCATCTCAAAGCAGTCAAAGAAGACAGACAATTCAGAAGCTCTGAACAATATCTCAAGACAGCTAGCCTCCACGGAGGAAAGCCTCAGGCGCATAGAGCAGGCGCTGACAGTCACCAGCACACGCCTGGACGGCCTGGACAGGCGCAGCAGCCAGCTCAACACACTGGTGGACTCCCGCCTAGTCCAGTTCTCAACCGGCAACGACAAACTGACCAAGACAGTCGAGAGCAAGCTCTCTGACATCCAGAAGGACAATGAGAGGCGCCTTGAGCAGATGCGCCAGACGGTTGAGGAGAAGCTGCAGAGCACTCTTGAGACCAGGCTCTCAGCATCGTTCAAGCAGGTCGGAGACCAGCTGGAGAGCGTCTATAAGCAGCTCGGTGAGATGCAGGTCCTTGCACAGGGTGTGGGAAACCTTGAGAAGGTGCTTACAAACGTCAAGGCCCGCGGAATGTGGGGGGAACTTCAGGCTGAGCGCATACTGCAGGAGATACTCCTGCCTGAGCAGTATCTGAAGAACGTAGTCACCAAGCGTACAAGCCGCGACCCTGTGGAGTTCGCGGTCAAGCTTCCGGGATCACAGGAAGGCGAGCATGTGCTGCTTCCGATAGACTCAAAATTCCCGCGTGAGGACTATGAGAGACTCTGCGTGGCAACCGAGACAAGCGATGTCGAGGCAATCAAGAACCTGAGAAAGGCCCTTGAGAGAAGGATCCTTGACGAGTCAAAGGACATCCGCGACAAATACATCGATGTCCCCTACACCACGGACTTCGCGGTCCTGTTCCTGCCAATCGAAGGCCTCTATGCAGAGATTCTCTCAATACCTGGCCTTCAGGACCGCATCCAGCGTGAGTTCCATGTCATGATTGCAGGCCCTGCCACTCTGGCAAGCCTTCTCAACAGCCTGCAGATGGGCTTCAGGACCCTGGCAATCGAGAAAAAGAGCTCTGAGGTCTGGCATGTTCTGGGCGAGGTCAAGACAGAGTACGGCAAGTTCGGCATTGTGCTGGACTCAGTGAAGAAGAAGCTCTCCTCCGCAAGCAACGAGATAGACAACGCCTTCACACGCCACCGCGCCATGGGCAGGAAGCTGCGCAGCGTAGAGGCCGTGGAGGCCGATGTCCCCGAGTCCGAACCGCTAGCACTGCCACCGGAAGCTGATGAGTAGGCTTCTTAAATAATTAGGGCTTCCACAGAAGATTTGCGACAGCCCTTTTAAATCAAATATCATCTGAGAAATCAGTAAACGTATCCAATAAAATCATCCAGCTGTGGCTCAACATATCCGTTACCAAAGTTGAAATCATCTCCACATAATTATCATGGGCAGTATTCAAATCCGCGAAATAAATGTGAATATAAGCCCATAACGGGTTTCCGCTTTCAGCATTGGAACCCTTTGCTTTCTCATACATTTCACAATAGCTTAAAGTACCGTATTGTGGTTGGATAAGTACACGACCTTCACGCTTTAGGACTATGAGAATCTTTATGCTGTAACAGATAATTGCACAAACAACACCCTTCGCACGTCACTGCACCATGGGACGTGTAGAGAGATGTCACCGAGTCCGATTCAACTCTGCTAGTTGAGATAAGATTGATTACCGCCTTGCTCTTTTCAGTTTAGATATATGGGTTGTAGGGCCAGTCAGAATATGAACCACTCCATTGATTTTTAAAATCATAAACAGTATTGATGGCGTCTGCTGCCAACAATTCATTCAATGTTCTGGTTTCTCCTTCTTCAACACCAAAGTTTATCCACCCATCAAAACCATCATCCTGACCGATTGGAACAAATCTGTATACAACATCAAATGGAGTAGTTATTTCGGTAGCATTTCTGACACTCATTGTGGCATAAATAATGTTGCTGCTGAATCTGTTCGGTTCAACAATTTTAATTTCTCCACCGAAGATATCAGCTCCGGTTTGACCGTAGTTATCCTGATATAACGCACTGTCTATCTGGACTTCTTCTGGTGCTGAAGATGTGATTTCAATTCTGTAATTTTGAGTTGTATCAGGGTGTTCCCAAGTGAAACTCATTACAGAATTATCAGATGAAACAGTCATTCGTGCTTCATAATAGTTTCCATAAACAGATTCACATTCTGTGACCTCAATTGCATTATCTGAGTCAAATAGAGGGACTCCTGGAATCAAATAAGGAGATTTATACTCCGAAATAATCGTCAAGATCTGGTCTCTTGAGAAATAAAAATACCCGTTGTCATCCAAAACATTCATACAGTTGTACTGCTCCCAGAAATATGCAGCCAGCATCTCATGCCATGATTTGTCTGGATATTTTTCACTATAAACACTGATAACTTCTTCTGGAACCAATATCATTGCTAGGGAATTGCCGCTCCTGTATCTCGAAACACCTACATAAATACTGTCCGTTTCTGGGAAATCAAAAGTGTTACCGCTCTCTAATTCTCTATAATATCCCTTGTCATCAGTAAAAATAGTCTGTACGTCAGTAATTGTAAGACCATCCGGAATATTAGTTTCAATATATGGGTGACTCACATGAGGAACATAATTAGGATATGGCAAATCCACAGAACGTTCGACCAATGCACTGACGAATTCAGCCTTGCTCATCCCTAATTGATCCTGATAGTAGAAATGGAATGGGGTACCTGAAGTCGGGAACCATCCGTACATGGACCTGAAATATGTGTCCAGAATACTTGGATAATAAACATATGCGGAACCATCATTGTTCATCCTGATCTCGAAAGAATCACCATCCGCTTTTCTGACATACCATGTAGTGTTCTCAGGATCGAAATCAGGATCTATATATCCGATATTGAAACACCCGCCTATCGTGAATGAAGCATTTTCTGCCCAGACTACAGTTCCATCTGAAACAAACAAGGCTATCTCATGATTGCCCTCATCCATTTCAGAAAGAGATAAGCTCAAATCCTTATATGAATCTGTTGTCCCTTGGATAACCCCATCAACTGTCCAATAGAAAGAATTACCGGTAATTCCTTCTATAACAGCAGATGCATTGAGAGTCTCAGTATTATCATAAACGGATTTGTCGAGTGTAATTGAGATAACTGGAGTTTCCTGCATCTCGTTTATTATCGAAATGGTACCATCATTCAAGATAATACATTCAGCAGAATAGGTGGCTGTCGTGTCCTTGATGATTCGAACTGTATCACGATGCAGGACTTGCTCCGTATCAGCTCTTACCACCGCAAAAGAATAGAACCCGTTATGAATACGGAAGGATGACTCGTATTTTCCATCGACATATGGAGGAGTCTCTCTTCTCACCAAAGTACCGTCAGCCCTATAGAAATAAACAACAATCTGCGGCAAGAAATTGGCTTTTATTGAAATAGCAAATATACCTTCGCCATATGATTCACTTACTGTAATGCTGAACGAATTGGTCTGTCCTGCAACCACACCACAAGAAGCAGTTCCAGTTCCAATCACTATTCCATCTGAGTTCAAAGCCTCAACATAAACATAATATGTTCCAGCTTGAACAGAGATAGTGATTGAAGTCTGAGTCTTACGTGAAGAAGCAAAAACAATGTTTTCAGAAGAATCCGTGACTGTCACATTGTATGATGCAGTCTCCATCGAGACCGCCTGAATACCTTTTGATCCAAATGAATCAATATGTATCTCTAGTGTTCCAAAGATAACATCTGCATCGTTTTTACATCCGACAAGAGTCATTATCAATGCACAGAATAGTAATGCAAAAAGAGCTGCTCTCTTCATTTATTTCCTTCCTTCCATGGATTCTTTCTATAGCAAAGCGGCAAAATCGTTACGCAACTGATTCTTGATTTGTGCAGCCTCTACAGCATCATAATCAAAGAACGTGATCTCATTGAGTGCGGGAAGATTCTCCGGCCCCAGAACTTCTGTAGATACAGGTCTTCTTCCACAGCTTCTGATGACCGCAGCACCATCCTTGCCTGTGAACCAGTCCATGAAGATCTTTGCTGCCACAAGGTTATTACAACCATCGATGATTCCCGCACCCTCGATTCTTCTACCGGTTCCTTCCTCTGGATAGAGGTAGTTGACCGGGCTGCCGTTCTTGATTGCGTTTGAGACGTTGCTCTCACCTGTTATGGTCAGAGCATACTCTCCGCGGGCAACAGCCTGAGGACCTGACTTGGCATCTGAATAATAAACAGTTCCGTTCTGTACAATTGCCTGAGCCAGACTGAGGTCATCTGCTGCGAGCTTATACATCATGTAGAGCTGAGCATATCCACTCCCGGAAGATAATGGATTGATAAGGGCTATCATCCCATTGTACTTCGGATCAGCAAGGTCGAACCATGATGTTGGAATATCCTCGCCACTGAGCAAGTCTGTGTTATACATGAGTATCTGAAGTGGCATTGAACAAGCATACCACTTGTCATTTTCACCCTTGTATTCTGCAGAGAACTTGGCATCATTGGTGGTCGTGTAGGAATAGAGATTTGGCTCCATTGAGATAAGGCTATCCTCAGCAATCAAAAGAACGACGTCAGAATCAGACGCGCTCGTCTGTACGAGAGAAAGGATTTCCGTTGAGCTTTTCTCGATGTGTGTTACGTTAATATTAGGGTATTTTGCTGTGAAAGCTTCGATAATAGCCTCAGATTCGGATTCTTTTCCGGCACTCAAAAGAACAAGCTCCATCCTATGTGGATGTAATCCATCATATACTTGCCAAGCCTGATTTACATCTGCAGCCGCTTCATCTACAGTCGAGGTTCCTGCTCCAATCTCAGCAAGGACATCATCGACTACCTGGTAAACGGAAGGATCAAGAACACCATCGATAATTGGTGTTACAACCTGAATCCTTCCATACCATTCGGATCTCTTGGCTACTAGCGGCTCGAGATTATTCTCTTCACAGACCTTTGCGACATCGATTGATGTGAGTGACGGGAATGCGGCACCAGTTATGAGTCTCCAAGTCTGGACATACTCACTCTGGAGGTACTTGACCAGTGTCCATGCGGCCTCGAGCTTATCAGGATCAATGTCAGCTGAGATTGCCCAACCGGTTCCGACAATCGCGGAGTTGGACTCGTGAATGATTTCGCCGTCGAGTGCCGGGAAGTTCATGAGACTGATATCAGAAATCTGTTGCTCTGTTGAGATCAGTGCCTCACCTGTGCTCTGGTCGGTCTGGAATGATCCGCATGCCCAGTCGCCGTCAATGTAGAAGGCGCTCTTTCCGGCTGCGAAGTCAGCTCTTCCTGAACCATAGGAAATGCTCAGTGTGTTGCGGTTGATGATTCCGTCCTTGTAGAGGTTGTCGATGACTGTTAGGGCATCCTTGAACCAGTCATCCTCAAAGTCAATCTCCCCTGCAATCAGCCTGTCATACCAGTCGGCACCCCCAAATCTACCGGCAACCAGAGAGAACAAACAGCTTTGCATGACCCAATCGTCATGGCAGTCCATCGAGATGACCTCGATCCCCTTTGCGTTGAGGACAGGCACCATGGCCTTCAGATCATCGTATGTTTCTGGAACCTCAAGGTTGTTCTCTCTCAGGACCTTCTCATTGACGAACATCATTGATGATGCGGTAAGTCCGCTCGGAAGCTCCGCGAGATATCCGCCGATCTGAGGAGCGGTGCATGTTGCCGCATAGTCGTCAAACAAACCGTCTCTCCTGAGAAGCGGCTCGAGATCATAGAGCAGGTGCTCTGTATGGAGCGTGGTGCTTCTCCCGGCTGACCAAACGTACATTACATCTGGTAGTTGATCAGTCTCAACATAATGCTGCACCTTGGCATGGAACTGTTCCCCATACAGATCTTCTCTGACAATCTCAATCTCAGGATGAAGATCTGAAAAATGATCCCATATCTGGGAAATCTCGTTCGCACTGTTCGGGTCTGACAAATTCAGGTAGTTAAGAACCCTAATTTGCATTTTATCTGACACAGAAAAAGACTTGGACTCTGACCAAATAATAGGATCTTCGATAACGAACAGTGAAACTTCATGCTCACCCTCAGCAGAATCAGAAATCTCATATTCAAGATTCTCATACTCTCCTGCTTCACTGAGGGGAACACCATCTACTGCCCAAAAACAAGTATATCCAGCTGTTATTCCACTAAGTGAAGCTGTCGCAGTAAGAATATCACCAGGACGAGGTGTAGTTGAGCTCAAAGAAATACTGATTGTTGGGGTTGATGTTATCTCATTGATTATAACAATCGACCCGTCAGTCATGAACTGGAATGTTGCACTGTAAGAAACAGACTTGTCCTTTATTATTCTCAAAGAATCTGTCTTAAGAACCTTGTTCGTGTCTGTCCTGATGATGGTGAACGTGTAGAATCCGTTTGCCAGACTCTCGGATGCGTGGTATGTCCCGTTATCGTAAGCAAGGGATCCGCTCTTGACCTCAGTGCCGTCTGCACTCTTGATCGAGTATGCCAGAGGATAACCCTCGTTGGCTGTGATACTTATGTCGAATGTGCCGGTTCCGGTAAGCTCTGACACCGTAATGCTGCATGAGCTCACCTGCCCTGCAGCAACAGACACTACCGATGATCCCGTCCCTATCACATCTCCCTCACTGTTGAGGGCCTCGACATAAACGGTGAATGTACCAACAGACAAGGATACTGTGTATGAGGTCTGTGCCTTGCCGGATGACAAAAACACAACACTTTCAGAAGAATCCTTTACAGTCACATTATAAGAGACTGTCTCCATGGACATGGCCTGGATTCCTTTGGAAACATCAGCTTTGATGTTAATCTCTAGAGTCCCAAACTGTGCAGATGTATCCTGACTGCAACCAACTAAACAGATAATCGCTGCAAGTATTGATAATACAAAAACAATTCTTTTCATCTCAAACCCATCTTCATCAATTCGGATTGCTTGTCAGGTGAAGTTCATATTCATCACCAGCCTCTACTGTAAACCAGTCGCGAGGAGCAAAACAGTTCGAATCACCACCAAGACCCCAACAGCCATTACCCTTATACCTTCCTGGCAGAATCTTCAGAGTGGTTGGTCCCACTATCATCTCATATCTGGTTGAACTGTTCGCTTCATCAAGATTTGGATATCCATACGTGGAATTGGCATCTGGAATGAAGTCATCAAACACAATGTTTAACGTAGCATAATTAGATTCATCGCCTGCCAAATCATATGTCAGAGTAATGGTTCCGTCTGTTACCGTCGGTGTTATTGTATAACCGTCAAGTCCCGCGACAAGCACAACGCTAATTGCCGCATCAGAAACACTTTCTCTGTTGAACCTAACAATGTTTGGAGCTCTGACGGTAACGATGTCTCCACCAATTTTCAGTAATGCCATGGATGAACGAGGGAAAACTGCATTGAAAGCATATTCAATCGTAATTGTTTCTCCAGAAACAGTCAGTCCAGAATCAATGAAAACTAAATCTGTTTCAATAAGATCGGTCTGATTATTCCCCTCCACGAAAATGCCAGAACAGGAGTAATAACTTGAAATATCATCCGAACCTACTGGGACAAACATCAGAGAGTATTCATCGTCAACAAATCCGGTAATCGAATACACTTCTCCTTTTTCAAGCAGACCAGATGAAGACCCATTATAATAAACCTGATAATTGTCATATTTTGAAGGCGCAGTTACATTCAGAGTTCCGAAAGGTCTCGAAGTCAGAGTCAGAACTGTTGTCTCGCCTTGTGCTGCTGTAAATGATGCAGGAGTAACATCAATGTAATATCCCTCGGCATTTGAGCCGTAATTTGTCTTATACCAGTAATCTCCCGGTTCCACTTTCAATGTTCTGTCTTCTTTATTGTTCGAAATCAGGATCATTCCATCAAAGACAGAATCATCATCTATCGTCTTATGAATCCATGGACCACGGGTCTGATCTTCTCCCAGAACAAATTCATGCTGGAACTTAAGAGTCAGATATGCAGGATCTTCAATGAATTTATCAATGACAGCATAAACAATGGTTCTGTTGTTTGCACTATCGAATTCTGTCTCCAGGTATGCAAAGTATCCGTCTTCACTGACATTTCCAACTGTTATCTCGCCTTCTTCTGCAAACGTCTCATAGATGTGGAAATGTCCAACTGGGAACTGTCCGTTAATACTGCTGTTCTCAATGTCTATGTCTAATGTTGTATC
>JAEEGG010006286.1_pt1 | contig 27893 bp, 17 predicted proteins | sample 9134161 | NCBI WGS metagenome assembly JAEEGG01 (sample SAMN16246543, study PRJNA631951) | gut metagenome | biome: gut microbiome; feature: rumen; material: CR-attached | host: Bos | place: Iran: Karaj | collected 2018-10 | reverse complement strand
CCCTTGCCCAGGTCCTCAAGACCAGCACCGATAGCCAGACCACCCTCAGAGAAAGCACTCTGTGTACGGCCGTAGACAATCTGCAGGAAGAGCTCACGCATAGCGGTGTTGATAGCATCGCAAACGAGGTCGGTGTTCAGAGCCTCGAGGATGGTCTTACCAGGCAGAATCTCGCTGGCCATAGCAGCTGAGTGCGTCATACCTGTACATCCGATAGTCTCTACCAGAGCCTCCTGAATCACACCGTCCTTCACGTTCAGGCTCAGCTTGCAGGCACCCTGCTGAGGTGCACACCAACCGATACCGTGGGTGTAACCAGAGATTTCCTTGATTTCTTTCACTGCAACCCATTTGCCCTCCTCGGGGATTGGTGCAGGTCCATGGTAAGCGCCCTTACAAACGCTACACATGTTTTCCACTTCTTTTGAATAAATCATTGATAATAAAACATTTAAATGTTAAACAACTATATTAGTCCTTTTGTAGCCTACAAAATTAGTCGTTTTCCACGAATATTCCAAGCCTTTGCCTCCGCATTTAGAAATAATTAACATCATATCTAAGCAGTTGCGTCCTACAAATGGAGGCCAAAGCCCAGTAACAGGTTATTGGGGTAGTGGAAGTCGTATAGACTGTAGCCGATATGGAGGTAAGCCTGACGCATGATGGCTATCTTCAGTGCCAGTATCTCATAGAAACCCTTCAGGTCACCAGAACCCGCATTGACGAGGTTGTGACCCACGCCGAAGTTGATGGTGAAATAGGGCATGACGAACTCTACGCGACCTGAAAGTCCGAGTCCCACCTTGCGATACCAAGCAGGCTGGTGGACATCATGTTCAGAGTCACGCCACTCCTCTTCTTGCGGGGCAATGTCGTCGACCTCGATGTTGGCACTGCCATCATAAGAAGCATCGAGCGAGGCACCCAGATTGAGCCAGTGATTCAGATGATAGAGAGGATTAAAGTGGAAGCCGGCAACGCCATAAGTGCCTGGTATGGGGTAGGAACCGTTGGCAGTCTCCACGCCTTTGCGCTTCCAGGCGCCCCAGAGCGTGAGATCCCACAACCAGTAGCGTTCGGACAGCGGTACGACAGACTTCTCCTGACGGGGCTGCTGACGGTTGAAGTACCAAGCGACGCTGGCGCGGACTCCCACCACGTTGAGACCTGCATTGGGAATGGAGGTATTACCGTTGCTGTAATGGGTGAAGGTGGCACCAAGATTGAGGTCGCACTGTCGCGAGAGCATCCAACGGAGGTAGATGTCGGCATCGAGATAAGCAGTCAGCTTAGAGCCGATGACGCGGTTCTCGGGATGATTCTTCTCATCGTAGGACTTCCAGCCGTAGGTCAGACCCAGGTTCCACTCATAGTTGAGCGACAGCCTGCTGGAAAGGTTCTTAATAGTGGCACCCTGGAAGAGATAGGCTGAGACGGGATTGCCCAACTGGGGGTTAAAATGGTGATAGGAGAGACCGACACCCTGATATACACCTTTATATATAATAGCCTCCCGAGAACCCTCAGGAGGCATAAAAGCATACTTCAGGTGCGCCACAAACGAACGATTCATCATACGAACCTCAGTATTGTTTCCTTTCAGGAATGCGTTCGTATGAAGGATGATGCCTGGCACGACCTCAGCTTCGAGGCGATGCACACGGGCACTATCGTCAGAGGCAGCTGTGGCAGCAACGGCCCAGGCCATCGCTGCCACAACCATCTTACTTCTCACCGTCGGGAGCCTGCCCGATCAAATCCATGAATTCATCGAGCTTAGGAGTGATGATAATCTGCGTGCGGCGGTTGCGCTGCTTGCCGAGCTCCGTATCGTTGGTGGCAATGGGGTTATACTCGCCACGACCGCCAGCCGTCAGTCGCTTGGGGTCTACACCATAGTCGTTCTGCAGGGCCTGAACCACTGAAGAGGCACGGAGGGTAGAGAGGTCCCAGTTGTTACGGATGTTGGTCTTCTTGATGGGCACATTATCCGTGTTACCCTCAACCAGTACGTCGTAATCCTTGTAGTCCTTGATGATCTTGGCAATCTTCGACAGCGTCTGGGCTGCACGGCTGTTAATCTCATAAGAGCCGCTCTTATAAAGCATATTGTCAGCCAGCGAGATGTATACAACACCCTTGAGCACCTGAACGTCAACCTCTTTCAGTTCGTCCTGCGAGAGCGAGCGTGTCAGATTGTTCGTCAGTACCATGTTCAGCGAGTCGCTCTTCGACTTTACCTCTACCAGATGGCGGATGTACTGATTCGACTCATTGATCTGATCGACGAGCTTCTCGATAGAGATATTGTTCTGCGAAGCATTCGTCAGACTCTTATCGAGCGACTCCTGCAGCTTGGCGTACTTATCCTCAGCGTTCTTAAGAGCCTGCTGAAGGCCACGCTGCTGCTCTTCCAAAGCTGTGATGCGGGCGTTCTTCCCTGCCAGATCCTCACGGGCATCCTGCAGTTTCTCCGTTAGCGACTTATTCTCCGTCTGGCAGTTGGCCAGATCCTTCTTACTGGCACAGCTGGTCATAATCAGACCAAAGGCTATTGCCATCAAAAATACACTCTTTTTCATACTCATTTTTGTTCTAAAATCACTTTAACGATGCAAATTTAAGCAACAAACCGAAAAAACCAAGAAAAAATGGTGGTTATTAGATTTATTTTAATTAAATTTGCAGTCAAAAACCAAATAATGATGAAAAAACTCAAATTATCGCTCATGTTATTACTGAGTATTCTGACGCTTAGCGCCAATGCTCAGATGCTTTCTAAAGGGGTCTCAAAACTGCTGGCTGACAATCGGAATGCCAACATCACCAACGTGCTGTATGACCTCAGTTTCAACATTCCTGCCGACGTCAACCAGAAGGTGACGGGTAAGAACATCATCACCTTCGAGCTGAAAGAGAAGGCTGATGTGGTGCTCGACTTCCAAGGTGGTTTCGACGGTACCTATTACGTCTATACTGGTAAGAAAGGTAAGCGCCGCCAAGCTTTCGCCACTTACAAAGACGAACACATTATCATCTCGGAGAAATATCTCGAGGCAGGAAAAAACAAGATTGAGTTGAGCTTCACCAGTCTCGACAAGGCGCTGAATCGCCAAAAGGACTATATGTACACGATCTTCGTGCCCGACAAAGCCCGTTCGGTGTTCCCATGCTTCGACCAGCCTGATCTCAGGGCCCGCTATCTGACAAAGCTCAACGTGCCCAACGGCTGGAAAACGATGACCAGCGACGGCTGCTGCCCGCTGCCCACTTATCTCTATTCCTTCGTAGCAGGAAACTTCTATGAGAAGACCTCTACCCGCGACGGACGCGAGATGCGCGCACTCTACCGCGAGACTGACCCTGAGAAGGTGGCACAGCTCGACAAGGTGTTTGACGAGGCTGCCGCCGCCTTGAAATGGTTGGAAGGCTATACAGGTATTGCAAACCCCTTTGCCGACAAATACGGTATCGTGCTCATCCCCGACTATCAGTTTGGCGGTATGGAGCACCCAGGCGCCATCCAGCTCAATGCCCGCAGGATTTTTCTTGAGAAAAACGCCACACAGGAGGAACTGCTGGCACGTACCGAACTCATTGCCCACGAGACTGCTCACCTCTGGTTTGGTGACCTCGTAGCCCCAAAATGGTTTGAGGATGTATGGGCCAAGGAGGTGTTTGCCAACTTCATGGCATCGAAGATCACCCGCCGTCAATATAATAAGGTGGATCACGCTCTCAACTTCATCAAGACCTATCAGGCCAAGGCTATCGCGGCAGACCGCACGGAGGGCACTCACCCCATCGCACAGAATATCGACAACATCAATCACGCCAGTCTGCTCTACGATGATATCGTCTACGACAAGGCCCCTGTGATGATGCGCATGCTCGAAAAGATGATGGAGCCCCAAGTCATGCAGCGCGGCCTGCAGAAGTATCTCGCTGACCACGCTTATAGCAACGCCTCATGGGACGATCTCATCGCCACCCTCGACAAGGAAGCCCCCGCTATCGGCATCCGTCAGTTCAGCGATGTCTGGGTCAAGCAGAAGGGCATGCCTCACATCCACACAACTTACCGAGACGGCAAGGTGACCATCACCCAGACCGATCCCTATGGACGTGGTCTCGTATGGCGCCAGAAGTTCAAGGTGCAGCTCATCTATGAACTGGGCCGCAGCCGTGTGCTCGACGTAGAGATGGATCAGCCGCAGAAGACCTACACCGTGGCTTTCAAGCCCGACTATATCCTTCCCAACTACGATGGTCAGGGCTATGGCCGCTTCACGCTCGACGAAGAGTTCTCGAAGAAGCTGCCCATGCGTCTGCTTACTACCCGTGATGATCTGGCACGTTACGCCCTGTTGCTCACCATCCACGATAATTACCTGATGGGCAGAATCGCTCCCTCACACTTTGGAGAGCTCTACCGTATGATGATGCGCGAGAAGAACCCGCTCATCATGTCGACGGCTGTCAATCACATGCACAAGATCGCCTTCGACATGACTCTCGCCCAGCGTAAGACCCTCGAACTCTGTATGCTCGACCTGCTTGGTGAGAACCGCTCAAAGGAGTGCAGCCAGTATATCATCCGCAAACTGGCCAACAACGCCGTTTCACCAGAGGTTCTCGACAAGATCTATACCCTCTGGAAACTCCATAACGATCCAGCCTTCAACGAGCATGATTATATGGATATGGCCTATCGCCTCGCGATGACGCGCCCTGATCAGCGCCAGGACATCTTCGCTACCCAGCGTGGAAGGCTCACCAACAATGAGCTCCGTGAGGAATTCGACTTTATCAGCCGCGCTTGTGACCCGTCTGCCGAGGTACGTACCAAGCTGTTCAATGAACTGCTGAAGCCTGAGAACCGTAAGCATGAGCCTTGGGCCATTCGCGCCATCGATCTGCTGAGCGCCGATATCTATGAGCCCCAGAACAACAACCTCATCGCACCCAGCCTCAAGTCACTGGAATATCTCCAGGAGACCAGCGACATCTTCTTCCCTGAGAAATGGGTAAAGGCTGTGCTCTGTCATCACAAGAGCAACGAGGCCAAGCAGGAAGTGGAGAAATTCCTCAATGCGAATTCTAACTTCCCCGATAATCTGAAGAATAAGATTCTCGCCGCAGCCTTCGTTCTGATGAAACAAGATCCGTACATCGAGAAAGCCAAGCCCAAAGTTGTCAAGAGCAAGAAACGCTAAATACAGTTAATCCCTCCGTTCATCACTGATCGGAGGGATTATTTTGACCGTCTATTTGCTGACTAACCCTATGACTGCATGAACGATAGATTGCTTGCCTGTTCGATAAACATATCAGCCATCATCTCGTTAGAGGAGTCTTCGCCATTAAGGACGTTCAAGATAAACAGGACTCCATCACGACCAAGCCCCATCTTCAAAGCATAAACAATGCAGAGGTTCTGTAATCCCACGTTTTCAGAAAGGATATCAAGGTCGGTAAGAGCCAACTGAGAGAGAGCCAGTTGAAAGGCCGCATCGCTATAGGTTTCGATGAAGCGCTGTACTTCGCCGAGCGTATCAAAATGGAAATACTCAAGCACAGGCAGGAAAGGCATCTGAGATACAGGGTAGATTTCTGCCTGATTAGTAGCTGCGATACGCTGATTAAGCTGATCGAATGGCTTCATAGAGATGAAACTACGGAAAGAGGCTTCATCGAGAGGCACTTCGTCGAGCTTACCCGAGGCGACCAGCGACTGTATGCGGCGGCGATAGTCGGTAAGCGTGGTGCGCAGGCGACTGAACTCATCGTCGACAAGTTCGAGCATGCCAGCCAGACGGCTGAACTGGCGACGATACTCCTTGGGAATACGGACATCACCTTTATAACCCGTGTCGTGCTCGATGGTAGACCACACATGCTGGAGGGCGGTACGCATCTGGATTTCAAAGCGGTACTCATTGAGCTCGGGCATCTGATAGTCAGAGATAAGACTCTTAGGTATACGGCAGATATAATGGAGGGAGTTATAGCCGAAGCTATCAAGCTGGTGGAGTTTGCGCTTATCTACCGATTCACGCCAGTCGACATCGAAGACATGCTTCACGATAGCAGCCACTTTGTCGACATCATCGGTATAGAAGGTGATGATGCGCACTCCGAGTATATCGGTGATATCGTCGAGCGTCTTATATTTGGCACCTTTCAGCTCAAGTTTTCCACGTAGTGACTTTTCCGTCTTGATGCGATGCTCGATAGAGTTGATGTATAAGCCGTTCTCCTGAAATGTCCAGCGCAGCTTGTCGAAAACGAGCTTATCCATACGTTCAAAGATATGCCTGCGCTCCTTATACTGCTGCATGAGCATCTCTCCATGAGGGTCTAATGAAATTTGGCTTGTCATGACTGATATATTCTTGCTGGCTGCAAAGTTAAGGATAATTTTTGTAAGTTCACGCCTTTTTGCAAAAAGAATTTTGTAATATGCGGATTTTTGACTACCTTTGCGCGCAAAATCAGAATAAATAATTAATAAGGTATGATACACTTCTTTCAGACCCCACAAAAAACTGTGATAGCCACAGAGGTTGATCACACACTCAGTGAACAAGAAATCAAGGAATTAAACTGGCTGTACGGCGAGGCATCACTGTTGAATGCAGAGCATCTGGATGGCTACTACATTGGTCCGCGACGCGAAATGGTGACTCCATGGTCGACCAATGCCGTCGAGATTACTCAGAACATGGGTATCAAGGGCATTAGCCGAATAGAGGAATATTTCCCTGCTGCCAGCAAGGATGCTGAGCACGATGAGATGTTGCAGCGTATGTATGATGGCTTGAACCAGGATATCTTTACCATCAACATCCAGCCCGAGCCTATCAAGTATGTGGATAATCTGGAAGAATATAACGAGCAGGAAGGTCTGGCCCTCTCACCCGAAGAGATCGAGTATCTGCACGGTTTGGAGAAACAGAACGGTCGCCCCCTGACCGACTCAGAGATCTTCGGTTTTGCACAGATTAACTCAGAGCACTGTCGTCATAAAATCTTCGGAGGTACGTTCATCATCGACGGCAAGGAGATGGAGAGCTCGCTCTTCGCTATGATCAAGAAGACCACACAGGAGAATCCTAACAAGATTCTCTCGGCATACAAAGACAATGTGGCTTTTGCACAGGGACCTGTTGTAGAGCAGTTTGCGCCAAAGGATCAGAGCACCAGCGACTATTTTCAGATAAAAGATATCGAGAGCGTGATCTCGCTGAAGGCTGAGACACACAACTTCCCCACTACCGTAGAGCCATTCAACGGTGCCGCTACGGGTACAGGCGGTGAGATCCGCGACCGTATGGGTGGTGGTGTCGGTTCATGGCCTATCGCTGGTACTGCCGTTTATATGACAGCCTATCCCCGTCTGCACGATGATGAGGGCGCAGCCCGTGACTGGGAGGATATCCTGCCTGTTCGCCAGTGGCTGTATCAGACACCACAGCAGATTCTGACCAAGGCTTCAAATGGTGCCTCAGACTTCGGCAACAAGTTCGGCCAGCCACTCATTTGTGGTTCTGTGCTGACTTTCGAGCACCAGGAGGGTAAGGAGAAGTATGCTTACGATAAGGTGATTATGCTGGCAGGTGGTGTAGGTTACGGCACCAAGCGCGACTGTCTGAAGAAGGAGCCTCAGAAGGGTAACAAGGTGGTCGTCGTTGGTGGTGATAACTACCGCATCGGTCTTGGTGGTGGTTCTGTATCATCGGTTGATACTGGTCGCTATAGCAATGGCATCGAGTTGAACGCCGTTCAGCGAGCTAATCCAGAGATGCAGAAGCGTGCTTACAACCTGGTTCGTGCTCTGTGCGAAGAGGATGTGAACCCCGTGGTTTCTATCCACGACCATGGTTCTGCTGGCCACTTGAATTGCTTGTCAGAGCTCGTTGAGGAGTGCGGTGGCGAGATTGACATGACCAAGTTGCCTATTGGTGACAAGACTCTTTCTTCGAAGGAAATCATCGCCAACGAGAGTCAGGAGCGTATGGGCTTGCTCATCGACGAGAAGCATATCGAACATGTACGTAAGATTGCCGAGCGTGAGCGTGCCCCGCTGTATGTAGTCGGGGAAACCACTGGCGATGCCCACTTCTCGTTCAAGCAGGGCGACGGCGTGAAGCCATTTGATCTGGATGTGGCTCAGATGTTCGGGCACTCGCCAAAGACCATCATGAAAGATAATACTGTAGAGCGTCACTATGAGGACGTGACCTATAGTCAGGATAAGATCAATGAATACCTTGACCGCGTGCTCCAGCTGGAAGCTGTGGCATGTAAGGACTGGCTGACTAATAAGGTTGACCGTTCCGTAACAGGAAAGATTGCCCGTCAGCAGTGTCAGGGTGAGATCCAGCTGCCTTTGAGCGACTGTGGTGTTGTAGCCCTCGACTATCGTGGTGTGAAGGGTATAGCCACCGCCTTAGGACATGCGCCTCAGGCAGGTTTGGCTAATCCTGCTGCCGGCAGTGTACTGTCTGTAGCCGAGGCACTGACCAATATCGTCTGGGCACCACTGGCTGAAGGTATGGATTCGCTGAGCCTCTCTGCCAACTGGATGTGGCCTTGTCGCTCTCAGGAGGGTGAGGATGCCCGTCTGTATGCCGGTGTAAAGGCCCTCTCAGATTTCTGTTGTGACCTGCACATCAATGTACCAACAGGTAAGGACTCACTGTCACTCTCTCAGCAATATCCTAACGGCGAGAAGATTATCTCTCCAGGAACAGTCATCGTAAGTGCCGGTGGTGAGGTTAGCGACATCAAGAAGGTGGTAAGCCCCGTCTTGGTGAACGATAAGAACGCCTCGCTCTATCATATCGACTTCTCTTTCGATGAGCAGCGCCTGGGTGGTTCTGCCTTTGCACAGAGCTTAGGCAAGGTGGGCGACGATGTACCTACAGTTAAGAATGCCGAGTACTTTGCTGATGCCTTCATGGCTGTTCAGCAGATGATTGAGAAGGGTTGGATTATGGCAGGTCACGATATCTCTGCCGGTGGTCTTATCACCACACTGCTCGAGATGTGCTTCGCTAATACCAAGGGCGGTATGCATATCAACTTGCACGACATCTGCAAGGAGGGTGACATCGTGAAGGCACTCTTCGCTGAGAACCCAGGTGTGGTTATAGAGGTAAGCGACGAGCACAAGCAGGAGTTCAAGGACTTCATGGAGGAGCAGGGCGTAGGCTTTGCCAAGATCGGTTATCCTGTAGAAGACAGCCGCAGCATCGTGGTAAAGGCTGACGATAAGAACCTGACCTTCGACATCGACACTCTGCGCGACACCTGGTACAAGACATCATATCTGCTCGATCGCAAGCAGAGCTTCAATGGCAAGGCTAAGGAGCGCTTCGAGAACTATAAGAAACAGCCCATCGAGATGCAGTTTAATAAAGACTTCACAGGTAAGCTGGCTCAGTATGGTATTTCTGCCGATCGTCGCGAGAAGACTGGTGTAAAAGCTGCGATCATCCGTGAGAAGGGTACCAACGGTGAGCGCGAGATGGCTTACAGTCTCTACCTTGCCGGTTTCGATGTGAAGGACGTGATGATGACCGACCTGATCAGCGGTCGCGAGACACTCGAGGACATCAATATGATTGTCTTCTGTGGTGGTTTCTCTAACTCCGACGTACTTGGTTCGGCTAAGGGCTGGGCTGGTGCTTTCCTCTTCAATCCCAAGGCCAAGGAGGCTCTCGATAAGTTCTATGCCCGCAAGGACACCCTGTCATTGGGTATCTGCAACGGTTGTCAGCTGATGGTTGAACTTGGTCTCACAGGTGCCAAAGGTGCTAAGATGCTGCATAACGACTCACATAAGTTCGAGAGTGAGTTCATCTCTCTGAATATTCCACAGAACAACTCTGTGATGTTTGGAAGCCTGAGCGGTAACAAACTCGGTCTGTGGGTAGCTCACGGAGAAGGTAAGTTCTCACTGCCTGAGGCCGAGAGCGCATACAACGTCATCGCCAAGTACAACTATGCGGGCTATCCTGCTAATCCTAACGGCTCTGACTATCATGTAGCAGGTATCTGCTCTGAGGATGGTCGTCATCTCTGCATGATGCCTCATCTGGAGCGTGCCATCTTCCCTTGGCAAAACGCCTGGTATCCAGCAGATCGTCGCAATGATGAGGTCACTCCGTGGATTGAGGCATTCGTCAACGCACGCAAGTGGATCGAGAAGAGAATCTAGGTTATCCTAGGGAGTCCTAGGTTATTCTAAAAAGACTGAGACTGATGAATCTCTACTGGGAATCATTTAAGACCTTCTTTAAGATTGGCATATTCACCCTGGGTGGTGGATATGCCATGATACCCTTGATAGAGGAAGAGGTGGTGAACAAGCACAAATGGGTAGAAAAGGACGAGATGCTCGACCTGATAGCCATCGCCCAAAGCTGTCCTGGTGTGTTTGCCATCAACATTGCCATCTTCATCGGCTATAAGCTGAAAAAGGTGCGTGGTGCCATTGCCACTACTCTTGGAACGGCTCTCCCCTCATTCATGATCATTCTGGCCATCGCTATCTTTTTCAAGCAGTTTGAGGACAATAAGGTGGTGGCTGCCATCTTCCGAGGCATCCGTCCTGCCGTCGTAGCACTGATTGCGGTACCTACGTTTCGTCTGGCACAGCGTGCGAAACTGAATAGGTACACCTTTTGGATACCCATCGTCGCAGCCCTTGCTATCTGGAAATACGGATTCTCACCTATCTACGTCATCATCATAGCCGCTATCGCAGGCTATGCCTATGGAAAGATCGTTCAAGAGAACGACAGTCGTAACCAACAAAAAGTGAAAGAGCCATGATATTCCTGTCGCTATTCATCACGTTCTTCGAGATCGGACTCTTCGGATTCGGTGGCGGCTACGGTATGCTCTCACTGATACAACATGAGACGGTAGAGACACACCACTGGCTGTCGACCGCTGAATTTACTGACATCGTGGCCATCTCGCAGATGACACCAGGACCTATTGGCATCAACTCGGCCACCTATTGCGGCTATACAGCCATCCACAATGCAGGTTATGGAAGTATGATGGCCGTACTGGGCAGTGCCACTGCCACCTTCGCCCTCGTGCTACCTTCACTCATCCTGATGATACTTATCAGCAAGATGTTCATGAAATATATGAATACCCCACTGGTGCAGTCGGTATTCAAGGGACTGCGCCCTGCCGTTGTGGGACTGCTCGCAGCTGCCACATTGCTACTCTGCAACAAGGAGAACTTCTCAACCCCATCGGAAAATCCCTGGCAATTCTACATCAGTTGCGCTCTTCTCGCTGCCACAGCCTTCGGCACTGGCTACCTGAAAATCAATCCCATCCGCATGATCTGCTATGCGGGTATCGCCGGACTTTTATTATTATACTGATATGAAGAAACTGACTATGACCCTACTAACCCTGTTGACAGCCATTGTCACAATGGCACAGGGATGGCCGCAGAACTATGGCGGCGTGATGTTACAAGGATTCTACTGGGACGGCTATGCCGACTCGAAGTGGACCGTGCTCGAGAAACAGGCCGATGACATGTCACAGTACTTCGACCTCATCTGGATTCCCCAAAGCGGCAAGACTTCTGAATATTACCACACGAAACGACAGACGATGGGCTACGATCCCTGTTTCTGGCTTGATCACAACAGTTGCTGGGGTACAGAGGCAGAACTGAAGAAGATGATCAAGACCTTCAAGGACAAGGGAACTGGCATCATCGAAGATGTGGTCATCAACCACAAGAACGGACTGACGACGTGGGTAGACTTCCCCGATGAGACCAACGGCGCTTACAGCATTGCATGGGATAATGAGAAGTTCTCAGGTATCACAAGTGATGACGAGTGTAACAAAAACGGCTACAAGACCACTGGTGCCAAGGATACAGGTGATAACTTCGACGGCTATCGCGATCTGGACCATACCAACGAGACTGTACAGAAGAACGTAAAGACCTACCTCGAGTTCCTGCTGAAGGAACTGGGCTACGTGGGCTTCCGCTACGATATGGTGAAAGGGTATGATGCCAAATATACAGGCAAATACAATACGGAAGTCAATCCTACCTATAGCGTCGGCGAATGCTGGGACGGTAACAAGAGTGTGGTAACGAAATGGATCGACGGAACAAAGGTCGATGGCAAGATACAGAGTGCTGCCTTCGACTTCCCCATGAAGTACAACATCAATTCAGCCTTCGGAGGCGGCAACTGGAGTGCCTTAGCAAAGGATATGCTGTCGAACGACAAGAATTACGCCCGCTATAGCGTGACCTTCGTGGACAATCACGACACCTTCCGTAGGGATGAAGGAAAGAAAGACTATCTGGGCACGAATGTCTGTGCCGCCAATGCCTATATCCTCGCGATGCCAGGCACACCTTGTCTCTTTCTGAAGCACTGGCAGTCGAACAAGGGTACCCTAAAGCGTCTCATCGCCTTGAGAAAGGCAGCTGGTATCACCAACGAGAGTGAGATTCTCACAGCTGAAACCATCGGAGGCGGATTCCTGCTCGTCGTACAAGGTTCGAATGGGAAGTTGCGACTTCATCTGGGACCTGTTGGCGATCTCTCTTTCAACAATCCCGTGGATATGTGGACACTGGCCATCGAAGGCAAGAACTTCCAAGTATATGCCAGCAAGGATGTAGACCAGACAGTCATGAAGGCCATCACCGAAGCAGACGAGAGTCCAGAGGACAATACACCAGTGGAAGTGCCCTCGTTCTGCACCATCAGTGAGGGTGAGACCTGCGCTTTCTTCGTGGCACCCAAGAACTGGGGGGCACAAATCAAGTGCTGGCGCTGGGACAAGCAGTATAACTACACCACCAACCAATGGCCTGGCGTGAACTGCGAGAAACTCGGCGAAGACAGCAAGGGCAACTCCGTTTGGAAGTGGACCTACAAAGCAAGCGACCGCAAGAGTCAAAGCAGCACCAACGAGGGCATCATCTTCAACGACGGCACGAACCAGACTGCCGACCTTGCCTTTATCAATGGCGGCTACTACAATCAGGACGGACTGCAGGCTGTCGTCTCAGTTACAGCCATCAAGGCTGCCAAGGCTGAAGCCTACAGCGATGTCAAGGTATACACCCTCGATGGCAGGCTACTACGCACAGCCAAGAATGCCAGCGAAGCACTCGGCGGACTCGACAAGGGCGTATACATTATTAATAATAAGAAAGTAATTATCAGATAATCGTTAATCCCCGCCAACTGACGGGGATTATTTATTTCACAAGAGAACGGACGACGAACCAGCAGTGTAGCAAGAACGTCTGAAGTCGACCATAATGACGCTCCATCACCCGATAACGCTCCCAAAGCGACTCACGGTGGTGGAGCGTTGTCTGTCCTTCTTCAGTATAGTTGGCCACCACCATCTTCAGATTCTGTAGGGGGATATTCTCCTTGGCAGCCGCTTTCATCACACGAATGCACCAGTCTACATCAGCAGAATAGCGGTAATGGGTATCGTAAGGTGTGGCAATGGCAAAATCGGTACGCGCATAGAAAGCCTGATGGCACACCAGCATACCCTGACGGAATGATTTCCACGACAGATTCTCTGGTGGAGCGAGACGACGGTGGTGCAGAAAGTGCCCTTCGCCGTCAACAATATCAGTATCACCATAGAGCACGGCCGGCAGCTGCGCATCGTCAACAGCTGCGACAATACGACTGACCGTATCCGAAGCTGGCAGGAAATCGCCCGCATTCAAGAAACACACATAGTCACCATCAAGACTGCGCAGCCCCTTGTTCATGGCATCATAGATGCCCTTATCGGGCTCGGACATCATCTGGATGCGATGCCCGTTCTCTGCTGCATTCGAACGCTCTATATAGGTTTCGACCAGCCGCAGTGTGTCATCAGTAGAAGCTCCATCGATAATCAGATGCACTATCTCAGGATAATCCTGCTGCAACACACTGTCGAGCGTTCGCTGCAACACACCGGCAGCATTATAAGTCACCGTCACATAGGTAATCCGGATCATAGCTTATAATGTTTGAAGGCCATCGCCTGTTGGTATACTTCGAGATACTTCATCGCCACACTCTGCTGCGAGTAATGACGGACGACTTTCTCAACAGCCTGACGACTCAGTGCCTCAGCATCAGCCTCTGTCAGAATCCAACGGATACCTCGTGCCAGATCCTCTGCATCTCGATAAGCAGCCACATAGCCGTTACGCTGATGGTCGATTTCCTCCGGGATGCCCCCCACCTTGAATCCCACGCAAGGCACTCCGCAGGCCATCGCCTCCATGATGGTATTGGGCAGATTCTCCGAGAGCGAAGGCAGTACGAAGACATCGACAGCCTGATAAACATCGACAATCCGCTTCTCGTCGTTGACGTAGCCCAAGGGATAGGCTTCAAGCGGCAACTGTGCCGTCAGTTCCTCAGCATGGCCACCCAGGATCACAACACCGGGTTTGATATCTGTCAACAGCCTACACGCCTCAATGAGATACTGCATGCCCTTGTTTACCATAGTCACGCGCTGCGAAGCAAACAATACCAGCTGCTTGTCGAGAGGGAGTCCCAGGCGCTTCCTCGCTTCCGCCTTTACACCTCTTTTATATATATGCGTGTCTATCGGGTTGGGAATACTGGTAATCTTCTGCCCCTCCAACAGAGCACTCTTCTTCGCCTCCGACTCCAGCCATCGGCTACAGGCGACGAAGTAGATGTTCTCGCCTTCCAGCATCCGCTGCTTCTTTTGCCAGACAGAGGCAGAGAGATCGTGTGCAGAGCCCTTACCAGGCAACAGCCTGCAATTCCGGCACTTTGTTGTAAAGTTACGGCAATCCAACGTCACATGGCAAATCGCAGTTGCAGGCCAGATGTCATGCATGGTCCACACCACGGGCTTCCCACTACGCAAGATCTTCCTGATACCACTCAGCGAGAGCATGCCCTGATTGATCCAGTGCAGATGGATGATGTCTGCCTCCTGAAACTCACGCAGACGGGTGATGTCAGACCCCGCGTTGGCGATGTCGACTTCGAAAAGATGCTTACGAGAATGCATTCTCAGAAAGATGCAGAGCCGCTCCCAAAGAAAGTTCCATCGCTGATGAGGTGATGAGGGAAGCTCAGACACCGTCACCGCATCAGTCTCCTTATCGCGCACCAGCATCTTCGCCTTAACTCCATAATTGTTCAATGCTTTCATCAAACGGTTAGCAGCCACAGCAGCTCCACCCGTCCGTTCGCTCGTATTCACTATCAGTATTTTCATGTCATCTTTCCGATTGATATTGCAAAGGTACGAATAAGTGCGTAAAATACCAAAGAAAATGGTATTTTAAAGCAGTATTTTATGTGTTTGCGCACACAATCGCTTGATTTAAGTCAAGAATGATGGGATTTTATACACTTATTACCCATAAAGTCTTGCAAAAAACAAAAAATCGTCGTACCTTTGCATCGTCAAAAGGTTAATAGATTGTTTTAGGTTAGTAGTAATATTTATAGTTTTAGGTTTTTAGTTATTGGTAAAAGAAAGTTTTCAACTGTAGGATAACAGGTGGTCGCTGTGAAGCTCCCATTTAAACTTTCAAATTTTTAGCTCTTGTGAGCTGAAAATTTCTTTTAGAGAAAAGGATTTTTAGTTAAACATAGGCTTTTTTGATGCTGCGGCTCGCGAGAGTCGCAGCATCTTTCTTTTTTTAGAGAAGAAATGATTATCTTTGCACCCAAATAATAAGTAAATGAAAAAGGAAAGACTCTTAACGATGGTCCTGACCGTCCTGCTCGCCTGCTGCTCCATCCCGATGAGGGCCCAGGATGAGATCATAGAACATGAGGGCAACAAATACATTATCCATGTAGAATTGTTGAATCCTGACAGCGAGATGACGCTGATGGATGTGCTGCACATGTGCCCGGAACTGATGTCCAACGATGGCAAAAGCATCACGGCCGAATATCTCTTGTCTGTCGATGACATCATGCTGAGTATCGACTATGAGCCCTTGTTGGAAAACATCAAAGCCTGTGAGCTCAGCCAGGTTATCGTGTGCACCTACGGTTCAGTGGACAATGCAATGGACGGTACCACCGGCAGCATCGACCTCCAGTTCAAGGAAGGCAGCAAAGGCATGACAGGCAAACTCGCCCTTAACGGCAGCACTTATGGTAATGGTAAGGTGTATGCCGATATCGCCAGTGCAGGTGACAAGGTCACCATCCGCGGTTTCGCGCAGACTAACTTGCAGTATGGTAAGGCTGAATCATTGTCAGGTGCTACCGTCACTTCCCGCAACGGTGTGGAGAATGCGATGTTTTTCCTAGACTGGCAGATAACGGACGACGATCTGCTGAAGTTCAAGCTCTCACAAGGCTATGGCGAGCAGAAGGATCGTCTGACAAACAATGGGGAGACAGAGAGTTTGCCTTCCAGACAACGCTGGGGTGAGTTCGTGGCCACCTATGAGCGCAACCTCAACGTACAGGGAGCTGGCCTCTATTTCGAGGCTGGCATGAACTATTCGAACAATAACCTGGAAAGTGTTAAAGAACGTATGGCCACGCCTTGGTGGATCGCAGAGTGCAGCTTTCCGCTCCTGAAACAGGCGCTCACGATAACCGCAGGCTATGAGGGCGGCTATACAAACTGCTGGTATCGGGACATAAACCGTGAACAATACCTCTACAACGATCTGTATGTGAAGCTGGACTTTAAGAAGGGACCGTGGATTATCACCATAGGCGACCGCTTCAGGCACAACACCTTCTGGAATAAGCAATACAACAAGAGCGACGAGAGACTGTGGTCACACAACCGCAACGATCACGCCCTGATTGCCAGCGTAGGGTATCATAAAGGACGGCATGCCATACAAGGCATCTTCAACCGATCGTTCTTCAACCCTGTCGTCAGTGCCTTCATTGACGATCTATTCGGGGAATACGTTCGTTACAATACTGACTACAAGACGAATTACGCCTGGCGCTCAGAGTTGCGCTATACCTATCAGACGGAGCAGATGGTGGTGACGGGCAGTGCGACGCACACGCTGCTGACAGATCTGCCCACACCCAATCAGTCACTCACGGGGCTGGGGGCATCCGTCACCTGGAACAAAGGATCTCTCAGACTGACGGGAGGTGCCAATGTGTACCACGAGCATGTCAAACTCGAAGAATCCAACAACGACACCTTCTTCACCTTGAAGTTCGCCCCCACTCTGCTGCTGGGCAATGGCTTCAGACTGTCGTCCGTCTTACTTTTCAACAGCAAGAAGGATATCCTTGAGCAGCATGCCCATCTCTACGCTTCAATAAAAGTGAACAAGGACTTAGGAAGGCGCTGCAACGTGTTTGCCGATTTCCACGACATAGCAGGGCAGCCTGAAACTACCACCCTCCTTCTGATGCAGTCGTTTAAGAACCGCGCGCTGACAATCGGTTTTACTTATTATCCGTGGCGATAAGGCAGACGGCGTAGGCGGAAATACCTTCCTCGCGACCTGTAAAGCCGAGTTTCTCAGTGGTTGTGGCCTTGATGGAGATATCATCCTCGTCACAACCGCATATCTCTGCCATACAGGCTTTCATCTCAGGGATATGGGGATTCATCTTGGGGCGCTCGGCACAGATGGTGGCATCGATATTCACCAGATGATAGCCCTTGGTGGCAATGAGTTCGATGGTCTTCTTCAAGATCACCTTACTATCCATGCCGTCCGTAAACTCGGCGGTATCTGGGAAGTGATAGCCGATATCGCGCATATTGGCAGCACCCAGCAAGGCGTCACAGATGGCGTGCAACAGCACGTCGGCATCGCTGTGACCCAGAAGTCCTTTACTATGTTCGATCTTGATGCCGCCCATCCACAGGTCGCGGCCTTCCACTAACTGATGGACATCATAGCCCATACCAACACGTATCTTCATAATGCTTTTACCTTTTTCTAAACAGATCCTTAATGCCATCCATATCGAAGGCAAGGGTGAAACGTAATGTCTGGTCGAGGGGATTGCTGCGCGCAGTAGAGATGACATAGCCCACATCGAGCGAGAAGACACTCATGCGGAAGCCGCCTCCGACAGTGAAGTATTTCAGATTACCCTTCGACTCACTCTGATGATGATAACCGGCACGAAGCGAGAACTGATCATGGTAGACGTATTCTGCACCAATACTCCACTGGATTTCCTCCAACTCTTCCTTGAAACCGCCAGGCGCATCAGTGAAACTCTTGAAGATACCGCTGATGGCACTCACATCGCTATACTCACGACGTACACGATCCTGATAGTCGCTGTTCGACTCACCCTCCTGCTGACGGGGCACTGTGGGCACAAGCAGCTTGTTGGCATCTGCCGAGATGGAGAAGCGGTTATACTCGTCGACAGGTATCATCAGCGAGGCACCCAGACGCATATTGGCAGGCAGGAACTGACTCTCGTCATCCCCATAGAAGGAGATCTTACTACCGATGTTCGATAAGTTCAGACCGATGCCGAGCTGACACTCACGACTGCCCATCATGATGTAGTTGTTATAGTACATCGCCAAGTCGGCAGCAAAGGCTGATGCGGGCTTCGAGTCCTCACTATAGTCGTAGCGCAGGTCGCTGTAGATCCATCGGATGGCTGCTCCCAGTGAGAATTTCTCGCTGAGCATCATCGAGTAAGCCACATCAAACGACATCTCATAGGGCTTCACCGTCATACCGTCGTCGGCAAACACCTCACCTAAGGAGAAATAGCGCAGTGAACCACTGATGGCCGAGTAGTCGCCGATACGGACATAACCTGAGAGATAGGCTAAGTCGATATCATTGACGAGCTGGCGCAGCCACGGGGTATAGTTCAGGGCGATACCTGCACGACTGATGCAAAACGGATACTTGGCAGGATTCCAGTACTGTGAATTCACATCGGGATCGGTGGCCACACCCACGTCGCCCATACCAGCACCACGGGCATCTGGGGCGATGGTCTGCGACACCACAGCATGCTCAACGGGATTGAACATCGTCTGCTTATCATCCTCCTGAGCGTAAGAAGTGTGAAGTGAAAAGTGGAAAGTGAAAAGCATCACCACCGCCCACTTCAGCAACTGTCCTTTATCTTCTTTTATCTTCATAAATCATCTTCTTTCTACCATATAATAACGCTGCCACTGCCTAATTATTGCTTAGCACAATCAATTTAACGGTCTTTGACGAGCCATCGTCGATCTGGAAACGACAGAGATAGACACCTGTCTGCAGACGACTGCCGCCATCTGTGCGCAAATCCCAACTCAGTGTATAGGTGTTTCCAGTAGACACGCCTGTTTCTGAGTGTTTCCACAGCTGTCGCCCTGAGAGGTCGAACACCTCCATTTTCACGACGATACTGCTGCCGGCACGATCATGACTCAGTACGAACGACGTACGCTCCGAGGCTGGATTCTTCGTGCAGACCACGTTGAAACCTCCTGCCCCAAGATTGTCTACAACGTTGAATACGAGTTCTGCAACCGTCGAGTTGTTCAGCACATCCCAGGCACGGAAGAGCAGTCTGTGCTGGCCGTTGCTGAGCTGAGGAATGCTGAAGCCGATGCTTCCACTGCGATAGTCGCCGAAGTCGTAGGTGAAATAGTCGTTCAGATTATAGGTCTTCGCACGGTCATTGTCGATGACAAGTTCCAGATCGTGCCCGATGCTACTGCCCGAGGCATTGATGCCGCTATCGTCATATAGCTCAGCCATGAAATAGGGGGTGGCATTCACCTGATCACCGTTGGTGAAGGTCTTCGCGTTCAGATAACAGTAGACAGAGGGCCCTACCGAATCATTCTGAACCACCTGACTGCCATTGAGCACGAAACTGTCGTCCTCGCCATGCAGAGTGGTAGTCTTCTCGTTGTTGATAGCATAGAGCGTCATCTGTCCGTTGCCGTCGGTATAGCTGATATCCATAGGCACAGCAAAGGTGAAGTGGAACACGCCGTTGACGATACTGTCAGAACCCTGATAGAGCGTTTTCGTGCGATCCTGATAGACGAAGGGCTCCTCTGCGCCGTCAGCACTGTCGTCGTTCTGCTTACAGGTGATCGTCTCCTCCGCATCCCTCACCGTAGCTGTCACCACGCCGCTGAAACCTGATGCCAGAGTCCGTTGCTGCTCGACATGTCCACGAACACGCACGACACTGCCGGCACTGAGCTGCAGACTGTCTGTCACCGAATGTCCGTTGATGCTGTCGACAACCACTTCCAGCCCTGGGCAAGCCAGATGGAGGGCAGGATCGCCCAGAAGCGTGTACTGCAGTTTGTTGGGTGTCGTATCGCTGCCACTGCTCACAAGATCGCACTTCGCCCTGCGTGCAGCCTCTCCGATGCTGATGCCAGGTGTCAGCACGTAGTTGGTAAAGCCCATGTTCATCACTTCGTTATAGGTAGCATAGACGGTGCGGGTAGTGCCGAAGAAGGCCACACCCCCACCCTGCTTGTTGAGCACCACGGTCTCACCGATATTCTCTTCCTGCCCGTCGAAGGGCATGATGTCGCACGAGGCTGTCACCCAGAGGGGCAGTCGCATCGACGATGCAGCCTCGAAGTCGGCGAGTTTCATCACCAGCTCATGCGAGAAGGCGTAGGGCGCTCCGTGTCCGCTGTAGTTCATCATCAGCGCACCACTCTCCATCTGCTGCTTGATGAGCCGTGTCACGTCAGGATAGCTGTAGCCCGTCGATGAGGAGGTTCGCGTATAGGCATCCCAGTAGATTTTCTTCAGCTGGTAGCCAGGATAGTTGGTTTCCACCATCGTGGCCACCTTGTCGGCAGTCTGCATGTGGGTATTGCGGTTGCCGTCGTCGCCCATGAAGCAGAGCACGTTTTGCCAGGCTCCTGCATGGTCATTGGCAGCGTAGCCGATGGTCTTGTCGGCCATCACGGTAGCTTCCTCCAGCGTTCTCACGGGGTAACGCCCCACTGCCACATCGGGCTTACCCAGAAAGGCCGAGCCTTCCTGTATCACTTCCTCATCATCGAGCAGACAGAAGAAATCATCGCTGACGAAGCAGTTGACGGAACTGAACGAATTGTCGCTCTCGAAACAGAGCAGGAGGTCATCGGCATCATAGCCGCTCCACTCGGCACAGCGCAAGCGGTTATCCCACGCCCCGTCGCCGTAGAGCAACAGGTATCTGGGAAGGTCAGCCTCCGTTGCAGCCCTGTCGTAGAGCATCTTCATGTAGCGGCGATAGGCTGTGGCATCAGGGGTTCCGCTGCCGAACTCGTTATACAACTCATCGGCAGGCACAATCCTCACGCGCAGGCCGTCGCGCTGCTCGTGCAGTGTCTTGATGCGCTCAGCCTGTGCCAGCCACCGCTGGGTGGTGGGGATGATGATGACCATATCCACAGCCTCGTCGGCATGATGATCCTGATTCGTGATACGATACACGTATTCTGGCACAGGGAGCGACTGGAAATCGGGTTTGTCCTTAGGGGCATCATGGCGCAGGGCAATATAGTCGAGTCGCAGGTTGGCACCTGCCGTCTGAGTGATGCGCACGGTGTTCTCTGCCTTCAAGATGCCGTTGAGCTCATACTCAAACACATTTTCCCTTGCCTTCGAATAGCTGTCGAGGGTGATTCCCTGATTGATGGTACCCACCACCGAGTCGTTTACTTCCACCTGCGCCTCATAGTTGCCGTCGGCCGTCAGAGCGACTGCCAGTCTGCCCTGAGTGCCGTTGGCTGCCAGCGTGTAGGTCTGTGGCGTGCCTATGGTGAAGAGTGTCTTGTCGAAGAGGTTTCGCCCGCCGTGATACCAGGCATAGTCGTCCACCTCGTAAAGTGTGTGATAATCGTCATTAAGTGGATAGTATTCGGCGATAAATGCCTCTTCGCCAATGTTAAGTGGCTCTTGTTGGAGGCTGTCCTCGCGATCCGTCAGGAAGTAGTAGCCTTCATCAGAATAAGGATTGCGCGTGCGCACGAGGGTGTCCTTCGTTTCCCACGTCACGGGGCCTGTAGCATGGAAGATACGCTTACCGTTCACCGTGCAGGTGGGTACCTCCTGCAGATCGTCGGTAGCTGCCAGATAGTCGCCTGTCAGCCGCTCGGGTTGCAAGCCTCCGCCATAGCCGTAGATTCTCACCTTGCTGATATCCGTAAAGCCAGCTTTCTTGATGAGTGCCTCCGTCAGTTGGTAGAAGCCGCTCGCTGGCACTCGGATCTTCGCCCAGTTCCCCTCGCGAAGCACGGAGTGGGCTGCATAGCGCGAGTCGCCTGCACCTCGGGTGCCTCTGGCATAACTCACCGATCTGGGCCGACTGGTCACCTTCAGCATAAAGCTGACGAGCTTCTGATATCGGCCGTCGCGATAGACCAGCGGGACAAACGACACGTCGAGCACGCCTTGCTTGCGCACCACGCCTACCGACTGATGAACTGGAGGCATCGCCTTCAGGGGGGCGCCGCTGATCTGCTGATAGCGCTGGATATCAGCCTCGCGCATATCAATAAACTCAGGATACTCGATGGTGACGGTATAGACCGAGTCGGCATAACGGGGACCTAACGGCTGCTGATAGGAAAAGACAGGCAGCTGATCGCCGAGCCTGACCTGCTGGGCGGTCAGATTGTAGAACGTCTGGGCAGAGACACCTGCCACCCTTGTGAGGAGCATCAGACATACCCCCACAAAGATGCCTATCCTTTGTGTCCATCTACGATCGTTCATCAATATAATAACGTAGTCCTGCCAAAGATATTGTATAAGGGGCTATCTATAATTCCTCAATCCTTGGTTCAGGAAGTCCATGTAGGCAGCGACGTCTTCGTTGAAGCCACGACTGCCTGTTAGCGGCTTGCCAGTGGCAGGGTCGACGGCCACGTAGAAGGGCTGGGCATTGGCACCGAACTTATGGCTCTGCAGCCAGCTCCACTTGGCGCCAACGGTGCGCAGCGTCTTCTTCTGCCCCTTCTCGTCGGTCACCTCCATCGGCTCTTTCAGCGGTGTCTTATCGTCGACGTAGAGTGATATCAGCACATAGTCGTTCCTCAGCCTGTCAGCCACGCGGGCATCTGCCCATACCGAGGCTTCCATCTTACGACAGTTCACGCAGCCATAACCCGTGAAGTCGAGGAAAACGGGCTTTCCCTGCGCACGGGCAACGGCCATGCCCGACTCATAATCGTGAAACTCAGCCTCGACCACCTTTGGATAGAGGTTGAAGTCCTGCGTGCTCATCGGCGGGGCGAAGGCACTGACGGCCTTACACGGAGCGCCCCACAAGCCTGGCACCATATAGACGGCGAAGGCCAGCGACACCAGTCCACCCATGATGCAGACAACTGACTTGGGCTTGCTGAGCTCACCGCCGATTTCATCGACCTGGAACTTCAGCCAACCGCAAAGGTAGGCACCCAGAAGGGCGAAGATGACGATCCACAGCGAGAGGAACACCTCACGATCGAGGATATGCCAGCCATAGGCCAGATCGGCCACAGAGAGGAATTTCAGCGAGAAGGCCAGCTCGATAAATCCCAGCACCACCTTCAGCGTGGTCATCCACGAACCCGATTTCGGGGCCGACTTCAGCCACGAGGGGAACATCGCAAAGAGCGTAAAAGGCAGCGCCAAGGCCAGCGCGAAGCCAAACATGCCCACTGCCGGGGCCAGCCAGTTGCCTGTGGTCGTGGTCTGAACAAGCAGCATGCCGACAATCGGACCTGTACACGAGAACGACACGAGCACCAGCGTAAAAGCCATCAGGAAGATGCTCACCAGTCCGCTCGTCTCTGAGGCTTTCGAGTCGACAGCCGTCGCCCAGCCCTCGGGCAACTTGATCTCAAACCAGCCGAAGAAGCTCAGGGCAAACACCACAAGCAGCAGGAAGAGGAACACGTTGAACACCGCATTCGTCGACATGGCATTCAGCGTATCGCTACCGAAGAGAGCCGTCACGAGCAGTCCCAGTCCGAGATATATCACGATAATCGACAGTCCGTAGGTGAAGGCATCACGGATGCCCTTGCGCTGATTGTCGCGCGAACGCTTCAGGAAGAAACTCACCGTCATCGGGATGATCGGCCAGATGCAGGGCATACAGACTGCCAGCAGGCCAGCCACAAAGCCCATGAGCAACAGCCAGAGCAGCGACTGCTTGGCCAGATCCTCGCCAGCCCCCATCGCCCGCAATTCCTCAGTGACAGGTGCCCAGAGGTCAGTGTCGGACAATGCCGTCTGCACGACCGCCGCAGAGTCAGCCCTCACCGTATCAGCAGCACTGGCCTCACTCCTCACTCCACTCTCCTCACTCCTCGTTTCACTATTCTCACTCCTCACTCCACACTCCTCACTCCTCGAATTACTCTCACTCCTCGAATTACTCTCCTCACTCCTCGAATTACTCTCACTCCTCAAGTCAGGACTCTTCCCTTGCAACTTCAGCTCCACCTCCGACGGTGGCAGACAACTCTTCTCGCTGCACGCGCCATACTCCAGATAGCAATCGATCGTATATTCTGGCTTGGTAAAACGGATCTTCTGCACAAAGGTCGCCTCGTGCTCGAAATACTTCAGCTCCATGTCGAAGAGCTTGTCCATCTTCTTGATAGGCTGCCCCTTGGGCTTCAGTTTCCCCACGAGTTCGGCACCGTCAAGCTTCACCACGTGGAAAGTCGCCTCTATCGGACCGCTCTTGCCGATATCCGTCGAGTAGACATGCCAGCCGTCGTCGATCGTCGCATGAAACACTATCTCAGCCTCGGCTCCATTGCCAGTCTTCAGCTCAGAGGTGAAATGTACAGGGTCAACCAATTGAGCCTCAGCGGCTAATGCCATGACCAATGCCAATATCGTAAATATAATCTTCTTCATCATGGCGCAAATTTACACTTTTATCACGAAATAACCAAGAAAACCTTGCCTTACGTCAAATTTTTCCATCAAAATATCACATTTTTATCTTAATTTATGCTAAAATTAAAAATATTTGTTTATCTTTGCAACGGAAATACGAATATTCTTCGATTAATATTAACTAAAAGGAAAAAAATTATGAAGAAATTAATGATGATTGCTGCCATGATGGTAGCTGCAGTAAGTGCAAACGCACAGTTTGAGCCAGGAACATGGTCTATCCAGCCAAAGATTGGTGGAACTCTCAGTAAGGTAAGCAATATGCCTAATTTCCATTTTGGCAAGATTGGTAACACTAACCTCGATATCGACAAATCTGTCTACACAGGTGCTCTGATCGGTGCTGAGTTCGAGTATCAGGTTGCTCAGCCATTTAGCGTTGCTGCTGGTCTGAACTTCTCTATGCAGGGTTGCAAGTGGGGTGACTTCGAACTCAAGAAAGATGGCGACTATGTAAAGGCTAAGGACCTGAAGATGGAGCTTAACTATCTGAACATCCCCATCGTTGCTAACTTCTATCTCTTCAAGGGCTTTGCCATCAAGACTGGTGTTCAGTTTGGCTTCCTGCTGAGCGCAAAGCAGAAGGCTACCACCGAGGCTAAGGTTGGTGACAGGCATGAAGAAAACAAAGAGAGCTTAGACATCAAGGATGGTTGCAAGAAGTTCGACGTTGCAATTCCCATCGGTATCTCTTATCAGGTTCCCACTATCCCCATCTACATCGACGGTCGTTACAACCTTGGTCTGACCAATATCAACAAGGATGGCGATACAAATTACAAGAACCAGGTATTCCAGGTAACTGTAGGTTACAAGTTCGCTCTCTAAGCTAACCCAATAACCATTATATTGAAGCCCTGCCGAGCATGAGTCTTGACAGGGCTTCTTCCGTCTCATCGCCTAAACTTTCAGGAAGGCGATCTTCCTGCGATTATCCTTCGGCCTCACCGCGAAGTGCAGCCAGCAGACTGAGCCGTGCTGCTCCAGCAGCAATTCATCAAAGTCCCGCTTCGTCTCATCGGCAATATCGAGCAGTATCGCCGCATAGCGTATCATCTGCTCCTTCCCCGCGCAGCGTATATCCACCGCGCACCCCGTCACATGATTACTCGACGGCACTCCCCCCGCCAACCTATTCACCTCCGGCGACCTATACCCCGAATTAATCACAATCGCCTCCCCCGCCTCCCACGGGTCTGGCGCCGAAGTGAATCCCGCAGCCCTCAGCTCTGGCGCAGCCCCCGGGTCTGGCGCCAAAGTACAGTCGCCTGCGACTTTACTTTGGGGCCTGACCCCAGCATCCACTGCGCACACTTTACTTTGGGGCCTGACCCCAGCAACCACTCTCAACTCCTCCAACCACCCGCAAACGCGGATCAGATTCTCAATCACGGCTCTCGAAGGAATATTCCCATCCGCCGTCACATACTTCGTCTTACACAACTCCCCAAGTTTAAAGTGAGGCGTCAATCTACTGTTTTGATTCATTTCTACCTGTTTCATAATTACACATATTATAATAATTCCCAAACACCAAATGGAGCGTTGGAGCGCTGGAGCGCAGACTACAGCATGATCGCCCCAGTCTTGCGATAAGTATTCCTATACACTCCATCGACCTTCACTTCGCTGGCCTTTTCCACCAGATTATCAGCCATGAGCCTGACGATCTTCGTTCGTGCCGACGACTCGGCCTTGAAGGAGAAGCAGCGCATCACGTCGTCAACCGTAAATTCCTCGGGCAGACGGTTGAAAGAGTCTACCGTCTTCTGATTCCTGCGCACGTTCACACTCGCATCGCGCAACTTGTTGTCGAAATAAGCCTCGGCCATCGCCCCGAAGTAGTGACGCTGACAGGCGTATTGGATGTTCACGATCAACTCTGCCAGGCGCCAGTCCACATCGTCCGTCTCGAACTCACCGCACCAGTAGGTGCCGTCCAGTCGCATCTTGTCCCAGTGGCGCATCACGATAAACGGCGCGGCGAAGTTCAAGCCGTGATAGGCGCAGCGCTTCAGCAGCATCTCGTCGGCCTTCGAGTCGTTCTCCTGGGCGTCCATCATGCGGCGAGCCGTCCAGTCGTAGAGCTCGTCGACGATCTTCTGCACCGTCAGCTCACCCTTCGTCCTGTCGAGTTTCCCTGCCCACTCCTTCAGGCGCTCGTCGCTCTCGAAATCGACGGTCGATTCGCGCGACATCATCTCAAAGTTCGTGGCTGGCAGCGGGATGCAGGTCAGACGTGTGGCGAGTCCTGATCCGAAATTCTGCTCGTTCACCTTCTTCTTCAGCGCGATGGGCGTGCCCGTGTAGATGAAGTTCCAGGTCACGTAGAAGTCCTGCAGGATCGAGTCGTTGTTCGAGTAAGCCTGACCGTCTTCCTCGTTGTGGAAGGCCTTCAGCTCCAGCGACTGCTTGTCGATCCACGAACCGCCCTTCTGCACCGTCACGGTGTTGTCGAGCTCCGTGTCGAACGTCAGCATGTGCAGCTGCATCGGCTGGCCGTCGACCTCCTCAACGCTATTCACCATGTCCTGAATAAACTGCGCATTCGAGGTTCGGGCTGGATGCACGCGCACGATGACCCTGGGCTTCTTGGGCTTCTCCTTGTTAGCCCCTTTCGTGCGCATCTGCTCGCGATAGGCATTGATGGCGTCCTTGCCGATCTTGTCAGCCGCCACGATTGGCGAAGCGATGAGTTTGAAGAGGCGCGTCGCAAACGACTTTCCGCTGGCTGGGTCACCGATGATCAGCGTCGAGTTGTTCAGCCGTCGCAACTCTTCTGGCCGATGGTAGAAGCGATAGGTGCAGCGCGTCATCAGCGTCATCAGCAGTCCGCCGCCCACGAACAATGCCGCTGGGTATTGGTTGCGCTTCAGCCCCTTGCAGACGTCCTTCAGGATGGGGTAATCCTCGAACATCCCCTCAATCTTCTCGCCCCACTCCCAAAGCCAGCGCGCCA
>JAEEGG010006282.1_pt1 | contig 27899 bp, 25 predicted proteins | sample 9134161 | NCBI WGS metagenome assembly JAEEGG01 (sample SAMN16246543, study PRJNA631951) | gut metagenome | biome: gut microbiome; feature: rumen; material: CR-attached | host: Bos | place: Iran: Karaj | collected 2018-10 | reverse complement strand
ACTAAAAATCAGCGAATTATACAAGAAAAATAGTAATTAATATACTAAAATATGTAAATATATTTAGTTAAAATATTATCCCCTAAAATTAACAAATAATTCACAGATTAACTTAACAATCTAGGACTATCCCCTCACGGCGACCAGCGACATCACAGGCGGCTATCTCGTAGAGGCTGACGGTTTTAAGGACTTTACCAACGGTGTCAATGGCTGGTACACACCCAAGGGCGTGCCCATGACTGTACACTATCCTGACGACGAGGAGATCGCCTCCAGCCAGTTGAGCTACATCCGACAGTTCGTCAACAACTTCGAGAACAGACTCTTTGCCAGCAACTATGCGGATGCGGAGAAGGGCTACAGGGCCTATGTGGACAGTACCACGCTCATCAGCTGGTATCTAGGATCGGAGATCACCGCTAATCCCGATTATATCTGGAGCATGTACTATTACAAGCAGCGCAACGACGACCATCTGTATTTCGGTCCGATGTGGGACTATGACATCGCTTTCAACAATGATAACCGTCTGACGGGCCAGGACCCGATGCATAATCTGATGGCCAAGGCGGCTTTTACCAACAACGGCCTGGAGAAGTGGATTGACAGGCTATGGAGCGACGAATGGTTCCAACGGGCCGTCTACAACAGCTATGCCAGACTCTATGCACAAGACCTGGAGACGAAACTGCTCAACAAGATTGACAGTCTGAACACCCTGCTCCAGAAGTCGCAGGAACTGAACTACCGGAAATGGAACATCCGGACGCGCTATCTGCGGGAGATTGTGCTGTACTCGACCTTCGAAGAATATGTGAACGACCTGCGCAGCTTCATCGCCCAGCGCCTCCCAGCCCTGCTCAAAGCCTTTGCCAACAGAATGCCTGACGATGTGGACGACGGCGAGACGGTAGCACCGCAATTTGCGCCTTCTGGCAATAGCTATTATGCCATTGCCAATGCAGGCACCTCGACAGTCTTCGACCTCAATGCCGAAGGAGCCGTCGTTGGCAATGCCAGCCGCCAAGCCAGTCACAGCCAGCAGTGGCGCATCATCACCTTGCAAAACGGCTTCATGCAGCTGATCAACCGTATGAACGGTCTGGCACTAACCGATCCTACGATAGGTGAAAGCACCGAGACCACCAACCTCAACACGCAGCTCTCCGTGGCCAAGGCCGACTCCACCAATAAAGCCCAGCAGTGGCATATCGTGAGACAGAGCGGTAACCATTATAACCTGAACAACCGGAAGTCACGACATACGGCCAACCTCTATGGCGGCAATGCCGCTGACGGCACCAGCATCATCAGCTACACCAACGACAGTAGGAATGCATCGAGCAATAATCGGCTTTGGACCATCACGCCCGTTGACAAAGTGGAGGAAACCAGTATCGGCAACCTTCAGGATAAAGCCTCGCAGGAATACGCCTTGGCCTACGATCCCCACAGCCAACGACTGCACTTCGGCTGCGACGATTTGTTGGCCCTCACGTTTCTGGTCAGCGTCTACGACCAGGCGGGCCACCGCGTTCTGCAGTTCCCTGCCTCACAGGGCTGCTCTGTTGACCGCCTGCCCAAAGGCCTCTACATTGTCACCTGGTACGATCAAGGCCATCATTCCACCAAGTTCCTCAAATAATTTTGTCTTGGCAAACATGAGCGGCAGGTTCGAAGGAATCTGCTGCTTTTTTTTGGCGTTTTTCTTGCGAGAGTCAGCAAAAAGCACTACCTTTGCAGGCAGAAACTTTAATCAGACACAGAAATGAAAAAGCTTTTATTGGGAGATGAGGCGATTGCCCAGGGTGCGCTCGACGCAGGCCTGAGCGGTGTCTATGCCTATCCCGGCACTCCCTCTACCGAAATCACAGAGTATATCCAAGACTCGCCGCTGGCTAAGGAGCGCGGTGTACACAGCCGTTGGTCGACCAACGAGAAGACGGCTATGGAGGCTGCCCTCGGTATGTCGTATATGGGTAAGCGAGCCCTGGTGTGTATGAAACATGTGGGACTGAACGTCTGCGCCGACCCCTTCGTGAACTCGGCGATGACGGGTACCAACGGCGGTATCATCGTGCTGGTGGCCGACGACCCCTCGATGCACTCGTCGCAGGATGAGCAGGACTCGCGCTTCTACGGTAAGTTTGCCATGATCCCCACGTTGGAGCCCAGCAACCAGCAGGAGGCTTACGACATGATGGCTGAGGCCTACGAGCTGTCGGAGCAGATGCACCTGCCCGTGCTGATGCGCGTGACCACCCGTATGGCTCATTCGCGTGCTGTGGTGGAGGTGAAGGACGAACCGCGCCCGCAGAACGAACTGAACTATGAGGCCCAGGCTTCTAACTGGGTGCTGCTGCCTGCCTTCGCCCGCAAGCGTAATGTGGTGGTGACTGGTCAGCAGCCTATCCTGGAACAGATGGCCGTCGACAGTAAATATAATAAGTATATAGACGGTAAGGATCATAAGTTGGGCATCATCGCCAGCGGTATTGCCTTCAACTATCTGATGGAGTGCTATCCCGACGGCTGTCCTTATCCTGTGCTGAAGATTTCGCAGTATCCGATTCCGAAGAAACTCATCCGTCGCATGACCGACGATTGTGAGTTCGTGCTGATTGCCGAAGAGGGTCAGCCGTTTATCGAGGATCAGGTGCGTGGCGTGATGCCGGGCAATGCGGTGATCAAAGGTCGTCTGACGGGCGAACTGCCCCGTACGGGTGAGCTGAACCCTGATTTCCTGAAGAAGGCGCTGGGTATCGAGAGCGGCGAGAGCTATGCCCCCTGCGAGGATGTGACACCCCGTCCGCCTGCACTCTGTCAGGGCTGTGGCCACCGCGATGTGTATACCGCCCTCAACGAGGTGCTGCGCGAATATCCCAATGCCCGCGTGTTCGGCGATATCGGTTGCTATACGCTCGGATTCCTGCCGCCCTATAAGGCCATCCACTCCTGTGTCGACATGGGTGCTTCGATTACGATGGCGAAGGGTGCCTCGGATGCCGGACAGTGGCCTGCTGTGGCCATCATCGGCGACTCGACGTTTACCCACTCGGGTATGACGGGTCTGTTGGATGCCATCAACGAGAATGCCGACATCACCGTGATTATCAGCGACAACCTGACCACCGCCATGACGGGCGGACAGGATTCGGCTGGCACGAATAAGTTTGAGGCTATCTGTAAGGGTCTGGGCCTGAGCGAGGATCACCTGAAGGTGGTGAATCCCATCCCCAAGAACATGCCCGAGATTACGCAGGCTATCCGCGATGAGATCAACTATCACGGCGTGAGCGTCATCATCCCCCGACGTGAGTGTATGCAGACATTACAGAGACATTTGAAACAGAAAAAAGCAAAGGAGGCACAGAAATGAAGACAGATATCATTTTATGCGGTGTAGGAGGACAAGGCATCCTTTCGATCGCTACCATCATCGGCGAGGCAGCCATGAAGGAGAATCTCTATATCAAGCAGGCTGAGGTGCACGGCATGAGCCAGCGCGGCGGCGACGTGCAGTCGAATCTGCGCATTTCGAGCAACCCCATCGCCAGCGACCTGATTGCGCTGGGCGGTGCCGACGTGATCATCTCGATGGAGCCTATGGAGGCATTGCGCTATCTGCCGTTCCTGGCAAAGGATGGTTGGATTATCACTTCGAGTGCTCCTTTTGTAAATATTCCAAACTATCCTGATATTGAGCAGATTAAGCGCGATTTGGATGGTATTAAGAATGTGATTGTGCTGGACATCGAACAGGCTGCCAAGGATAATGGCGTGCCCCGTTCGGCTAACGTGATTCTGCTGGGTGCTGCCCAGAAGGCGTTGGGTATCGAGTACGACAAACTGGAGGATGCCATCCGTCGTGTCTTCGGACGCAAGGGTGAAGCCATCGTCGAAGCTAACATCAAGGCGCTCGCCATCGGTCGTGCTGCCCAGAAATAAATAATAGGATTAAGAATGGAAACGCCAATTAAGAGAGAACTCGTTGACGGGCTGGTGGCAGAACTGGGCATCAGGGATTTTGCCAAAGCCACAATCCGTGAGGTGAAGCAGGTGGCTGCCAAGGCCGAGAAGGCGAGTGGGGTGGAGTTCATCAAAATGGAGATGGGTATTCCCGGCCTACCTGCTGCCCAGGTGGGTGTCGACGCCCAGATTCAGGCTTTGCAGGACGGCATCGCCCACTCGTATCCCGATATTCAGGGTGCGCCTGTATTGAAGGAGGCCGCTTCTCAGTTTGTCAAGGCCTTTATCGGCATCGACATCAAGCCTGAGGGCTGTATCCCCGTGAGCGGCTCCATGCAGGGCACCTTCGCCTCGTTTCTCACCTGTTCGCAGCGCGACAAGAACAAGGATACCGTGCTCTTCATCGACCCGGGCTTCCCTGTGCAGAAGATGCAGCTGGAGGTGATGGGTGTGAAGTATACGACCTTTGATGTTTACAGCTATCGCGGCGAAAAACTCCGTCAGAAGCTCGAGGGCTACCTCAAGCAGCGCAATGTCTGTGCCATCGTCTATTCCAACCCCAATAACCCTTCGTGGATCTGTCTGCGGGAGGAGGAGTTGCAGATTATCGGCGAACTGGCTACGCAGTATGATGCCATCGTGATGGAAGACCTGGCTTACTTCGCCATGGATTTCCGCAAGGATCTCTCCACACCGTTCCAGCCGCCTTATCAGGCTACGGTAGCCCGCTATACTGATAATTACATGCTGCTGATCAGCGGCTCGAAGGCTTTCAGCTATGCTGGTGAGCGTATCGGTGTCACCTGTATCTCCGACGCGCTGTTCCATCGTCATTTCGACGATCTCTCGGAACGCTATCAGGGACTGCCCTTCGGACCGGTGTTCTCTACGCGTATGCTCTACGCTTTGAGCTCAGGCACGAGTCATAGTGCCCAGTATGCCTTGGCAGCGATGCTGAAGGCGGCCTACGAGGGAAAGTATGACTTCCGCAAGGAGATCAGCGTCTATGGTGAGCGTGCGAAGAAGCTGAAGGAAATCTTCTGCCGTCACGGTTTCTATGTGGTCTACGACAAAGACCTCGACGAACCCATAGCCGACGGTTTCTATTTCACCATCGGCTATCCTGGCATGACCTCTGGTCAGCTGGCCCTCGAACTGATGTACTATGGTGTGTCGGCCATCTGTCTCATCACTTGCGGCTCAGAACAGGAAGGCCTTCGCGTCTGTACCTCATTCATCGAGGATCATCAGTACGACAAGTTGGAGCAGCGTATGCAGATTTTCGAGGCAAACAACCCCAGATAATTTTTCTAAAACACAATAAACGAATAGACTATGTGCGGAATTGTTGGATATATAGGTAAAAAGGATGCTTTTCCGATCCTGATCAAGGGTCTTCGAAGGTTGGAGTATCGTGGTTATGACTCTGCCGGTGTGGCATTGATTAATACCGACGGCGAGTTGAATGTGTATAAGGCAAAGGGTAAGGTAGATAATCTTTGTGAGTATTGCAGCGACAAGAATGTGAGCGGTACCATAGGCATCGCCCATACCCGTTGGGCAACCCATGGCGAGCCTTCATCGAGGAATGCCCATCCCCATTACTCGCAGTCGCACAACCTGGCTATTATCCACAACGGTATCATCGAAAATTATGCCGATATCAAGGAGAAGCTGAAAGACAAGGGCGTACAGTTTGTCAGCGATACTGATACTGAGGTGCTGGTACAGCTGATCGAATATGTGATGTTGAAGAAAAAACTGTCGCTGCTGGAGGCTGTTCAGGTGGCCCTCTATCAGGTGATCGGTGCTTATGCCATTGCCGTTCTTGATAAGCGGAATCCCGATGAGATCGTGGCTGCCCGTAAACAGAGTCCACTGGTTGTGGGCATCGGCGAGGACGAGTTCTTTATCGGCTCTGACGCCAGTCCTATCGTGGAGTATACCGACAAGGTGGTGTATCTGGAAGACGGAAATATCGCAGTCATCAAGCGTGGTGAGGACATGCATGTGCTGAGTATCCTCGGTGAGGAGCAGGAACTGAAGGTAAAGACGGTCGACATCGATCTCGGTCAGATAGAGAAAGGCGGCTATCCGCACTTTATGCTGAAGGAGATCTTTGAGCAGCCGGAGTGCCTGACCAATTGCATGAGGGGACGTGTGAACCTTGAGGCAGACCATGTGACACTCTCGGCTCTGATTGATTACCGCCGACAGATGTTGGAGGCCAAACGCGTCATTATCGTGGCTTGTGGCACCTCGTGGCATGCTGGACTGATTGGCAAGCAGATGATAGAGACCTTCTGTCGTGTGCCTGTAGAAGTGGAGTATGCTTCGGAGTTCAGATACCGCAACCCGGTGGTTGGCAAGGGCGATGTGGTGATAGCCATCTCGCAGAGTGGTGAGACAGCCGACACGCTGGCTGCCGTACAGTTGGCTAAGGATCGGGGCGCCTTTATTTATGGTATCTGTAATGCCATTGGCAGCAGTATTCCCAGAGCCACCGATACGGGTACCTATATCCATGTGGGACCTGAGATTGGTGTCGCTTCGACAAAGGCGTTTACGGGTCAGGTGACGGTACTCACAATGATTGCCTTGGCCATGGGTGAGGCAAAAGGTACTGTCGACCGTGATGAATATCTGAAGGTGGTAAAGGGCTTGAGCGAGATTCCCGTGAAGATACGCGAGGTGCTGCAGTCGAATGAGAAAGTGGCCGACCTTGCACGTACTTTTACTTATGCCCATAATTTCCTCTACCTGGGTCGTGGCTACTCTTATCCTGTGGCACTTGAGGGTGCCCTGAAACTGAAGGAGATCTCGTATATCCATGCGGAAGGCTATCCCGCTGCGGAGATGAAGCACGGGCCGATTGCCCTCATCGACTCTGATATGCCTGTAGTGGTAATCGCCACGCATAATGCCATGTATGAGAAGGTGCTGTCGAACATTCAGGAGATTAAAGCCCGTCAGGGTAGGGTGATTGCCTTGGTCTCGAAAGGCGACGATACCATCTCAAAAATTGCCGACGAGGTGATTGAACTGCCAGATGTGCTGGAATGCCTCGAACCGTTGGTGGCTACTATCCCTTTGCAGTTGCTGGCCTATCATGTTGCAGTATGTAAAGGAAAGAACGTTGACCAGCCCAGAAACCTCGCTAAAAGCGTCACAGTGGAGTAAAATTGACATAAAACGGCTTTAAATCGGCCAAAAGTTATAAAAAATGGTGTAATAATTTGGAAATTTCGAATTATTACACTATTTTTGCATGCGAAACAGTAAATAAACTGCTACTACATGGCCGAGTCTTTAGCATCAGAAATAATCAGAAGCGACTATAAGATCCTTATTGTCGACGATGTGATGAGCAATGTTTTGTTGCTCAAAATTCTTCTTACAAATGAAAAATTCCAGGTATGCACCGCTAATTGCGGTAATGCCTGTATCCAGCAAGCAAAGGCAGAGCATCCCGATTTGGTGTTGCTCGATGTGATGATGCCTGATATGTCGGGCTTCGATACGGCGGTCATTATGAAGAAGGATCCTGAACTGAAGGATATACCGATCATCTTCCTGACGGCTCTCAATACCCCACAAGACCTGGTGCATGGTTTCCAGGTCGGTGCTAGCGACTTCCTGACAAAGCCTTTCAACAAAGAGGAGTTGGTGATGCGTGTGATGCAGCAGATATCTTTGGTGGCTGCCAAGCGGATTATTGAGAAACAAAATGCAGAGTTGAAGGCCACGCTGAGCAACCGCGACAAGATGTATTCGGTGATTGCCCACGACTTGCGTTCGCCAATGGCCAGTATTCGTATGGTGCTTAATTTGGTAGTGCAGTCTGCTACGCCAGAGACCGTAGGCCCGGAACTGTATATGCTGCTTGATCAGGCAAACAGGGAGTCGGAGGAGGTTCACGACCTGTTGGACAACCTGCTGAAATGGACCAAGAGCCAGACGGGTCGACTGAATGTTGTCTTGCAGGATCTAGATTTGGAGGATATCGTTCCTGGCGTTGTGGAGATCTTCGACATGATTGCCCAGACGAAGCATATTACCCTTGAGCTGGTAAAGCCGGAAGCACCTTTGAAGGTGAAAGCTGATAATGATATGCTGAAGACCGTGCTGCGTAACTTTATTTCGAATGCCATCAAGTTCTCGCCTGAGAATTCCACCATCCAGATCACTATGACGGGAGAGGGCGATTTCGCCAAGGTGAGTGTGAAAGACCAGGGTGTCGGTATTGCGGTTGACCGTATCGACTCCATCTTCCATAAGGGTGAGACCACTTATGGTACTGGCGGTGAGGAAGGCTCCGGACTTGGCCTCCAGCTCTGTCAGGACTTTGCCCGTAAGAATGGCGGTGACTGTTATGTCGAGTCGGTTGAGGGTCAGGGTTCTACTTTCAGTTTTACCGTGCCACTCATGAAGAGTTAATGGCTACACCTATTTATATTATAGAAGAAAAGAAACTTCGCCGTAACCTCAGGCTCATCTCTGAAGTTGCGGCGAAAGCAGATATAGAGATCATTCTTGCCTTCAAGGCCTTTGCCCTATGGAAGACGTTTCCCATCTTCCGAGAGTATATTCATGCTACGACAGCCAGTTCGCTATCTGAGGCACGTCTGGCCTTTGAGGAATTCGGTGCACCGGCACATACTTATTCGCCTGCTTATACCGACGACGAGATTGATGAGATTGTCAGGTGTTCGTCGCATCTCACTTTCAACTCCCTCTCGCAGTATCACCGCTATCACGAACGGGCTGCGGGTGTGTCCTTAGGGTTGAGGGTAAATCCAGAGTATTCCGAAGTGGGCACATTACTCTATAATCCTTGTGCACCAGGTACACGCTTCGGGGTGACTACCGATAAGTTGCCTGAACAGCTGCCTGCGGATATCGAAGGTTTCCATTGCCATTGTCATTGTGAGAGTGGGGCAGACGTGTTCCAAAGGACTTTGGTGCATATCGAGGAAAAATTTGCCAGATGGTTTCCGCAACTGAAATGGATTAATTTCGGCGGTGGACATCTGATGACAAGAAAGGACTATGATGTCGATCTGCTCATACAGATGATGACCGATTTCCATAAGCGTTATCCATGGCTGAAGGTGATCCTGGAACCAGGTAGTGCCTTTGCCTGGCAGACGGGCCCACTGGTATCGCACGTGGTGGATGTCGTAGAGGACAAGGGTATCAAGACAGCCATCCTCGACGTGAGTTTCACCTGCCATATGCCTGATTGTCTTGAGATGCCATATTATCCCGATGTCCGCGGGGCTGAGCATATGGATGAGAATTCTTCAGACAATCTTTACCGCCTGGGTGGCAATAGTTGCCTGAGCGGCGACTTTATGGGCTTTTGGCGGTTTGACCATGAACTGAAGATTGGCGAGGAGGTGATTTTCGAGGATATGATACATTATACGACTGTCAAGACAAATACTTTTAATGGTGTCACTCACCCGTCGATAGCGATGTTACATGAGGATGGAACATTGGAGATTCTGCGACGATTTGGCTATGAAGACTATCGAAATCGTATGGATTGATACTTCAGAAATGCGTTTTTTTCGATAAAATGGCACTTTTTCATAAAAAAAGTCCTCAAAAAGTTTGTCAGTTCCAAAAAAAGCATTACCTTTGCATCCGCATTCAGGGGAATGTACCTTAAAAAGGATAAAATTTGCGGAAATAGCTCAGTTGGTAGAGCACAACCTTGCCAAGGTTGGGGTCGCGGGTCCGAGTCCCGTTTTCCGCTCCATTTATTGAACAAAAAAGAGACATGAGGGAATGGCCCTGATGTGAAAATGCCCAGGTGGCGGAATTGGTAGACGCGCACGTTTCAGGTGCGTGTGCCGCGAGGCGTGCAGGTTCGAGTCCTGTTCTGGGCACTCTTTTTTATTCATTGTCATTTATTGTTGGAGAGGTGGCGGAATTGGTAGACGCGCTACTTTGAGGGGGTAGTGTCAATTGCGACGTGGGAGTTCGAGTCTCCTCCTCTTCACATCTTTTTATTGCGGAAATAGCTCAGTTGGTAGAGCACAACCTTGCCAAGGTTGGGGTCGCGGGTCCGAGTCCCGTTTTCCGCTCTTTTATTAGGAAAACAACGAATCGTTCTTACATGAATTTATATTTAAGGTATTTCGACCGTGAAACACTTGTACACACTGTCGACGAAGCTATTGCTTTTTTGAGCGAGATTGAAGAAGTGGAGATGAATCCCGTTTTGGAGGCTGATATTCGTGAATATGCAGCCAGTGAAGTTTTTTATCCCAAACGATACAAGGTTCGTCCACGAGTCTATTTTATCATCATCAAGACAGAAGCAGAAACTATGCAAGATTTTAAGGATAAAAAAGCTATACACAATACTGCAGCGTTGGTGAATACTTCAAAAACTGCTACGCCAGCCTTGGTTCGCCTGAACGAAGAGCGTCCGGGATGGTATGAAGGCATGATAGATTTCAAGCGCGTGCTGTTGGTACCCGGTACAGGAAAGTACCAGTATCGCGACACACAGTTCATTGCCAATGTTAAAGCCAATTCAGGAATGGAATGCTACAACCGTATCGTTGATTATCTGCGTGAGCGTGTCGATGAGCGCAGTCAGTTCCCATCTGCAAAAGGCAAGAATTTCAAGTTCCGCTATTTGGGTATGGCCAAATAGCATATTTATAAACCTTTTAAAACTATACTATTATGAACAAAGTAATGCTTATTGGAAACGTAGGACAGGATCCTGAAGTGCGTTATGTTGAACAAGGTGTTGCAGTCGCACGTTTGCGTCTGGCCACAACAGAGCGTGGCTACACGCTTCAGAATGGTACTCAGGTGCCTGATCATACAGACTGGCACAATGTCATTCTCTGGCGTAAACTGGCTGAGGTCGTCGAGAAGTACGTGCATAAAGGTGACAAACTCTATATTGAAGGTCGTGTCCGCTACACTACCTATGACGACAAGCAGGGGCAGCGCCGTTTCGTTACTGAAATATGGGCTGACAATATGGAAATGTTGACGCCAAAAGCCACCGCTCCGGCAGCGGCTCCGCAACAGGATGATCCAGCTGTACAACCACAGGACATCGCAGCTGAAACTCCTAGAGGAGAATTGCCGTTCTAATAGAAAACAATGGACTATCTTCAACAAATATTGAGTGAAGTAACTATCATGGCTCCCTCTATGGGAGCCATCTTCGCTATAGCTTTGGCTGCTATCCTTCTGCTTTTTTCCGGCTTTGCCTCCGGTTCAGAGATAGCTTTTTTTTCGTTGACGCCCAACGATATCAACGAACTCGAAGAGAGTAATTCAGAGAAGGACAAACGTATTCTTGAGTTGCGTGAAGATTCTGAGCGCACCCTTGCCACGATTTTGATTGCCAACAATGTGATTAATGTGACAATCATCATGCTCTGTAACTATTTCTTCGATCATGTGGTTAACTTCGGTGCTGCAGTGTGGCTCCAGTTCCTGGTCATCACTATCCTGCTTACTTTCCTGCTTCTGCTCTTTGGTGAGATTATGCCCAAGGTGTATTGCGGTCAGCATGCATTGGCTATGTGTCGTGCTTTCTGCGACAGCATCTTCCTTCTACGCAAGTTGTTCCGACCGCTGGCCAATATCCTCCTGCGTTCAGGGGCTCTGGCCGGTAAGGTCGTGCAGACCGATAACCATGTGTTGAGTGTCGATGATCTGGAACAGGCATTGGAACTAACCGACGAGGAAGACTTGAAAGACGAGAAGAACATGCTTGAAGGTATTGTGCGTTTTGGCGATGAGACTGCCAAGGAAGTGATGACGAGCCGTCAGGATATCGTCGACCTCGATTTCAAGAGCAAGTTCCATGAGGTCATCAAGTGTATCGTCGAGAACAACTACTCTCGCATCCCCGTCTATCAGGATTCTATTGATAATATCCGTGGTATTCTGTATATCAAGGATCTGCTTCCGCATCTCTCCAAACCTGATACCTTCCGTTGGCAGTCATTGATCCGCCCTCCTTATTTCGTGCCAGAGACCAAGAAAATCGACGATCTGTTGCGCGAGTTCCAAGAGAATAAGGTGCATATTGCTATAGTGGTCGATGAGTTCGGTGGCACTAGTGGTTTGATAACGATGGAAGATATTCTTGAAGAAATCGTGGGTGAAATCAATGATGAGTACGACGAAGAGGAGAAGAGTTATGTGCGCATCAATGCCAATACTTATGTCTTTGAGGGCAAGACACTCTTGAGTGACTTTTTCAAGATTTTGGATCTTGACGACGAGACCTTCGAGGAGGTCGAGGGCGATGCCGACTCACTGGCAGGCTTGCTGTTGGAAATAAAAGGCGACTTCCCCGAGCTGCATGAGCGCATCGATTATAAGAACTTCACCTTTGAGGTGACGGAGCTCGATGAGCATCGTATTGCAAAAATCAAAGTGGTGATTCATTCTTGAACCACCACTTCTTATTATCTGGGATATTCGATATCACCAACCAATAGAATTTAAGTCGGCTGCGTAATACCAACTCATCTTCTTGATATTCTTATTGTCTGTTGACTTCAGTTTTTGCTGCGGGATGAACATACTGACGCCTGAGTAGTTTTCTTCTGTTATTTCGAAATCGTCGAAGTCTACGTGACTCATCGTGCTCCAGTCCGTAGCGAACTTATTATAGATGACCGCTTTGTCAAAAGCCTGCTTCCAACTCTGATACTCTGCTTCAATACCATATTTTGTGGCGTATGTCATGATGAAGTGGTTTATATCATACAGATTTCTGTCCAGATAGTAAATCAGATTATCCAGGTTTGGATATTCTGGCAATCCTTGGGCCTTCATCGCTTGCAGGATGGTCTTGGTGGCATCTGCCAGGTTGGCCATCTCACTGCTCTTCACCACAGCCAAAGGTATGCGGCTCCGATACCTTGATGCATATATGTCGCAAATAGACTGATAGAATGTCTCCTTGTCCATCATTGCCGCCATAATTCTATTGTAGGGAGCGCCATTAGCGGGAATCTCGGCTGAGGAGCCGATAAAGTAGTCGCAGACATCCTTTAGTTCATAGGCGCACTCTACACTCATCATATGACAGCAATCGGCAAAGATAAATGTCAAGTGGGGTAGGGCCTTCAGCGTCTTTGCCAACGAGGGAATGTTCATCCATAGGTCGCCGCTACCCTGATTCGATTCATTCTTGTTTGAGCCACCGTAGGCTCTGTTGCGGGCAGCATTATTGGCAATGCTATCCTTGAATAGCCATCCTGTAGCATGTCCCCAGAGCACCAGACCATAATCTTTAGCGGGATAGTCGGTGAAGGCTCTTTCTATCACGGTCTTCATGGTCGTAGGATCGCATGGCAGCATCGAATCGTCCATGGGGATAGAGTCTTTGAGCTCGCCATTGCGGAAACGCAACATATAGGGTATGTGGTCATCGTAGTTTGTCGAGGGGTCTTTGGCCTTGTCGATATAGATCACGAGGTTGTTGTTGCCTAGGTTTTCGATACCCTCTTTGATTTCTTCTATGTCGGAATTGGCAAAGCGCGTACCCGATCCTGACCAGTTTGACAGATTATTCTGCGCGGCCATATAGATCAGTACTGTTCGCTCAGCTGGGGTTTCTTCTACTTCATTTTTACAGCCGGCAAACAGCGTTACTACCAATAGTCCGATTAGTAACTTCTTCATATTCATTATCATTTCGAATTTTGTTGCAAAGGTACAAATTAGTGAGCGAAAAACCAAATAAAACCTCAATTAATAATAATCAGGGTTGCCATTTGCTTCTTTAGACAAAAAAATAAAGCGCTGAAAACCAGCGCTTTATTGTAGTCGATAGGGGAATCGAACCCCTATGCCAAGATTGAGAATCTTGTATCCTAACCATTAGATGAATCGACCGCTTGCTCTCGCAGAGAACTCCCCTCGGTGCGGAAGGAGGGGGATTCGAACCCCCGGTACGGGAACCCGTACGGCAGTTTAGCAAACTGCTGGTTTCAGCCACTCACCCATCCTTCCAAAAGGACCTTGGAGCCGTAAACCTTGGGGTTATCTCCTTGATTGCGGGTGCAAAGGTACTACAATTTTCCGAAACCTCCAAATCTTTTACCGACTTTTTTTGAAAAAAGTTATTTGAAGGCGATGACGGCCGATAAATCCTTGTCGAAATAAAAGGTTTTCGACATCTCAAGTGTGTCCTTCTGATATCGCATGCGGATATAGAGGAGGGTAGAAGTCGCTTTTACATCGCTGAAATCGACATCCTTGAACATTGGGTCGTTGGCGGCTTTCTGCTGCATGGCCTGAAACAGTGAGTCGCTGATGACTCGTGTGGAATCGAGGTCGGAGAAATCGGAAATGTTAAATTCTTCGGTGGCGTGCTCCTTTATAAAATCCTTTACAAGACTCTTGGCCTGATACTGCTGTCCACAGGCGGTGAACAGCAGCATGGCCAATATACCTAATATAATATACGCGCGCGAACGGATCATTGCTGCGGGATGTTTTTGAGTACGTCGAGCAGATGATCCCATACCATCTGTACGGTGGGGATGTGGAGGCGTTCGTCGGGAGTATGTACAAAGCGCAGAGTGGGGCCGAAGCTCACCATATCTAAGTTGGGGTAGCGCTCTGAGAAGAGTCCGCACTCCAATCCTGCATGGATGCCTCGTACGTTGGGCTTGTGGCCGAAGAGCTTCACATAGGAGTTGACGACGATTTCCTGTAGCTTTGAGTTGGCCTTCATCTTCCAGGCAGGATAACCGTCGCTGCTGTAGGCCTCGGCACCTGCCAGTTCAAAGACAGCCTGAATGGTGGCACACATATTGTCGAGATTCGACATCACATTAGAGCGCTGGGAAGAAAGGATGTCGATGGCAGTATCGCTGCTGTGGATGCTGGCGATGTTGCTCGATGTCTCGACCATACCACCGAGGGCCTCGTCCTGACAGATGGCATAGATGCCATTGTCGACAGCCTGCACAGCCCAGACGAATTTCTTGGCCACAGCGGGGTCGATGACTGGCTCTGCATCGGTGCTCTCCATTGCGAAAACCATCTGGGTATCGGTGACGTGGAACTCGTCCTCAACTTCAGCAGCAAATACGTTCCAGTCGGCACGTACGTTCTCCTTCAGATCATTGGGGACGGCAATCACGAAATAACCGTCGCGAGGAATGGCGTTGTGGAGTTTGCCGGAATGGAACTGAGCCAGCGAAACGCCCTCGTAGCGCTTCATGGTCTGGAAGATGAAACGGGCGAGGAGCTTGATGGCATTGGCACGCTTCTTGTTGATATCGTCGCCAGAGTGACCTCCTACAAGACCTTTGAGGGAGCCCTTCAGGAAGAAACTGCCAGCGGGAGCCTCTACGCGGTTGAAAGTGAACTTGGCTGTGGTGTTACGACCGCCTGCACAACTGACGAAGATTTCGCCCTCATCCTCGGAATCGAGATTGATGAGGTAGTCGCCTGTCATGAAGCCTGCCTTCATGCCTTCAGCACCTGTGAGACCAGTCTCCTCATCGCGGGTAAAGACACACTCGATGGGACCGTGCTCGATGTCATCAGAGGCGAGGATGGCCAGTTCGATGGCACAGCCGATACCATCATCAGCACCAAGCGTGGTGCCTTCAGCGGTCAGCCACTCACCATCGACATAAGTCTTGATGGCATCCTTGTCGAAGTCAAACTCCACATCGACGAGCTTGTCGCACACCATATCCATATGACTCTGCAGAATGACGGTCTTGCAATGCTCCATACCCTTGGTGGCAGGCTTGCGGATGATGACATTGCCCGTCTCGTCGACTTTGGTGTCGAGATTGCGGCTCTCGCCCCAGTTCTTCAGATACTCAATCATCTTCTCTTCACGCTTCGAAGGACGCGGAATTTCGTTAATCTTCGCAAATTCGGCGAAGACAACAGCAGGTTTTAAATCGTTTTTATTCATTATTAATTTATTTTTTGATAGAATTCAATATAAATTGTTTAACTTTGCAGCCGCAAAGATATAAAAAATGATAGAGACTCTGCTCATATCGGTGTTAATAATTGCTATCGCGATGTTTTTTTTCCTCGTGAGGGTGTTGTTTGTGAAGCAAGGCGAGTTTAAATCGCAACATATCCACGACTCGGAAGCGATGAAGGAACGGGGCATCCACTGTGTAATGGATCAGGACCGCGAGATGCGCACGAAGAACCGGTATGCCGTGAATGAGAAATAAGAAAATCAAATTATAACAAATCAACAAATGAAAAAGTACATTATCCCGACACTGGCCATCGCTGCTATGATGGTATCGTGTAACAATGCTGCTCCTAAAATGGACGAGCAGCCCGCTTCAAACGAGGTTTCATCCACAGGCATGAAGATTGCCTATGTTGAGGTTGACTCGCTGATGACACAGTATAACTTCGCCAAGGATTATACGGTGACGTTGGAGAAGAAGAGCAACAATGCCCGTAACACGTTGACTCAAAAAGGTAACCAGTTGCAGGCTGCCGTGAACAATTTTCAGCAGAAACTGAACAACAACGGTTTCCAAAGCCGCGAGCAGGCTGCCAGTGTGCAGAATGCTATTCAGCGCCAGCAGAACGATCTTCAGCAGTTGCAAGCTCGTTTGGAAACGGAGCTTGCCAATGAGACCGCCAAGTTTAATGAGGCTTTGCGCGATTCGCTCAACAATTTCCTGAAGGCCTACAATAAGGACAAGAAATATGACATTATTCTTTCGAAGGCTGGTGATAATATCCTTTTTGCTGACAAGAAGTACGACATCACTCAGGATATTATCAATGGTCTTAACAAGCGTTACAAGCCATCAGTCAAGAAGGCTGACGATAAGAAAGACGATAAGAAAGCCGACGAGAAGAAGGAAGATAAGAAATGAAACAGACCATCTTAGTGACTGGTGGAACAGGCTTTATTGGAAGCCATACCACAGTGGAGCTGCAGGAGGCAGGGTATGAGGTTGTAATCATCGACAACCTCTCGAATTCGAATTTGAACGTGCTCGACGGTATCGAGAAGATAACGGGTGTGAAGCCCGCCTTCGAACAAGTGGATTGCTGCGATATGCAGGCTCTAGAGGGCGTGTTTAAGAAATACCCGAAGATAGAGGGAATCATCCACTTCGCAGCCTCGAAGGCTGTGGGTGAGAGTGTGGAGAAACCGTTGCTTTATTATCGCAACAACCTCATGTCGCTTATTAACTTGCTGGAGCTCATGCCTAAATACGGTGTAAAGGGCATTATCTTCTCTTCAAGTTGTACTGTTTATGGTCAGCCTTCGCAGGAGAATCTGCCTGTAACGGAGAACGCTCCTATACAGAAGGCTATGAGTCCTTATGGCAATACCAAGCAGATCAACGAGGAAATCATCCATGACTATATTCACTCTGGTGCGCCTATTAAGAGTGTTATCCTGAGATATTTCAATCCTATCGGTGCTCATCCCTCTGCTTTTATTGGCGAGTTGCCTAATGGTGTGCCCATGAATCTGATTCCGTTTGTGACGCAGACGGCTATGGGCATTCGAGAGCAGTTGAAGATCTTCGGACACGATTACAACACGCCTGATCATACTTGTATCCGCGACTATATCTATGTAGTGGATCTGGCCAAGGCTCACGTGAAGGCGATGGAACGTGTACTTGACAAGCCTGAGACGGACGCTGTGGAGATCTTCAATATCGGTACTGGCAAGGGACTTTCAACCTTAGAGGTGGTTGAAGGCTTTGAGAAAGCTACCGGTGTGAAAGTGAACTGGACCTATGCACCGCGTCGCGCAGGTGACATAGAGCAGGTATGGGGCAATGTCGACAAGGCCAACAAAGTATTGGGCTGGAAAGCTGAGACACCTACCGACGAGGTTCTGAAGAGCGCCTGGAAGTGGCAAAAGAAACTTCGTGAGGAAGGCATTCAATAATGATTATCCCGCTCAATCGAGCGGGATAATTGTTTTATAGGTACCTTCTTGGTTGAACCCACTAAGGTCGATCGGTTTGCGAAAGAGACCATAGAGTGACGAACCGGAGCCAGTCATCGCAGCATAGACGGCACCCAAGTCGTAGAGTCGTTGTTTGATAGCACCGATTTCCGGATGAAGGGCGAAGACACTTTGCTCGAAATCATTCGTTAGTTCATTATGCCAGGTTTCAACGGGTTGCATCACGATGTCACGACAGTTCTTTTCCGGATGATGGGGTGTGATGAGTGAGAAGGCCTCCTTGGTTGAGACAGGTATCGCGGGACGCACAATGGCGATATACCAGCCCTTCAGGTTGAGGTCGATTGGGGTGAGAATCTCACCGATGCCTTCCGCATAAGCGGGTTGACTCTGGATGAAGAAGGCACAGTCGGCACCCAGACGTGCGGCATAGCCAATCATCTGCGCCTCAGAGAGTCCGAGGTGGAACATCTCGTTCAACAACGTTATCATGTAGCCGCAATCGCTGGAACCGCCTCCCATGCCTGCCTGCGTGGGAATACCTTTATAAAGATGGGCATGCAGACGGGGCAGTGTGGGGAAGTCTTGCTTCAACAACTGGTAGGCGCGCACCACAAGGTTTCGCTGTTCGTCGCCATCGATGTGGATATTAGTGACCTTTAGGTCACAGTCATAGGGCGAAGGAAAGGCTTCGTCCATCTCATACACCTCGAGTGCATCCTGGATATTCACGGGATAAAATACGGTTTCGAGGTTGTGATAGCCGTCGGCTCTCTTCTCTACGACGTTGAGGCCGAGATTGATTTTTGCAATAGGGAATGTAATCATGCTGCAAAGATACGAATAAGTGAGAGAAATACCAAATTTTTTTCTCTATTCACGATTTACAATTCACTTTTTTTTTGTATCTTTGCAGCCCAAACCTAAACAAAAATGGCAGAACAAGATAACAACACACGTCGCAGACCGCGTAAACAACAGCCTGTAGACAATACTTACGGCCATCTTCAGCCTCAGGCGTTGGAGGTAGAGAAGGCGGTGCTAGGTGCCCTGATGATCGACAAGGACGCCTATGCGGTGGTCTGTGAAACCCTTTATCCTGAGAGTTTCTATGAGCCTCGAAACCAGATGATTTATGCCGCCATCCGTGACCTCTCAATAGAAGAGAAACCTGTTGATATCCTGACGGTAGCGGAGCGGCTGGCTAAGAATGGCCAATTGGATGAAGTGGGCGGTCCAGGCTATGTGGCGGAACTCAGTTCAAGGGTGGCATCCTCGGCTAATATCGAGTACCACGCAAATATCATTGCCCAGAAATTCCTGGCCCGACAGCTCATCTCCTTTGCCAGTGTCATCGAGACGAAGGCATTTGATGAAACCAACGACATCGACGAACTGATGCAGGAGACCGAGAACTCGCTCTTTGAGTTGAGTCAGCGCAACATGAAGAAGGACTATACGCAGATCAACCCCGTAATCTCGCAGGCCATTAAAAGTATCCAGGCCGCTGCTGCAAATAAGGACGGATTGACGGGTGTTGCAACAGGCTATAACAAACTTGACGATATCACCTCCGGCTGGCAGGCTAGCGATCTTGTCATTGTGGCAGGACGCCCCGCTATGGGTAAGACCTCATTCGCCTTGTCGATGGCAAAGAATATCGCTGCAGACTATCGCATTCCCTTGGCTTTCTTCTCGTTGGAAATGTCGAATGTTCAACTTGTGAACCGCTTGATTTCGAATGCATGTGAGATTGAAGGTTCCAAGATTCTTAATGGACAGTTGTCGCCAGATGAATGGGACCGTTTAGACAAGCGTGTGAACAATCTGTTAGATGCACCTTTATATGTCGACGATACGCCTGGCCTTTCGGTGTTTGAACTCCGTACAAAGGCTCGTCGTCTGGTGCGTGAGCATGGGGTGAAGATCATTATGATTGACTATCTTCAGTTGATGAATGCCAACGGCATGCGTTTCTCCTCACGTCAGGAGGAGGTGTCGACCATCAGCCGTTCACTGAAGGGGTTGGCTAAGGAACTGGATATCCCGATCATCGCACTGAGTCAGTTGAATCGTGGTGTCGAATCACGCGAAGGTCTGGAAGGAAAGCGTCCACAACTCAGTGATTTACGTGAGTCTGGAGCCATCGAGCAGGATGCGGATATGGTGCTTTTCGTGCATCGTCCTGAGTATTATCATATCTATCAAGACGAAAACGGTCGTAATCTTCGTGGTATGGCGCAGATTATCATAGCCAAGCATCGTAAAGGTGCTACCGGAGATGTACTATTGAATTTCCGCGGTCAATTTACCCGTTTCGAGAATCCTGAGGATACCCAGTTGGGTCCGATATCGGGCAATACGGGTGGTGAGATTTTAGGCTCGAAAATCAACGGTGGTGAACTGCCGCCTGCAGATAGTGGCTATGATGCTGATCCTTTTGCCAGTCTGGCTGCAGTCCCACCACCTGATAGGGATGATGGTCCCACGCCATTCTGATATATGGGCTGCACTTTTGCAGCCTTTATTTTTTATTTCGCATATTTCTCGATGAGTTCATCCGCCTGCGGATAGCCCAGCTCCTTGGCTTTCTGCAGATTCACCAGACCCTCTTTCTTCTTACCTTGCATGCATTGCGACAGTCCGAGGAAGAGGTAACCGTCGCTATTGTCAGGCTCAAGAGCCTTAATCTCGTTAGCGGTTTCACCAGCCTGGTCATAGAGTCCCACGCGTAGTTCCAATGATGCCTTTTCAGCCAGATAGAAGGTGTTCTTGGGTTCCATCTTCGAGGCCTGTGTGATGTCATTGAGCGCTTGCTGATACAGACGTCCTTCGATTTCTGCCTGATGACGGATATAGTAGAAGTTGGCATTCACATCGGCAGCCATCAGTTGCTCATAGTCGTTCATGTCAGTTACGGCCTCACGATATTTCTTGGAGTCGAATTTTGCATTCGCACGCGCCCACAGATAAGGAGCGGCCTGTTTCAGATATGGTTTGCTGAACATATTCATTGCACTATCGAGTAGGGCCAGCATGGCCGTCGTATCCTTCAGCTGTCCCTTGCACTGAGCAGCACAATACCAGGTCTCGGCAGTGACCATGTTGGTTTTTGTCAGTTCGATAAACCGTTCATAGGCCTCTGCATAGTTTTTCTGCGAATAGAGGATATTGGCCTCCAATTCTCTATAGGCGGGCAGGGGATTGATCTTCCAAGCCTCGCGCGTTTCGCTGAGCGCCTTGTCAAGGCTCCAGTTCGCTGGCTTATCAGCTTGATAGATTTTGTTATAGATCAGACGGGCATAGTTAAAGTGTTCGTTGTCTTTATTCGCAGACAACTTGATGGCCTCTTCCATATCGCGCTCAGCAGCGGTAAAGTCATCATAGCTGGCAGCAAACTGTGCCCGATAAGCATAGCCGTCGGGCGCAGCTGGGAACTTCTGTATGAACTCGCTGATCAGTCGCGCGTAATTGGCAGAATCGGTAGTGGCACCTGCCATATACATCATCAGGTTGGCATCCGACAGCGATTCTGGCATTTCCATTCTGATCTGCGTCTGTTTCAGGGCGGGGTCGTTGAGGCTCAGACCTGTCACCTTCAGCGAATCGGCAAAGCGTGCGCTGATAGCATAGCAGAGCGAGTCGGTACCAGAGGCAGCAGGCTGCAGCAGACCTATCACCTCACCATTTTCGTTGAGCAGGGGCGAGCTGATGTTCTTCTCCTCTGCCTTCATGGCAATGGTATAATAGGCGTAATCCTGTTGGAAGGTCTCTGCCTTGCGCACCACGCCGTAGCTCAGATTCTTGGTTTCGAGATAGGGCAACAGCCATACGCGCTCTCCGCTCTGTGCGATGCTTTGCGCTACCGCCAAGGCACGGGTCTTTCCTGCCACGCGGAATTTGGCCACATCATACATCTCGTTGGCTCCTATCATGCCACTCACGTTCATCTCTTTTCCTGCAGCATCGATAATCACCGCACGGGCCGCTCCCTTAAACGGTGTGAAACTGCTGATGGCCTCGCCATTGCTGCCTGTAAAGAATCCGTTGCTGCTGGCTATCAGGGAACCGTCAGCCGAAAAGGTTTTCAGGGTGAACACCGATTTGCTGGCGTTTTTCACCCACCCGGGCTGGGCAAACGTGAAGAGTGTACAATGAAGAATGGATACTATCAATAAATACTTTTTCATAATCTTAATAATTGTTTTGCGTTCTGGATGGCCGCATCTGTCACCTTGCTGCCACTGAGCATCTGGGCAATCTCCGTGATACGCTCGTCGGGGGATAACAGTTCCATCCTACTGGTAGTGCCTTGAGGCGTTTCCTCTTTTTCCACCTTATAGTGGGCCGAACCCAAAGCTGCAATCTGTGGGAGGTGGGTGATACTGATTACTTGTCGCTCGTGGCAGCCCATCTCATGCATGATTTCGGCCATTTTCTCGGCAATCTTGCCACTGACACCCGTATCAATCTCATCGAAGATGATGGTGGGCAACTTCACGGCGCCACTGATCATGGCTTTCAAAGCGAGCATCACGCGGGCTATCTCACCACCCGAAGCCACCTGCGATACAGGCTGGAGTGGGGTGGAAGTGTTGGCAGAAAACAGGTAGGCCACTTTGTCCTGACCATTCGCTGACAGATGCTCTTGAATGATGTTGATCTGGAAGCGGATGTTCGGCATGCCCAGGGGGATGAGCCGTTGCTGCATCTCCGTTTCAATCTTCTTGGCTGCTTTGATGCGCATTTTCGTGAGCTGATCGGCCTGTTGCTGGCATTGTGACTTAAGCTTGTCCACTTGTTTCTGTCGCTCTTGCAGGGTTTCGTCGCTGTTGTCAATATGCTCCAACTGTTGTTTCAGCGAATCTCTCAGGGCAATCAGTGTTTCCGTATCCTCTGCATGGTATTTCTTCTGCAGGTCGTAAAGACGATCCAAACGCTCGTTGATATGATCGAGCTCAGATGGGTCGAAATCAATACTTTCTAATAGTGAGCCCACTTCCTGTGCGATATCCTTCAGTTCGATATAGGTGCTGTCCATGCGGGTGACCAGTTCCTCTGCCTCAGGGAAGACGTGACCGATGCCTTTCAGGGCATTCATGGCATTGCGCAGTGATCCGACGATACCCGTTTCATCAGCCTGCAAGGCATTGTCGGCTGTATAGAGTGCGCCTTTGATATCCTCTGCGTGAGTCATCGTTTCGCTCTTCTGTTCCAGTTCCTCCTGCTCACCGATTGCCAGGTTGGCACCTTCAAGTTCCTGATACTGGAATTGCAGGAAGTCCACATTTTGACGGTTGCGCTCAATTTCTTCCTTTAGGGTTTGCAATTCGTTGGCAGCTTGGTGGTAAGCGTCGTAAGTATTCTTATAGGTAGCCAGCTCCTTTGTATCATCGGCAATGATGTCAAGCACGCTCAGTTGGAAATCCTGCTTGTTGAGCAACAGGTTCTGATGTTGCGAGTGCACGTCGATGAGTCGTTCGCCCAGCTCCTTGAGCATCGACAACTGCACCGGTGTGTCGTTGATGAAGGCTCGGCTTTTGCCCGCCGCCGTCAACTCTCTACGGATGATGCAGTCGTTAGCGTCATATTCAATGTCGTTTTCTGCGAAGAAAGGTTCCATTTGGTAGCGCGACAGGTCGAAGTGAGCTTCGATTACGCATTTGTCGGCACCTTGCTTCAAGGTCTTTAGGTCTGCCCGTTGTCCGAGCAGTAGTCCGATGGCTCCGAGTACGATGCTCTTGCCGGCTCCTGTTTCACCAGTGATGACAGAGAATCCTGGATACAGTTCTATATCCAGGATGTCAATCAGTGCGAAGTTCTTGATATAGAGATGCTTCAGCATAATGTTCAGTTGTTGATTTTCTCCCACGAAGGGTTTTGCGAGGCATTGATGCCACTCAGCAGTTCATACACGGCTTGCTTTTCTTTTTGGGTGCCCTTGCCCTTGTAGATGTTTACCAACTCGTCTTTCTTGTAGTCAGTCCAGATCTGCGGCAACAGACTCAGTGGCTTGTTGTCATGAGCTTTCTTCAGCTGTTCTTCAAGGGCGGTGGATATCTCCGTGCGTCCGCGCTCCACATTGTTTGCCATCTCGTCGAGGCCTTTGCGGTAGTAGTCGTATTGCAACTGTCGGAAAGGCTTCATCTGCTCGTCGAGATAGTCGTTGATGATGGCAAAACGGTTGCGTGAGTCCTCAAACGACTTCCAGCCTGGATAGCCCAGATCCTGCGCATTGTTCACAAGCTGCATACAACGTTGCAATACGTCAGTGCCGCCTAAGGGTGAGAAACTGTCGAGGTCGAGACCGATGATGAGGTAGGCATAGTAGGCTGCTAAGGCAGTCAACTGGTTGTCGACGGTCTCATCATTATAGTTCAGTTGGTCGAACTGGGCATATTCGAAGTGGAAATTGGCGTCCCTATTATTATATAAGGTGGTAGTGTAGCTGGCATTGTAGACAGGGCGATTGGCCTGAATAAGTGCCGTACATTCAAACTTGTTCTCGTCGCGATTGTATTTCGATACGGTGATATTCAGGTTGCATTGGATCCGCTCGTTCTCCTGAAACTGCAGGTCTGTCCACTGGCGCTCGTTGATAAACTGCTCCAGTGTCTGCTGCAAGTTGTCGAACACGCTGTTTTCAGTACCCTGTATCTGACTATGGTTCACCGTCACCTTCATTTGCAGCTCCTGGGCGGAACTGGTGAATAGTGAACAATGAACTGCGAATAGCAATCCTAAGATCCTGAATGTCCTCATCGTTCTCAAAATTTCGCGCTTGCCAGACGGATACGTGTCAGTACCTGCTTGGTGTTATAGGTGAAATCGCCCTGCAGGATCCATCCATAATAGCCGGGATCGCGTTTGAGTGCCTCGATGACAGGCATTCCTTTGTATTTTCCGAAGTTGAACACCTCAATCATCTTGGGTTCGCCTTTCTCATCGAGCACAGGCTTGCCGTCGGCATCCTTTATTTCGCCCCATACGATACGGCCGGCAAAGTCTACGTTCTTGTTCATCTTCGAGAAGTCGGCCAGTGCCTGCATGTTGTTCTCCAGCACTTTCTCCGGATCTTCGTTGGCACCGGGAGCGTATTTGTCCAACTGTCCCATCAGCACGCGGTAGGTAGCCTCCGTATCTTGATCGGCGCGGTGGGCCTCGAAGTCCTCCTCCATCTTCCTCCCACAATAGAACTTATAGGCAGAGGCCAGATTGCGGCGTTCCATCTTCCTGAAGATCGAACAGGCATCGATGAGTTTACATTTCGAGAAGTCGAAGTCAATGCCTGCGCGCAGGAACTCCTCAGCTAGCAGGGGGATGTCGAAGTTGTTCGAGTTGAAGCCCGCAAAGTCGCTACCCGTAAACTGATCACTCAGCCGTTGGGCTAGCTGTTTGAAGGTGGGCTTGTCTTTCACGTCTTCGTCGCTGATACCTGTCAGTTGTGTGATGATGGGCTCAATATGCTTTTCTGGGTTGATGAGCTCATTGCCTCTCTCCTCCTTACCGTCGGGGTATACTTTAATAAAGGATATCTGTATGATACGATCCTTCACCAGATCGAGTCCGGTAGTTTCCAGGTCAAAGATGACCAGTGGTTTCGTCAGATTGAGTTTCATAATTAATCGTTGATTAGCATTGGCATCATCAGCATCAGCACGTCCTGATTCTCAGGTTGCTCTGAGGGCAGCACCAGTCCTGCACGGCTGGGGTCTGCCAGTTGGATGATGATTTCGGGACAATCGAAGTTGCTGAGAATCTCGATAAACGATGAACCTTTGAATCCGATGCTCATGGCCTTGCCGTTGTATTCGCAGCTTATGCGCTCTGTGGCGGTCTTAGAGAAGTCATAGTCCTCGGCATCCAGTTGAAGTATGCTACCCTCCACGTGGAAGCGTATCAGATTGCTCGATTCGTTAGCGAAGGGCTGTACACGGCGCAGGGCTGCTAAGAGTCCAAGGCGGTCGACACGCAGTTCGTTGGGGTTGTTCTGTGGAATCACGGAATTATAGTTCGGATATCTGCCCTCGATGAGTCTGCACTGGATGCTGCCGTCACCGAAGTTCACCTCTGCATTGCGGTCGTCGAAGCGGATAGACACGTCGCCACCGTCCTTGCCCAGTAGGTTTTTCAGCAGGTTTGCTGGTTTCTTAGGCAGGATGAAGGCTGCAGGCTGGTCGCTCTTGATGGTGAATATCTTGTTGCGCACCAGTTTATGTCCGTCGCTAGCCACGACTGCCAGACAGTCTGGGGTCAGGTCGAAGTAGATACCGTTCATCACAGGGCGAAGTTCATCCTGAGCCGTAGCAAAGATGCTGCGGTTCACATTCTCGGCCAGTGTGATATTGGGCATCGTGATGGTATAGGCGTTGTCACCGATGGGCTGAGCCATGGGGAACTCGTCGGCATTTTCGATGGGCAGTGAGAACAGACCGTTCTGGTAGCTGATCTTCACGATGTTTTGCTCCTGGTTTGCATCAAAAGTGATGGGTTGCTCGGAGATACCCTTCACAGCTTCCAGCAGATCGTGGTTGCCGATGGCAAAGCGGCCGTTGCTGTCGCTGTCGGTCAGCGCGAGGGAGGTGCGCATGGTGTTTTCACCGTCAGAGGCAGTGAGGGTAAGCGTCTGACCATCGATGTCGAACACGAAATCGCCCAATATGGGGAGGGCGTTTTTGCTGTTAATCACTTTTGAAAGTGCCGAGAGCTTGCTGCTCAGCGCGGAGCTTGATAATGTAAATCTCATAATTATGATAGCTTTTTTGTTTTTAATTACTTCTGATTTGACGACAAAATTACAAAAAAACGTTGTTATAAACAAAAAAAAGGCGATATTTTTTCGGGTTTCAAACTATTTTTAGTAATTTCGCCGAGCGAAACAAGAAAAAACAACAAATAAAAACATTTAGACAATGGAATTAACAGGTAGAATTATTGCTGTAATGGAGCCCCGCAGCGGTGTCTCCGCGCGTAGTGGCAACCCTTGGATGACGCAGGAATATGTGATTGAGATTCCTGGCCAGTATCCCAGACGTTGTTTGTTTAATATCTTTGGTGAAGACCGTATCAAGCAGTTTAATATTCAGAATGGCGAGGATCTTACCATCCAGTTCGATATCGATGCCCGCGAATATAATGGTCGTTGGTTCAACGATATCCGCGCCTACAACGTCATTCGTGGCCAGGTACCCCCTGTAGCCAATGTCGGTGCTGCGCCGTTCCCGCCAGCACAGGATCAGCCCAATGCAGCTACATCACCGTTCCCGCCGGCGCAAGAGCCAGCATCCGAAGGTGGCAGTGCCGATGACCTGCCATTCTAAGACTTAGATAATCCCTCGCCACGGCGGGGGATTTCTTGTTTCAGAGCGTAATGGGTCCGAAGCCCATGCAACTCGTGGTCGTGATGGCCGTCAGAAAGGCCGTGAGTGCGGCTACTATCACCTTCACCGCCACCTCAACAATCCGCTTCTTCATGCGTCACCTCCCTTCCGGTTAATCCTTGTCGAGGCCATCGTCACCGTCGTCGCCACCGTTGTCGCCACCGCCGGTATTGTCACCGCCTCCGGTGTTGGTGCCGCCACCCTGCGTTCCACCCTGGCTCTGTGAGCCTCCCTGGCTGTCACCGCCCTGCGATGGGCTAGGGGAGGTGCCACCCTGAGCAGCAGCCTTGACAGCAGCAATCTCAGCAGCAGTCTTATCGGTCCAGCCCAGCTTACCATCCTTGTTCAGCTCGTCGCGGGTGTACTCGCCAGTGGCCTGTGCCAGCAGCTTCAGGCTCAGCACGGCAGGACCCGTCTTGTCGTTCTTACCGATGGTGCCGATGCTGGCCGTGATGGTCTTGTCGGTGTCTGCATCATACAGCTCCCTGCAACCGTTGCCGATCACGCTCACCTTGAAGATAGCCAGGTTGTCCACCTTCACGGTGTTACCGTTCAGCGTCTGCTCACGCACGCACTTCACGAAGTCGCGCAGGATACCCTCGATGGTT
>JAEEGG010006281.1_pt1 | contig 27900 bp, 18 predicted proteins | sample 9134161 | NCBI WGS metagenome assembly JAEEGG01 (sample SAMN16246543, study PRJNA631951) | gut metagenome | biome: gut microbiome; feature: rumen; material: CR-attached | host: Bos | place: Iran: Karaj | collected 2018-10 | reverse complement strand
GTGGTTCCGCTTCTTTTTTAATAATTTTTGTGTATTGTGGGTATAACGAAAAACCCGTACCTTTGCACCCGCAAAACTGAACAACGACAATAGGTATTAGGATGACACAAAAACTATTCTTCGCATGTTTGCTGCTTGCAACATGCCAGAACATATTTGCCGGCAATGATGATAACGGCAGTAAAAAGACCAACAGCAAACTAGACACATCAACTCCCATTCAACTCAAAGAGGTTACGGTAGTATCAAGTAGCGTGAAGCGTATCAACGAGTCGGCTTTTAATGCCGTCGGGGTAGATACAAAATCACTCCAGAACACCACACAGAACCTGAGTGACGCCTTACGTCAGGTACCAGGCGTCAAACTGCGCGAGACGGGTGGCGTGGGTTCCGACATGCAGTTGATGCTGGATGGTTTTTCTGGCAAGCATGTCAAAGTGTTTATCGACGGTGTGCCTCAGGAAGGTGTCGGCCAGTCATTTGGTCTCAACAATATCCCCGTTACTTATGCCGACCATATCGAGGTCTATCGTGGAGTGGTACCAGTGGAGTTTGGTACAGATGCCATTGGCGGTGTGATCAATGTGGTTACGAAGAAAACTGCCCGCCGTTGGTATCTTGATGCTTCCTATAGCTATGGCTCTTTCAATACCCATAAGTCTAACGTTGATTTCGGACAATATTTCAAAAACGGACTGACTTATGAGATCAATTTCTTCCAGAACTATTCTGATAATAACTATCAGATTGACGCTACCGGTGTGAAGCATTTCCTGGAGGGCGGCGGCAGTCAGCAGAATGCTAAGAAAACAGAGCGCGTAGAGCGTCTGCACGATGCCTATCACAACGAGGCTCTGGTGGTTAAGGTGGGCGTGCTGAACAAGTCGTGGGCCGACCGCCTGATGCTGTCGGCCACACTATCACAGTCGTACAAGGAGATACAGACCGACACCCGTCAGACGGTGGCCTTCGGTGAGCGCCATCGCAAGGGATGGTCGGTGATGCCTGCCCTGGAGTATCGCAAGCGTGACTTGCTGAAGGGGCTGGATGTGGCGGCTACGTTGAACTATAACCGCAACATGACAAATAATATCGATACTGCTACCTACGAGTATAACTGGTTGGGCGATCGCCGCTATAAGAACGGACGTAAGGGTGAGGTGTCTTATCAGGATACCAAGGCCTATAATGACAACTGGAACGCTACCTTTCGTGCCGTCTATTGTCCTGTAGCAGGTCACACCATCACGCTGAACCACCTGATGCAGTCGGTGGACCGCAAGACCAATACTGCCACTGTGGACCTCTCCAACAGTATTAATAAGGTGACGGTGAAGCGCATCACGGGACTGTCGTATCAGTTGGCACCCACCGACCGCTGGAACGCTACTGTTTTTGTGAAAAACTACGACCAGCGTAACTCGGGGCCGCTGGCGCTGAGTGGCAACGACAACACAAGTTATGTGAAGACCCACAACGACGTGAGCACACTGGGCTATGGTGCGGCTGCTGCCTACTATATATTACGTGGTTGGCAACTGAAACTGAGTTATGAGCGTGCCTGCCGTCTGCCAACAACCGATGAATTGTTTGGCGATAACGACCTGGAGCGCGGTAAGTTCGAGTTGAGGCCCGAGCGCAGTCACAACTATAATCTGAACATGAACTATAGCCACACCTTCGACCGCCAGCATGCTCTCTATCTGGAGGGTGGTCTTATCTATCGCCTGACCAAGGACTACATCAAGCGCACCACAGAGAATGTGAGCGGCACCTACTATGGTGCTTACTCGAACCATGGACGTGTGGAAACCAAGGGTTACAACGTGGGACTGCGCTATGACTATCAGCGCTGGTTGAGCGTTGGAGGCAACTGGACGCAGATGGATGTGCGCGATGATGAGAAGACACAGGAGACGGGCTCAAAACAGGCCAACCTGACCTATGGGGCACGCATGCCCAACCTGCCTTACCAGTTTGCTAATGCTGACATGACGCTGCGCTGGCACGACCTGGGTGGCAAGGGCAACCTGCTGAGTTGCACCTACGACCTCTTCTATACACACAGTTTCCCGTTGTTCTCGGAGGTCTATGGCAGCGCATCGAATAAGATGACAGTGCCCACGCAGACGGCCCACAACCTGACGCTGACCTATGCCATGAAGCATGGTAAGTACAATTTCTCCTTGGAGTGCCACAACCTGACGGATGCCAAACTCTATGACAACTTCAATCTGCAGAAGGCCGGACGTGCTTTCTATGGCAAGGTGCGTATCAACATTGGAGGGTAACAAGCTTTTTCTTCCGACCACGAATTTAATGAATTATTCGAATTGAAATTAATAATAAAATAAAGCGTTAAGTACAAATGAACTACAACATGATTTTCTCAAAGTCTGTACTGGCTGCGGTGGCTGTGGCTGCCACTCTGACAGCTTGTAGCAGTGACGACGACACAGTAAACAATGATGAGAATGGCAGCGTCAGCTCGGCCTTCATCTTCAGTGCAACCAATAGCGAGGGCAATGCCAACTATATCGCTACTGTTGGTTCGCTCGACGAGGGTGAGAGTAGTGTGCTGAACAATGGTTTTGAGACCTTCACCGCCACGGAGTGGTTTACCTATAAGAACAAGTACCTGTTCCGCTTGCAGTACAACCAGGGAAATGCTGGTGGCACATCAGCTTACTTCCTGAACAGCAAGGGCGAGATTGAGCAGACCGACTACACCTTCGATATCCAGCGATTCACCACCTATGGTATCTATGGCGACTATGTCATGACGGCTGCCGCTGCTGCCAGCAGTAAGGTGGATGCTAAGGGTAATGCTGCCTATGGTATCTCTGTGACCTATCTGGATGCAGAGAAGGGCACCACCCGCAACCGTGACATGATTATGTCAGAGAACTTCCTGGGCACAGGCGAGTATGTCACCCTGTCGGGTATGGTTGAGGCCAATGGCAAACTGTATTCTGCTGTGGTACCTCTGGGTCTGAGTGCTTATGGCAGTGAGGTGGAGAACGGAAAGTACATCAAGGCTGGCAATGAGGACCTGTTGGCTGTGGCTGAGAGCGGTGCACGCACGCTGAGCACTACCCAGTATCCTGACTCTAGTTTCGTGGTGATCTATGACAATGAGAAGATGGAGAATCCAACCATCATCCGTACCAACAAGATGAGCTATGCCAGTGGTCGTATGCGCTCACAGTTCTACCAAACCGTCTGGGCCGCAGAGAATGGCGATATCTATGTGTTCTCACCTAGTTATGCCCGTCTTCAGACGGATGCCCGCCTGAAGTCAACCCACACGTCGAAGGTGATGCGTATCAAGGCTGGTGCCACCGAGTTTGACGAGACCTATGGTGCTGTGGATCTCGAGTCAAAGGCTGGTATGCCCCTGTTCCGCTGCTGGAGCATGTCTGGCGACTATTTCCTCTGCCAGTTCTATGGAGCCGGTATCAACACCATGGGTACTGGTGCCAATGTGTTGGGCATCTATCAGGGCTCTACCAAGGAGTTTAAGACGATTCAGGGTCTGCCTTCTACCGACGTAATCACTTCTTACAGTAAGCGTCCTTACACAGAGAACGGTCTGACTTATATCGCTGTACAGACCAATGACGGTCAGAAGCCTGCTGTCTATAGCATCGACCCCAAGACGGGTATTGCTAAGCGCGGTATTGAGATTGAGTGTGGAACCATCAGCTATGCTGGTAAACTATTTGCAGTGAAATGAATATGAATAAGATTATAATGACGCTGGCTTTTATGCTGACAAGCATCGCCAGCCATGCTCAACTGAGCACAGAGGCACAGGCCGTTATCAATAATATTATGACACGTGCCAGCGTGCGTGGGTTTATTGAGAAACCTGTGGAGCAGGAGAAAATAGACTTGATGCTACGTGCTGCTATGGCGGCCCCCACGGATAAAAACCGTCAGCCCTGGCATTTTGTTGTCCTCAATACGCCCGAGAGTATTGCCCAATATGCCGGTGAGGGCCATCATGCCGAGCGTATGAAGAAGACGCCTCTGGTCATCGTGGTCTGTGCCGATACCACCCGCATGCAGCAAGGTGAGGTGCGTGATATATGGGTACAGGACCTTTCGGCCTCTACTGAGAACCTGCTGCTGGCTGCCCATGCACTCGACCTGGGTGCTGTGTGGACTACCATTTATCCGCTTGAAAAGCGCGTTCAGAATGTCCAGCAGAGACTGAATCTGCCTGGTCGCCTGATTCCCATGTGTGCCATACGCATAGGCTATCCCAACCCCGAACATCCTGCCCAACCAAAGGACAAATGGGATGATCAGAAGGTGACTTATGGGCCTTGGAAATAAAATCTACCTATTAGCTGATTTCATGAGTTCACTCGAGTCGTCTCTTTGATTGACTTGAGTGAATTTTTGTATCTGAAAACCTTATAAGTGAATGGAAGAAGTAAGGGATATCTTATTGTTTTGTGAGAGAACCTTGTTCTTGTGTTTCAAAAGACAATACCCAATCATATTTTTGTTTCCAACGCCACACTGTGGCACGTGACAGTTCCATCACATTTTGTATTTGTGTGTTTGATAATCCGATTCTGACAAGGTAACAAAACTGCATTTGCTGTTCGTTGAAGTCTCCTAATTCTTTAAGTAGTTTGTCGTGGAAGAAGGGATATAGTTCATTTACAGCCTGATAGAGCATTTTCCAGTCAGCCATATTCATATTCTTTTTCCCTGTGGATGATTGTTTGATGGATGTGATTACCTCCTCCGCTTTAACCTGCAATTCGGATTGATGGAGAATCTTGATGAAAGCTTTGTTCTGTTCTTCTTTTCGCTTTATTTCTTCGCGTAGTTGTTTCTCGTCGCAAGACAACTTCTGTAAATCAGATGAGAGTGCCACGATTCTCTTGAGATATTTGTTTTTCCCTCTAATATATATCGAGATACCTATGGATATAATTAGGATAGAAAGGAGAGAAACAACTATCAGCATATTAATTGATCTCTTCTTCTCATCTTTAAGACTTTGTTCTCTTTTCAGATCTAAATGATATTGATACGAATTATTGACTGTTGCTGCTAATTCCTGACGTTTACCAAAGTCAATAGAATCGCTTAACTCCATGTACTTTTGAGCATAGATGTTGGTCTTTTCCTCATTACCAATTTTATGATATAGTTGAAAAAGTAGTTTAGAAGCATCATACATCTCATCTATGTCAGTCCCATCGTCAAGGATACGTTGACAATAGATTGTAGCGGAATCAAGTTCTCCAATTAATTCGTAATAATGAGCGAATGCCATATATGTGAAAGCCGAAAAATCCTTCAGATTATCTTGATTTATTAGCGAGAAGCATGTCTGAGCTTTGGGCATATCCTGTAAGATTGAGTAGTAATTTAACAAGTTGATAAGCAAATCTTGATATTGTAGCATCTTCTTTGATGAGACGATTTTCTGATATGCCATGTCGAATGAGACTTTTGCTTGATGTAAACTATCTAAAGCGAGATAGTTGGCACCCATATGCATGTATGATAAGATTTCATTGCCATGAATCTTTTTGCATATATCTAACTCCTTTTGAGCCATGACAAATGCATTATTATAGTCTTGTACATCAAAGTATAGATACCCAAGATTGGAATAGGTGTTTCGTAACATTGTTGAGTCGCAACGGTTATTCATTTTGGAACATTCAAGTGATTTGAAGAAAAACTCCAAGGATCTTGGTGTGTCTTTCAAATCTCTATACACGCTGCCTGCATAGTAGTAAACTTCCTGTTTGTCTGGTATGGTGCCTTCCGTTTCAAAATAGTCAACGAGTTCCTTTATCATGAGATCTGAACTGGGTATATGGTTGGCCTTGTCGTTTAGCCTAATTCGCAACAGGTCATATTTGTGTTTTGTATAGTCTGTTGCATTCCTCATTTCTATCTCCATGGAATCAAGCATTACAAGTGCTTTCTCCGGTTCTTCATTGCCTAAAATCTTGATATAATCTAATCTATTTAATGTGGAATCTTTAGAACAGGAGGTTATTACTAATACAAATGTAAATAGCGTAGATAAGTGGTTGATTAAGTTCTTTTTCATTGTTTATTGATAATGGAAATCGAACGCAAAGGTAATAATATTCAAAAAAAGTTGCAAGTTTTTTAGGTGTAATTTGTTTCAGGACGTTTCAACTTTATGAAAGATGAAGATGATTATTTATGTCTGTTATTGTTGTAAATAGTTGTATAATAAATAGTTATAGCGTCCTTTAATTTTTCTTCGTTTCCATGAAACGAATTGAAACAGGAATTTGTCTCTATCAATTGGAAAAGTAAGTAAATTTGCAACGATATTTAAAATACAAGAGTTATGAAAAAATTAAAGATTATTATTTTACTTGCATTCGTAATGCAGTTTATGTGTGTGATGGCAGAATCTCCGTCTTTAATTCCTGTGCCTCTTCAACGTGGTAGAATCGTCCCAACCAAAGGCGGATATCCACCTCCACATAGAGCACCTTCTCATTGTTATATTCCCTTGGAAGTATTTGTTAATGAAGAAGCCCTACAACTGCTGTTTAAAGATTCTTCAAGAGGCACATATATATATCGTATATACGATGAGAATCATAACGTGTTGGAACAAGGAGAACTAAATTTTATAGAAACAGATTATTTAACCGTGGATTTCTTCAGTCAGGATAATGCGTGTGCATTGGAAATCATATGCGGAAATGTATCATTCTTAGGTTTCTTTTTTTAATGATATAAGCTATGAAAGAAAATGAACTTATCTATAATTATCCAATTCCGCCTCCAGACAATGTATGAGTAAGGAAGGAAATAAGTTTTTATAATAATATAATATGTAGCAGTAACATGAAACAAAAATACATTAAATACCTATTGTTCTTATGCTTAATGCCAAGTGGAATATCTGCTCAGAAGGTCGTGTTTCATTATGATGCTTGTGGAAATACAACATCTATGACGAAAGTATTAAGACCTAGAAGAGCAGCAACCCCTGATATAGCAAATGACAGTTGTGAAAATTACAAGATAGGTGATTACAACCTGAAATTAGACTATTCGTCAACTACAGGGGTCGTTTCTGGTCGTATTGTGGATTTCGAGGGCGAATATACTATTGTGGCCTATGATCCCCGAACAAATAAGATGATCACACGACGTTCAAAAGATGGCTATTTTAGCGTAAACATCTCAAACCTTACAGCTGGTGTCATCATTATTAGAATTGATTTAGACGACACGGATATTCTCAAAAGTATTAAAATTATAAAGAAATGAGAGTAAAGAACAAATTTTTTTTAATTGCCTTGTACCTCCAATGTTGTTTGTCGCTATCAGCACAGCATCAAGAAAGCAAGGATAAAAAGGCAACAATCAGTCCTGAAGAGTTTTTTGAAAAGTTCAAAGAACGAATTGACCAAGAAAATAAGCAAGCTACTATGGTGGATACGAATTCAACAGCATCCTCCAAAAAGCTGCAGTTAGTAAATAAGGCATCAAAAAGTGCTCTCGACCTATCTGATAAGGATCGACTTGTCCCTGAACCTGTATATCCAGTTGACCCGGGTGAACCAATAGAGCCAATTGATCCAGGTCCAATTAAACCATGGAAGCCTATAGATCCTGATTTACCCCAAATACCAAAAGTAGTAGGAGAGATTAGGGCTAATGCGCAAGTCACTCAGATTGGCTCATCAGCTGTAGGTGTAGCTTTTGATGGTTATTCTGATCCAAGGAATTATGCCCCTCAGTTAGGTTTGGCATACAATAATATGGCAGGAGCGAGTCCCTTTGGTTTTGGATGGGGTATATCTGGTACTTCCATGATTTCCAGAACAAATAGGGTATTGTATTATGACAACAGAACAAGTGCGCCAGTTCTTAATCAGAATGATGCTTTTACCCTTGATGGTAAGCGTCTAATCGAATTGTCACGTACTAGTTCTCAGATAAAATACAAGACAGAGTCTGGTCAGATTAAGGTTACAGCAAATTATAGTGGTACTTCCATATCTTCATTTGTGGTGTATTACACGAATGGTGATGTATCAACTTATAATCTCAATGATGGTATAAACTACTATGTAACCTCTTCGACGGACAAGATTGGAAATACTATAACATATAGTTATACCTCTTGTACAGGACACTATCGCTTGTCAAAAGTTTCTTATGGTGCTGAAGGCAAAGCTACGATTGAATTTAGTTATACTTCTGACTCTTCAAATACTGCGCCTGTTATCTTTAAGAATGGACAACAGATAAAATACAATTATTATCTGAGCAGCGTGCAAACAAAGTATGCTGGTAAAACGTTGAAAAACTACACTTTCGTGTATACAACGAAAGAAAATCGTAGGATGTTAAAAAAAGTACAATGTAGCTGTTCGTACGAGGAAATAGAACCGATCGTATTTGATTATACGGAAGACAATACAACTAAGTATTTTACGAAAAACGAAAGCCAGTTGATGGAATGGCTAAAATATGAGAAAGCGGAGGATTTGCGTGCGCTTACAGCAAAAATCTCATATGGTAGCGATAATGATGGTATTGTCATGTATCAGGCAAAGAATCCCTATGCCGAATTCTATCAGCATTCTTCTTTTTGGAGGCATAGTAAACATAATATGACCAACCAGTATAATGGCGATGAGAGTATTCTTTTGGCTACCCAAATAGATCAATCTATTGCTTTAGGTCTAAAAACAAAAGCTGGTGCTGGATTCATCGACTTGTTTACATGCGACCTTGACGGATTTCAGGATGATGAGATTGTAAAGGTTAACCAGAATGTTGTCAATGACAAGGAGGAACTTAAGTTCACAGTTTACAGACAGTATTTAGGTGGAATTGCGAAGAAATACGAAAGAACGTTTACTGGTCTTACTGGTTTGGTAAGTGGTTATTTGCAACCCAAGTATTTCTATACTGGCGATTATAATGGTGATGGTAAGGTAGATATAATGATGATTACATCGTCAGAGTTTTACGATCAAACAGTCGGAACCAAGTGTATCATCTTTGATTTGGAGAAAAATTCTATTCTCTATAATGGCTCTCCCTTCTCTTTTTATAATAGAATACCACGTTCTGGTGATCCGTCAATCAGCAGTGAGGAAGCTTTTAACCGTTCTGAGAAAGTTTTCCCAATGGATTTTGATGGTGACGGAAAAACAGATGTATGTATAGTAAAGGAAGATGGTTCTTATTTCTATACGTTTAACGGATCTTCAAGTCTTTCTTGTACCCAGCTTGCAACGACAACAACGCTCAAGAAGTCAGATTTTATAGATAAGACCTATGGTATGGGTGATTTCAATGGTGATGGTAATATTGACATTATTGTTTCGCCAACAAAGAATAATGGTTCTTCATGGAAGATATTCGCATCTTCAGGACGTTATACTTTTACCCCATACTCCATCACTCTGTGCACAAGAGGGGATGACGATTCGTTTGCTTTCCAGGATATAGACTTGGATGGTCAGACCGATCTTGTGGATCGCAATAAGTCGAAGATATACACACATTATATCCAGAATTTTGTCAAACGTAGCAGTTCTTCTTCAGACATTAAAGAAAACACATGTCTTGTACAGACAGATGTCAAGGAAAAGAATAAGTGGTACAGTTTGCTTAGCATACAGAATGATGGTAAGATTGTTAAGATGAATCTGAACAGGGATGTACTTAAGAACCTGACCTTGTCCAAATTTACTAACAGTCTTGGCCTTCAGACAAAGTTCCAATATGGCTGGCTCAATGATACTGGTCAGAATTTCTATCAAAAAGGTTATGATGCAAATTTTCCTTATGACAATTTCCAAGGTAGATTGGCCGTATGTAATCGCATAGAGGCAGTTGCAAGTGGAAAGACTGTAAGTAGAGTAAATTATAGTTATAGCAATGCTGTTGTTCATTATCAAGGTTTAGGATTCCGTGGATTCAGCAGTGTCTATGCTTATGATGATGTACAGGGTTGTTCTACAAGACGAGATTATGACCCTTACCATTTCTCAAATCTGCTGAGCGAGGAGAATTATAAGAAGAAGATGGATTATACCTATTCTTATTCTGTTGCTTCAAATAAGCTTATTTCGAACAAACTGACGAAACGAGAATTTACAGACAAGACAAATGGTGTAACGTCAACTACCCTGTATTCTTATGATGGTTATGGCTCAATGACCAAGTCTGATGAGACCTTCAGCGATGGAAGTGAGGTCATCATCAATCGTGAATATAAGAATGTTGATGATAATACTCATAATATTATCGGTCTGCTTACTAAAGAAAATAGAACGACCATAACATCTGAAGGTGAACAGGCCAATGAGTCGAAAGAATATTCTTATAACGGTAACAACATGGTTGTTACAGAAAAGACAAAGATTAATGGTAATACCGTTCTGACGACATCATATGGATATGATACCAATCAGAATGTCAACAGAAAGGCCTCAAAGTATTTTGGTTCCACACGTGAGGAAACAGAAACCTATGTTACCAATAATTTAGGTCAACTTACGTCCAAGACTGACAAGTATGGACTGACAAGCACTTTCTCGTATGATTCTTATGGTAGGCTGTCTACTTGTAAGGATGCTCGTGGCTTAACCACAAAATATGGTTATGATACTTGGGGAAATCTGACCTCTACTACCAGTCCTGATGGCATAACAACGACCACGAAAGCCAAGTTCAGTCTTGTTTCTGGTCTTGATGCGGTATATTATACAGAGACTACTGCTCCCAACAAGCCTACAACAAGAAGCTATTACAACGCGCAAGGTAATGTAGTTAGAAAAGAGGAACAGCATTTTGACGGTAGCTTTGTCAAGACAGACTTCGAGTTTGACAATAGAAACCGTGTAAAGAAGCAGTCTATGCCTTACCGTAGTACATGTACTGGTTGGAAGACAACGGAGTATGATACATATGATAGGCCAACTACGGTAACCTATCCCTCTGGTAAAGTTGAGAAAACAAGTTATTCTGGACTGAACGTGTCAAATACGGTAGATGGTATAACCACAACAAAAACAGTTGACTGTCTTGGTAATGTGGTGAAGACTGTTAGTCCCACAGGTACGACTCTATGCCATTATAATGGCTTAGGAAAACTGATTTCTATGGAGGGTCCTGGTGGTCTTGAGACGACTATAGAATATGACCAGTATGGTAGAAAGTCAGCTCTAAACGATCCGTCTTCGGGAACTACCACTTATGAGTATAACAGTGAAGGACAACTGGAAAGGAAGACAGATGCTCGTGGATATGCTACAGTGTATAGTTATGATGCTTACAACCGGCCTATAGAGAAGACATTGGAATATGAAGATAAAACAGCAACTTTCCAATATGACAGCTATGGCAATATGATTTACCAAGAAGAAAGTGATGGTATTGCTAAGAGTTTCGTGTATGACAGCTATAACCGATTAGTGTCAAAGAAGCATACAGGTAAAGATGGTAATTGGCTCAAAACGGATATTCATTATGAAAATGGTAATATCGTATCTGCTGATTACACTTCTAACTATGGCAAATTGGCAACTGAAAACTATACATATGCTTATGGTAATTTGTCTGAGGTGAAGCTGAATGGCGAAAAGGTAATCTATAAGGTTAATTCGGAAAATGAGAATGGTCTTGTTACGAAGTACACAACGGGTTATCTGACCCACGAACAAACTTTCGATCTTGATGGAAGAACTCTTGAAATTAAGGATAGCAAGAATGACCATATTTATAATGGCTATCGCTATACTTATGATCTGACGACTGGTAATCTGGTGACGCGCCAGGATTTTGGCCATTCTTTTACAGAGTCTTTCAAGTATGACAACATGAACCGCCTTATTGAATTTGGTGGTAAAAAGATTGAATATAATGAACTTGGCAATATTACCTATTCAAGTTATGCTGGTAATTATACCTATGATAGCGATATGCCTTATAGGTTAGAGTCTATTGACAATAATAATGGGATACTGTCTCCTGATACAAGATCTATTGGTTATAACACCCAAATGCGTGTAACCTCGATATCAGAGAGACATAAGAGCCTTTCTATTGAATATGACATAGATGAAAATCGAGTTTATAGTGGCCTTACTTCACCTGTTAATAGCGAAGCCTACCAGAAATACTATCTGGGCGGAAGATATGAGATTGTGAAGAAGGGAGATGATGTCAAGGAGATTTTCTATCTAGGTAACGATGCCTATTCCGCAAACAATGTCCTTGTACGTAATAATAGAGGTAGTTGGACGTTGTATGATATTTGCCGAGACAATCTTAATAGCATTGTTACGATTGTCAGCGAGAACGGTACTGTTGTGCAGGATGTAAGTTACGATGCGTGGGGAAATATGCGCAATCCATCAACTGGCGTGCTTACATACTATGAATTATTCTTGGATAGAGGCTATACAGGCCATGAATATCTGGCTGCGTTTGGCCTGTATAACATGAATGCTCGTCTATATTCACCTAAGACTTGTCGATTCCTGGGCCCAGACCCAATTGTATCGTTAGGGCTTGATGATCAGGGCTTGAACAGATATTCATATTGTTTGAATAATCCGTTTAGATATACTGATCCAAGTGGTAAATTTGTTATTACCACATCGGTATTGATTGCTATGGGTGTGGCAGCTGTGATAGGCGGAGTTGCTAATATTGTTTACCAAGCGTGCTCGGGTAATATTCACAATTTCTGGGATGGTCTTGCTGCCTTTGGAATAGGCGCTGTAGCAGGTGGTGTTGGTGCTTTGGCAGGAATAGCTGCTTGCGCGGCAGTAGGTATTACGGCTGTTGGAGTTGCTGGTGGCGCCCTTGCCGGTGCTGTTGGCGGTGGTGTAAGCGCAATAATGAATGGATTTGGTAATTATGTTGGCTTTAATCAGCCGATGAACTGGTCTTCTGTTGGATGGTCTATCATCGGTGGTGGTGTTCTTGGTGGTATTGCAGGTGGTGTAACTGCATTGTGCAAGGGACAGAATATCTGGGCTAATAAGATTCCCAAAGGTAATCCTACACCACAAGCCACTGCACCATCATCAGATAGCGCAGGTGAAACACAAGCAACAAACTCTGTAGGTTCAGGTGAGGCTCAGACTGCTGCGAAGAGTGCTGCAGAGTCAACAACGGGTATTCCTAGAGACCATTCTCTGGTGCCAGTAGAAAAGGAATGGCCACCACACAATGGATTTGCTGGTGGAGAGCCAACAACAACAACGGAACATTTTGACGGTCAAGTATTTGATAGAGTCGTTCAATATGATGGTGACGATGCTTTAGCGTGGAAGAAAATGCTTGGTGGAAAGTTCCTAACAGATCCTGGTACACCGCAATATATGAGATGTTTACCTTATTCGGATGCAAGAGTCATGAATGTGCAGTTCCAGATCCCGGAGGGACAGGTATTGAATACTTTTGATGGTAAAGCTGCTGCTTGGCCTTTATTCGGTTCTCCCGGAGGAGCAAATCAGTATATGACTCCATTGCCTATCTTTAAACATATAGAGGCAGGTCAACTAAGAATCATTGGTATTCAGATTCATTTTGATGGAACTACAAAAATAGTTTTCTAAATCACATTAAATTTTAATCTCTTAATTTGTAACCTAGGGACCTCCCTAGGTTACAAATTGAATAAAGGATTGCGTAAACAATTTTTTTATAAGGTGTTTGGAATTAAAAAATATTGATTATCTTTGCAGAGAAAAAATGACTGACGAGTTGAATTCAGAAAAAGTAGATAAAACAGCATTATCCTTGTATCATCAGGGAGTTGAAAGTAGGGATTCAGGAGAAATCAACGATGCGTTGATTTCTTTCTATGAATGTACAAAAACAGCTCCAGCATGTCCTCTTGGATGGTATGGAATGGCGAACATATACTACAACAATAAACAGGAATATGATTCTGCGTTTAAATATAGCCTACAAGGGGTAAAGGCTGCTAATCTTAGTGTATATCCTGAATATAGATATCTTGATCTGGGAAAGATTCTTTTTGATTCTGCCAACAAGTTACTTAAGGGAATTGATATTACCGGGATTAACAAAAACTTGGCTGAAGAATTGGAGCATAGAGGTAAAATGAAGATATACTATAAAGATTACATTCAATCTGAGTTTTCTTCTTTTTTAGGATTTGGCCCCAATTACCCCGAGAACCACCATTGTATAGTATACAACTCAGAATTGCCCGATTATGGATATCGTATTTTGCATGAATTGACTTATCTTAAATTGTTGATCCATAATTATGAATTGGGTGTCAGTTTTCCTTTTACCTTTGGAGAAAAAGTATATCAATCATTCTTTAGTAAGAATATTGCCAAATATCAGAGCCAATATGGTTCGATGGATTTTAAGCTCTTAAATAGAATGATATCGAAGCATTTCACCATTCTGTTTGCTATGTTAACGACGAGTATAGTGGATATGTTCGTAGATTATGAGATCTATTCGCATATGGAGAACGTTAGACCATATCAACTGCTATCTTTGGTAAAAGAAGTGGAAAGGCAAGACGAACGAGTGCAAAAGCTTAAAAATGAGATTCCACAAGATATTTTTGATGTTTTGGCTATATTAAGTCACCTGGGGCATCTTAACTTGCAGGAACTGTATGGAGTATATCGTAATACAGAGATTCTATTATCGCCTGCATCGGAAAAAAATGCAAAAGAGATATTCCAAATATACATGGATGCTATTGATAAAACGAACTATTTTGAGCATGTTAGACAAGTGTTGGATTCTATCGCAGAGAGGCTAGATATTAGGTATTTCATTGAATAATCACAGGTCAGTACACAGCTGTATTTACTAGGAAATGGTCTATGTATAAATACCAGTTTTAAAGATCATAAAGATATATGAATCGGGAAGAACTAAAAAAACGATTGGCGAAGATAGGCATAGGTGACAATCGCTATTCTTTGAATGGAGAATTGATAGCTGATAGAATCGTATTGTACCCAAACTATTCAAAATGGGAAGTATTCTATTTCAGTGAGCGTGGTACAAGAGAACACTATCAGGTATTCCCTTCAGAAGAACAAGCATGTCAATGTATCTTTGATATGATCGAAGATGAGTTGCAGAGAATGGCATTTGATGCTGTTAGTCAAGACAAGATGGACTTGGCAATAGCAAGATTCAAGGAGGTGTTATCTATTGACCCTTGTCGTGAGCAGGCATGGATGGCGCTTTACGATATCTATTTGCATACGGACATTCCGTCGGCTTATCACCTATTGCAGACGGTGTATGCTCTGATGCCTACAGATTTTAATGTATTAAGTAAAATGGCGAGCTTTTATCTGCGTGTAAAGAATGACAGGGAAAAAGCAAAAGAATACTCTGATTTGTTGCTGAAAAACTATCCAGATGATGCAAGGGCATATTACATCGTAGGAGGTAATTTGCTTTCTGTTGATCATCCAAAGGCAATGGAGATGCTTCATCGCGCCATAGAACTTGACGAGAGTTATATTCTTCCATATATTACATTGGCTGCGCAATATGAAAGGGCAAAGGAATATCAGAAGGCTTACGACCTACTTAATAGAGGTTATCAGAAGGGTGATGATTCAAAGCCTGGCAGAGGGAGTCGGTTTGAACTGAAATACCACATGGAGAGAATTGAAAAAAAGATTCGTAATCTATAGAGATTAACTAGAGAGATTTTACGCCCTAGTTAGGGAAAAAGACTCATAGATTCTTACGTCCTTTCAAATAATCTTTGTACCTTTGTGCGCTTGAATAAGAATACACATAATAATGAAGAAAAATTTAATCACTTTCCTTTTAACCATCATCGCTATCACCGCTAATGCGCAATGTAAATACTGTAACACTTATGAGGATTTCCTTGCAGACCGTTGGCAAGAACTTGACACCATTTATTGCGACAGTCATAGTAAAGACCATCGGGTAAGGTGGGATGGAAATAAGTATACATTGACCACGGGAGATAAGAACACCGATTCTATTTTAAAGAAGAATGCTTTTGCTGTGATGATGAATAATCAGTTGTATGTAAATTGTCACAACTTAAGATACAATCATGACAGATTTGGTAATGGTTATACCAAAGCCGTGCAAATTGGTCAGCGTAGTTTGCTTATTGTTAATGATATTAATGGACGATGGCATAACAATCCTTCTGCAGTAGTTGGATTTGGTATTGGCGCAGCAATGTTGACATCGAAAAATTATTGCTATGTCATATCCAATGGTGCGAATGACAAGGGAAAGATTAGCGCACGTTTGATAGATGATAATATGTTTGAACAAATGATTGCCAGTACCAATCATTATGAACTAATCAATGAATATTATTCCGTAAAAGAAACAGAGCAACGTTTGCAAGCTAAGCACGTAATTCCTATTTTGGAAAAGGCAGGACTATTCTCTCAACACTTAAAGAACCAACAGTAAGTTAAAAAACATATCAACCTATGCTAACTGGTCGATTCCACTTCTAAAAAAAGTAGTCCGCAGGCTCTGCTGAGCTTGCGGATTTCATTTTTTATGATTCTACACTTTCTCTTTTTCTTACTTTAAAAACATCTTTGCGTTCTTGCAGATGTACATTGCCTCGATGGCTGCTACAGCCACAATGGCCAGTGAAATAATTGTCAACGTCATAATCTTTTCCTTTCTCTAACTTTTTAATACTTAATATGTTATCCTGTCTTTTTATTATAACTCCTCTCTTTGGAGCTCTGTTATCCTTTTGACGATGCAAAGGTACGACACTTTCCGATACGTTGTATCTTTTTGATTGTATTTTCGAGGAAAAAAGTCATTTTCTTTGACGATTATCAACACTTTGACATAGGTCAAAACACGGGATTAGCAAAGTAAAACAATTTGTTTTGCTTCCCAAAGTAAGCCATTTAGCGATGAAAAGTAAAGGATCATGGGGACTTTGGGGTTCACTTCACTTCAGTCCCCTTGATCCCTAATCCCCATGATTCTTTTAGTTTAGATCTTTTCGGCCTTTTCATCGCCTCGATATTCACCCATAAAGAGTGGGATGCCTGTTTGGCTGTCGCCAATGACAAACATAAATGGTCTATCCACGTTGATGCGTAGATAGTTGGTCTCGAAGTCAACAGCGCCAATTGCCATCTCTGCCTCGGTGGCGGCAGCTGCTTCTGTACCTTTTTCATTAACTTCTATATAACTCCGCTGCTCTACTTTTGTGATAAACAGAGGCTTGTACGCCATACGTCCAAACGAGGCCAGCTTGGTAAACGCTTTCCGTATGCCCATTTGTTGTAAAATAGGTATGAATGACTGTTTGAATTGCATCTTAAATTTGGGCATGCGCAAATAGGTTTCGGTACTTCTATCCTTTGATTTCAATAGCCATTCTAACTGCGTTGCCGACAGGTTATTCAGCACATGATCAACGCTATAGTTTTCATTAGGCAGTAATATCAGCATTTTGTAGCGTCCGCCACAATAATTCAGGCCCAAGACAACGAAGTGATTCCATTGTTCAACCATCATGTATGCTTGTCGGCTCATGCCTGGCAGCATAACCTTCGATTTGTCGGCATTCTCAAAAGGCATTCGGCGAATCTCTTCGAAGGGGTCCTCCCAAAGTGCCTTGAAGCAGATGGCGTTAATCAGCACCGTCGCGGCATCAGTATCATCCAGAATCTTGGGAATCATGCCTTTCGTCTGTTGCTTGCACCATTGATTGATTTTCTGTCGCTCTTTTTCTTTACTCAGATCGAGAACCTTTGTTGCGGTGTTACGGTAGTGGCGTGCAATATTGTTTATAAAATCCTTTCGCAAGGGATTGTTGGGGCGAGTAGCCAATAGATTTGCCGTATGGAGGGTTACGGGTGAATCGCTCTTCGTCTCAAATTTTGAAAGCAGACTTTCTACATCTTTTGCTTCCATGCCTAAAGCGTTGGTTATCTCAGATAGTGTCTCACCATCTGCTCCGTAGGTTATGATGCTTAACAACGTAGCTACGCTCAGCGGGGAAACAACGTAGTTTTGCATCTTGTTGCTGCGCTTGTGGATCTGTTGGAACGTTTGGAGAGCAAACGTGTTCATTTGTTCTGTGGATGATTTTCTTTGGGCGGTAACAGTTAATGTTGTGAAAACCATTAACAGTCCTATAACTTTATGCATTGTTCTCATACTGTTTTGAATTGTTTTGTTGCAAATTTACGAAATCTTTTGTAAGGTTGTTTGATTTTGGCGTTAAAATATATTACTTCGATTTCATAAACCACTGTCCCCTTGATCCTGCTGTCCCCTTGATCCTTTTCCCCATGATCCTTGAAAAAACAATAGAAATGCCAATTTTATTCGTTCATTTCAGAAAAAGTGCGTATCTTTGCCATCCAAAGCAGTAGAAGAAGACAATGGACGAACAGACAAGTAAGATCAGAAAGGACTATCTACGCTACCTGCGACTGCAGCGTAGCGTGTCGCCGAATACGCTGGAGGCGTATGCGCTCGACCTGGATAAACTGCTTGTCTTCTTGAGTCATGAGGGTAAACAGGTGACAGATGTGGAGCTGTCTGACCTGCAGACTTTTGCTGCCGGACTGCACGACGTGGGTATAGGTCCGCGCTCGCAATGCCGTATATTGAGTGGGGTACGCTCGTTCTATCGCTTCCTCGTGATGGATGGCTATATGGATAATGACCCCACGGAACTATTAGAGTCGCCTGTGTTAGGCGAACATCTGCCTGAGTTCCTGACGCCACAGGAGGTGGACCAGCTTAAAGACAGCATAGACCTGTCAAAGCCAGAGGGCCATAGAAACAGAGCCATCATCGAGGTGCTCTTCTCCTGCGGACTGCGTGTGTCGGAGTTGGTGAACCTGAAATGGTCGCAGCTCTATGCCGACGAACACTTCCTGCGTATCCTCGGCAAGGGCTCCAAGGAGCGTTTGGTGCCTATCTCAAACACCGCATTGAGAGAGATAGAGAATTATCTGCCGTGGCGCAACACGTTGACCATCAAACCTGGTGAGGAGGATTTTGTCTTCCTGAATCGACGAGGGGCACACCTCACACGTGTGATGGTGCTTATCATGCTGAAGATACAGGCCGAAGCGGCTGGCATCAAGAAGACCATCTCGCCCCACACCCTGCGCCATTCTTTTGCTACGGCGCTATTGGAAGGTGGTGCCGACCTGCGTGTTATTCAGGCCTTGCTGGGTCACGAGAGCATAGGCACCACAGAGATATACACCCATCTGTCTATGCAGACCCTGCGTGACGAGGTGCTCAATCATCATCCACGGAATATCATTCATTAATCATATCTATTAAAATACCATTAACTATGATGACCAAAAAAATTTTATTTACTGCCTTGATGGCTGTTTTCGCGCTGGCTATCCATGCGCAAGTAGAGGCTCCGAAAGACACGCCCCAACTGGAGTTTGCCCTGCAACTCAAAGTGACACTGGGTGAGGCTTTTAGTATTAACAACACACAACATGGACGCCGCACGGTGATTCCTATTACTGGTGGCACATTTGAAGGCCCTGGCATCAAGGGAACGATTGTCAGTGGCGGTGCCGATTATCAGTTGGCTAATGCCGACGGACGCACAGAAGTGGAGGCTATCTATTGTATCAAGACGGATGATGGCGTGTATATCCACGTGCGTAATCGTGGTATCATTGCCAATAGCAAGGATGCAAATGGGAATCCCTCGTTCTATTTCCGCTGTGCTCCTCAGTTTGAGGCCCCTGCCGATAGTAAGTATGGCTGGTTGAATAACTCGTTGTTCCTCTGTGCCCCTTCGTTCTCTGCCGGCTTCAATGGCATCGTGCTGAATGTTTGGCGAGTAAAATAAAAAATATATAGACAATGAAAAAGATAATGATGACACTCGCAGCCCTTCTTTGCTGCGTGATGACAACAGCGGTGTTTACCGCTTGTGGCGACGAGGAAACTCCCACCACGTACAGGTATCAGATTGTGTTGGATAAAAGAAGTAGTCAATACACCGACCAGATTCTCTACAACGCAACGGAAGAATCTGAGGTGCAGAATGCCCTTAACAAGGCCATTAATTATGATGGCACGATGTATAAACACTATGCTGAGAAACAAGATGAGCTGATGAAGGCTGCCTGCGAGGCTGTCAGGACCTCGTATCTCGATAAGGTGCCCAATAGCGTCTATATGAAATTCGACCTCTACCGCATCGATAGCGAGGCTGGAAGTTCTGAGATGGCAGAGATTATTGGCTCTTATGAATTGGGACAGGCACTTACCAAGCCCTATGTCACTTATTCTATTGTTACCAATCATGATGAGGCCTACAAATCTCTTATGGCAAAAAAGGCCTTGCTTGAGGCTGATGTCTATGAAGCCTCTTTTGCCACATTAAACACACTGATTGGTGTTCACTTGGTGGTTACCGATACCCTTCCCTCTGGTGGTATTTCCACCAAATATCTGGATAAGCATTCAGTATTCGAGGATCATTATAAGGATTTGTTTGGTAATCTGTATCTTGATACGGAAAATGGCAGCAACGTGATTGTGAGTTATTGTGACTCAGTGGCTCAGAGCCATGCCAACGACACACTGGCTGTTGATGCTGTCGTAGCTATCCAGAAAACCAATTTCCTCACGAGTGAGTGTGAAGACGTTTGGCGTAAGACTTTCAGAGCAAATAAGTAAAGCGAGCATTTATATTGGGAGAGGCCTGTTTGGAAATCACCAAACAGGCCTCTCATTATTTCATTAAATAGACGTTCATTATATTAGTCGATGAGCTCCTCTTCTTCCTCTGGTCTGTCTTCCTCGATAACCAGGTTGTCGATAATGAAGTTCTGGCGCTCCATGGTGTTCTTACCCATGTAGTATTCCAAGAGTTTCTGCACCTGGTCGGTCTTGTGGAGTGTGACCTGTTCAAGACGGATATCAGGACCGATGAAGCCGGCAAACTCCTCAGGTGATATCTCACCAAGTCCTTTGAATCGTGTAATCTCAGGATCAGGACCCAACTCGCGGATGGCATTCACACGCTCTTCCTCGCTGTAACAGTAGCGCACGATGAAGTCGCTCTTCTTGCCTTTGGCATCTTCTGCAGCCAGCACCTGCTTATTGCGAATCTTCGTGCGACGGTTGCGCACGCGGAACAGTGGTGTCTGCAGCACATAGACATGGCCCTCACGAATCAGTTCTGGGAAGAACTGCAGGAAGAAGGTGATAATCAGCAGGCGGATATGCATACCGTCCACATCGGCATCGGTAGCCACAATCACCTTATTATATCTTAGCGTGTCCATGCCTTCCTCAATGTCGAGGGCAGCCTGCAGCAGGTTGAACTCCTCGTTCTCATAGACCACCTTCTTTGTCAGTCCAAACGTGTTCAAGGGCTTACCTCTTAGAGAGAACACCGCCTGTGTGTTCACGTCGCGACTCTTAGTGATAGAACCACTGGCAGAGTCACCCTCGGTAATGAAGATGCTTGATTCCTCCTTGCGGTCGTTCTTGATATCGCTGTAGTGGATGCGACAGTCGCGCAACTTACGGTTGTGCAGGTTGGCCTTCTTGGCACGCTCACGTGCCAATTTTGTGACGCCAGCCATCGCCTTGCGCTCTTTCTCGCTCTCCTGAATCTTCTGCATCATCACCTCAGCCACGTCGGCATTCTTGTGCAGGTAGTTGTCCACCTCAGTCTTGATGAAGTCGCCCACATATTTATTGATAGAAGGTGGCATGGGGTGGTCGGCATCTACCTGTGCCGGAGCAGGAGCCATAGTGAGTGAGCCCAACTTGATCTTTGTCTGGCTCTCAAACATCGGTTCCTCTACGTTCAGGGCGATAGCAGCCACGATACCCGTGCGGATGTCACCATATTCAAAGTTCTTCTGAAAGAACTCCTTGATGGTCTTGGCGATATGTTCCTTGAAGGCGCTCTGGTGCGTACCACCCTGTGTGGTGTGCTGACCATTGACGAACGAGTAGTACTCCTCACCATACTGGTTGGCATGGGTGAAAGCAATCTCGATATCCTCGCCCTGTAGGTGGATGATGGGGTAGAGGGCATCCGCACTCATGCGGTCTTTCAGTAGGTCTTCCAGTCCACGGCGGCTCAGGATGCGTCGGCCGTTATACATGATGGCCAGTCCAGTGTTCAGGTAGGTATAGTTGCGGAGCATGTTCTCCACAATGTCATTATGGAACTGATAGTTGATAAACAACGTGTTATCGGGTTCGAAATAGATATACGTACCGTTCTCGTCATCCGTAGGCTCTGTGGTATCGGTTATCAGTTTTCCTTTCTCGAATGTAGCCTTGCGTACCTGACCGTCACGATATGAGTGAACCTCGAAATGACTGCTCAGCGCGTTGACGGCTTTCACACCGACACCATTCAGACCGATAGACTTCTTGAAGGCTTTTGAGTCGTACTTACCACCTGTGTTCAGCACGCTGACAGCCTCAATCATCTTACCTTGAGGGATGCCTCGGCCATAGTCGCGCACAGAGACGCGGAGGTTATCGTCCACATTGATTTCAATGCGGTCGCCAGCCTTCATTTTGAACTCGTCGATAGAGTTGTCGATAACCTCCTTTAGCAGCACGTAGATACCGTCTTCTGCCAGAGAACCATCGCCTAATCGGCCGATATACATACCAGGGCGCAAGCGGATGTGCTCCGTGCCACTGAGGGTGCGGATGTTGTCGTCGGTGTATGAAGCCTCACCCCCGACCCCTCTCTCGGGGGAGAGGGGAGTGGTTAGTTTTTCTGATTCGAGATCATTCATCATTCGTCCTCCGTATTTGATAATTCTTCTTTTATGTTATATTGAGGCTTTTCTTATAGCACCTCCTCCTCTTATGCTGCTCGTGGTCAAAGTACATCCACTGGCTCTGCACCTTACCATTGGCTTCCATCTCCACATGTGTCTCGCCCCATTTGAAACCATACTTCTGATAGATGGGGATGAGGTCGTAGAACAGCAGGGCGTTGGCACCCTTGGCGCGATATTCGGGCAGTACGCCAATGAGCAGACAATCAACGATGTCTGTCTTCTTGAACTTCAGGGCGCGGATGATATGCCACCAGCCGAAAGGCCACAGACGACCATTGCGACATTTCTGTAAAGCTCTTGACAGCGAGGGGATGGTGATGCCTACGCCGATACAGTCATGATTAGGCGTGTTCCAGTCCTCGATGACGCAGAGCAGGTCCAGTTCCACAAACTTAAAGTACATATCCACGTACTCGTCCATCTGCTTCTCCGACATCTCAGAATAGCCATAGAGGTGACCAAAGGTCTTGTTGATAACCTCAAAGACACGGTGACCATATTTCTCAGGACCGAAGATATCCTTTTTCTTCAGTTTCCTGACGTGCAGGTTGTAGCGCTCCATGGTCAGCTCTGCCACGCGTTTCATCTTATCGGGCATGCCGCTCTCAGGCACAAAGACTTTGTATTCTACGTAGTCGTTATCTTTCTCGTAGCCCTCCATCTGTTCCATCAGACGGGGATAGTATTCATAATTATACAGGGTGGCCATTGTGCCGAGTTGGTCGAAACCATGGGTCAACATACCCTCTGGGTCCATATCCGTGAAGCCAAGCGGACCGATGATTTCTTTCATGCCCTTCTCTTTGCCGTATTCTTCTACGGCATTCAGCAGAGCACGCATCACCTCCACATCATCGATGAGGTCCAACCAACCAAAACGGACGCATGGGCGCTGCCACTGTTTGTTATAGCGATGATTGATGATGGCTGCCACACGGCCTACAACTTTTCCATCGCGATAAGCCAGAAAATATTCAGCCTCACAGAAATCGAAGGCAGAATTCTTGTCGCGGCTCAGTGTATGTACTTCATCTCTGTACAGATTTGGTGCATCAAATTGATTTCCACGATACAGATCATAATGCAACTGAATAAAGGTGTCAAGACCGCGCTTGTCGGTCACACGCTTAATTTCTATAAGTGACATTTTTATGGTTTTTTGTTAAATAATGCACAAAGGTAGCAATTTTTCGTGATATATCAACATAAAGAAAGGATTTTTAGCAACTTTTCTTGCCATTTCAAGATTATTTATTATCTTTGCACGCAGAAATTTAATTTTAACAAACCTATAGAGTAATGAAAACCAAGAACCTATTGACTGCAGCTGTTGCGCTGCTGATGGTTGGTGCCGCACAGGCTCAGACCAACACATGGACCTCGTATTCCTTTATTGAAGCACAGGGTGGTGTGCAGTTGACCTCCACCGATGCTCCTATGGACAAACTGATTACGCCTACGGCAGCTCTGTCGTTTGGTCATTATTTCACTCCCGTTGTCGGTGCCCGTCTGCATGTCAACGCCTGGCAGTCGAAGAGTGGTCTGACAGCTACCGATCAGTATTACAAGTGGAAGTATGTGACTCCCGATCTGGATCTGTTGGTGAACCTGACGAATCTGTTTAGCAAGGGTTCTGACCACGCTCTGAATGTGATTCTTCTGGGTGGTGTTGGTTTGAACTACGCTTGGGATAATGATGAACTGAAGGCTCTGAACTTGCCCGCTAACACAATGCCTTTAGCATGGGATAAGAACCGTCTGAGTCATAACCTGCGTGCAGGTCTGCGTCTGGAGACCAATCAGGCTAAGCCCTTTGGCGTGTCTCTGGAAGTCAATGCCAACTCTTTGGACGACCGTTTCAACTCAAAGACCAATGATGCTGACGACTGGATGTTCACCGCTATGCTGGGTCTGAATTTCCGTCTCGGTCAGAAGAAGGCAGCTCCTAAGTATATCACAAAGACCATTGAGGTAGTTGATACTGTTTGGGTTGACGAGCCTACTACCATCAAGGTGATGGAGAAGCAGCCTAAGAGCAAGACTGAGATGAAGAAGATGAATATGAACGAGACCATTTTCTTCAATATCCGTGAGAGTGATGCTAATGTTGCCAGCGGTATTGATGAGGCTATCAAGAAGGTGGCCGACCTGATGAAGAGCAGCGAGGACGCTACATTCACCGTTACAGGTTATGCAGACAAGGGCACTGGTAGTGCAGCTATTAACAAGAAGTATGCTAAGCAGCGTGCTGAGAGCGTAACAGCTAAGCTGATTAAGGATCACGGACTCGATGCTAAGCGTATCAAGACCGACTCAAAGGGTGACACCGTTCAGCCATTCGATGAGAACGACAAGAACCGTTGCGTTATCGTGACTGGTGAAGGCACATTCAAGGTTACCACTACTGAGATGGTTGAGGTAGAGGTTGAGAAGCAGAGCACCAAGAAGGTGATGCAGACCAAGACCCGTGAGGTGCAAATCCAGGAAGAGGTGAAGTAAACAATAACGATTTATAGGTGCTGACAGATGATCAGCACCTTTTTTTCTTCTGCGAGGGTGGTGGCGAATATATAGTCGTTGCCACCCTCGCTTATTTTCAGGCGCTTACGTAGGTCTGCAACGGATATTGGGAAGTTACGCACGGCGATATTCGCCTGACGGATATCTTTCAGTGCCAGCTTCAGGTCTTTTTTGTTCATCGAGGTGACAGCGGTGATGCGGAACTGTCTTCCTGGGAAATCTGCTATCTCCTTCTCTGAGGCAAACAGGTGACTGTTGGGTGCCAGTTGGCTGACTCCAAATGCCTGCTCAACCTCTGCAAAACAACCTGCCTTCATGATAGAGGCGTTGGGCTCGTACAAGAAATGAGAAATGAGAGATGGGGAATGAGGAATGGGGAATGTGGAATGAGAAATGGGGGATGCTGGAATCTTGAACTGCTGCATAGAACCATCGGAATTGAAGTTGACACAATGAAGCGTGTATCCTTTATCTTCGGTTGAGCGTCTCTTTTCTCCATTCTCTAATACCAAGAGCAATTCCTTGCATTCATTCTGTATAGATACGATGTGCACCTCCTTGACATGCTCTTCTTCCAGGTCGTTGATAGCCTTATGCCAATCGAGCATGGGCGATAGTTTCAGCATGACGATATCAGTTTTCTCCAGCAGTTCATCTTTTATCTCCAGCACGTTCGGCGTACAGTCGCCGATGCCATAGGTGCGTGCCCCATGATCATCCCTGCGTGCAGGGTCCATGAAAATCATTGATACGTGATTGATGCGATGCAGCACTTCCAGTCCGTCCTCGTTCAGGCATTTTGCTTTAGGTGCTAAAATCTTCATGTTTGCCGATGATATAGCAAACAGCTCACTATTCCGTTCTACGTATATCGCCTCGTCAAACGCTTGGCTCATAAATGCGAAATCCACCCCAAAGCCGCCAGTGAGATCTAAGAGGTTTGAGGTTTGAGATTTCAGGTTTGAGGTTTGAGATAAAAGTCGTTGACAGATGCCTGCCTTATAACGTGCTGTCTGCTCACTGGAGCATTGCTCCATATTCAGGTGTGGTGGATAGATAATCCCGTCGAGAGCTGCCCATGATGGCAACTTCCGACGGGCGGTTTGTCGTCCCGCTATCTGACGCAGCACGGTGTCAAAGTCTATCTCTTTGTCACGACAGCCTTTGAGTGCCAGTTGGCGTACGTCAGCATCGAGATTCTTCTTAATGAAATCGCGGGTTTTATCGTTCATTTACTTCAGTATCACCTTTTTTCCATCGACAATATACAAACCCTTCTTGGGGTTCTCTACACGGCGTCCCTGGAGATCGTAGGTTTGAGGTTTAAGATTGGAGGTTTGAGGTTTGAGATTTGTGATGCCTGAGGGGTCGTAGATGGCCAGTGTCACTTTCACCGACAGCATCTTGATATGATTGCCTGCTGCACCAAATGTCACATTGTTAGCCAGTCCTGTCCAAGTATAGCCATCGATGGTGCCATCACCTTGCTGCAGCAACAGTTCCTTACTGCTATCCTTGGTGACAAACTCCAACTTCACCATCTCGCCAACGCCCGACTCTATCTTCAGTTCATTACCGCCATACATTCGAATCTGTTCGTTATTGCAGTACATATTATCACTTGTGCCTGCAGAGTAGGTGATGGTGATGCCGTTTTCTGTACCCGTCATCGTTGTTTCGCCGTTGTTGGGCTTTGGACCATTCCAGCTCACGCCAAAGAAAGTGTTGTTTAGCACAATCTCACCATCTACGGGAGGTTCGTCGCCACCAGTCTCGATGACATACGTAGCCGTTGTCGTGGTGCTATACATACCATCCAGATAGGCCACAGCCTTGATGGTGGTGGTCTCCGTCAGATTAATGCCGTCGGCGGTGTAGCGTGTACTGTTGACAGATGGTTCTGTGCCGTCGAGTGTGTAGTAGATACTAGCCCCTGTTGTGGAGCATGAAAGCGTTACGTTCACCGCATTCTTATATGTGCCAGCCATGGGCGAGAACACAGGATCTTCCACACGATTGGGGTCGGGAGGTATGACGGTACCGCCAGTGCCGTTATAGTTGTCATAGCTGAACGCCACCTCTTTCTTACTGCCCCATACGTAATCCTCCAGACCGGGATAATCTACAAACGGGTTGCGGTTGCCCTGCACTTCCTGTACGGCATTGTTGCGAGCCGTCTCAACAGCATCTACAGGGTCGTTTTTGGACCAGCGCATCATCATATCCATGCACCAGGCATCTAGCCCCTGATACTTGTCTGATGAGAAGACCTGCGTGGCACTGCCTTTTGTCCAGTTGGTGAAACGGTCCTCGTAGCAGGTCACCATATAGAAATAGATACGGGCGATGTCGCCTTTGATCTCGTCGTTGGGCTCAAACACCTTGCCAGAGTAACCAGGTGTCTTACAAGAGCCCAGTTTTGAGTAGCTGTTATTTGAAACGTAGGTGACGTTGCCCACCTCGCCGAAAGGAAAGCTGCTACGGCGATTGTGGACGTAACAGTCTGTAGGGA